>APMI01004744.1_pt1 | contig 15243 bp, 9 predicted proteins | sample 667938 | NCBI WGS metagenome assembly APMI01 (sample SAMN01084076, study PRJNA167559) | wastewater metagenome | biome: Wastewater | place: Denmark: Ejby Moelle, Odense | collected 2011-11-28 | reverse complement strand
ATTTTGTGGTCAGCACTGGGACGCTGAAAATGGGCCGATATTTGATTCATTTTTTTAGTCGGGAAATTTGGATCTTGTTGTTCAAGTACATCACAATTTATTCAGGTGGGCGATAGAGAATACGATATCTACATGCGAGTTGACAGCAACACAAGAGGTCACTTACAATGGTTTAATTTTAAAATCAAGAACCTTGAGAAGCTGCAGAAATACAAGTTTAATATTTGTAACTTGCAGAAAAATAAAAGTTTATACTCACGAGGGCAAAAACCATTCATACTTTCGGCTAAAGCTCTTGAAAAGTAAAAAAGAGGTTGGGAACAAGCAGGAGATTCTGTAAAATTTGAGCAAAAGCCATCAAAAAGTTCTCGAGTACTTAACTGCTAGTATAAAATTTACTATTTAGGTACTCTTCAAGTTACAAATTGACATTTGATTATTACACTGAGTATGAGAACGATGTAATACAAATGGCGTACTGTATACCTTACACTTACACTGAACTACTCAATCACCTTAAATATCTTTAAGACCGACCTGGAGGTATCAATAATAATATTCAGCTAAGCAATTCATCAATATTTCTAAACTTTGCCTATCTCTGGGTGGTTTAGACATACCAATAGTGACAATTCATGAAAATTATGACCCGTAAGCTTAGAAAAAGAGCTTGCTTAATAGTAATGATACAACTAAAATACATAAAAAATGCATTATTATTTCTGGCAGAGTGCATCCTGGCTAGTCTAATGGCTCTCACATGATGCATGGTTTCTTGGAGTATCTTTGTGGAGATTCGAGATAAGCGAGAATGTTGAGATAAAATTTCGTATTTAAAATTGTTCCTATGTTGAATCCTGATGGAGTCACCCTTGGAAATTATAGAACTGGTATTTCAGGTCGGGACTTTAATAGAGAGTATCGAAACCCAGATAAAGCAATATTTCCAGAAGTGTATGCTTTCAAGAAATTAGTAGTTGATAACAAGTCTATGTATGGATAAAATCTACTCATGTTCTTAGACTTTCATGGCCATTCAACAAAGAAAAACGTCTTTGTTTATGGTCCATAATTTCCAATAATACAAAGACACTATTACGAATGCAGAGTATTTCCAAAATTGTTAGGAAATCATACAAAAATGTTTCGATATTACTCATGCTCGTTCAAAGTTTCATAATTCAAGGAGACGACAGCAAGAGCAATATTTTTAAGAAGAGTTATGATACCTTTATCTTACACAATTGAAGTATCGAATGGTTCTTTCTATGATCACTAGCTGCTAAAAGATGTGACATTTAATCAAGCTACATGGGATTAAATGGGCAAGAAAATAGGGACTGCTTTAGCTGAATACTGTGATCTTGTCCTATCTTCTGATAAGTTTAGAGTTTAAAAAATGTTGAATCGAAGAGCTAAGAGAGATATTAAAATAAGGAAGAGTTCAAAAGGAAGACCACCACAATCCCAAAAACAATAAATGGTCATTCATTCCGATAAAGAAATATGCATATTAAGTAACACTGACGATTAAAAGATTAAAAAGATATATGAGTAAATAAAAACTGCTGAAGAACAAAAATAATTAATGAAAAATTAAGAAGATTAGGTTAGCGAAGGAAGTTCTGATGGTTAAGGATAAAAAGATGACTTATCTCCTCATAAATTAAATCTATTATTCCAAATTATCAAGAACAAAAAAGCAAATATCTCAGATAAGAATAGGAAAAGGTTTGTGGAGGATTAATTAAGACATTCAAAGACAAATTAAATGTAATAGTCAGTTAATCATTAAGAACAAATGCATATTGATGTAAAGCCTGTTGAAATTATTTTACCATTAGTAGAAGAGCCAGAGATTCGATCACAATAATAGATAATATTTAAACCATGCGCTAATATGAAAGGTCATTTTTTAAAGAGCAAACACAATCACATGGGCTTATCTTCATAGAAAAAGAAGTAAAAAATAGCAGCAAGGATTATAAATTTCAGTTTTATTGGTCATACTCGACCAAGCTATTCCACAGATAAAAGAAATTCAAGTGGAAGTAAAGGGTAAATGTCTTAACCAGGCGGACTGTCTAAAATAGACCGATCCTTATTGGAAGAGGCAAAAGTTAAAATAAATAATTTCAGGGTTCTTGACCTTTCAGACAATAGTTTCAGACAAACGTGTACAAGTGCAAATACAAGCGATTCTATTGGTGGGTTGAGTAAATTAGCAGGAGATCGTAATAATAAGACTTTCTTCAATGTCAGTCCTAGAAAATTAGGAGCTGCAAGACTTTAATAATACAAGTATAAAAGACTCTTCATTGACGACTTCAAAATATGACTACATTACAAGAAATGTTAAAATATTTTATATTATATTGATTTCATATTTTTTGTTAATCTAATTGTTAATTTAATAGGAAGTTCAGATTATGAAATAAGACAAATATATTGATTAATAATTAATAATATTTTTCACCTTAGAAACCAATGGTAAGCATATGAAGTAATACAGAGTCGCGGTACACCATCATTCGGTAAGAGACACCAGAAAACCCACACTCTCTGCAGAAGATGTGGACGTATGAGCTACCATAAGCAAACCCATACTTGCTCTGCTTGCGCATACCCTGCTGCCAGGCTTAGAAAATGTACACTCTTCAACTATTTAGACGGATGGTCCAAGAAAGTACAACAGAGAAAAGGTACCGGAACTGGCAGAATGAGATACATGAAAACTATCCCCAGAGTCTTCAAAAATCAAATCAAGGGACTCGCTAAATGATTTGCTCAATATTTAAATACAAACCAAATTTTACTTACATTAACCCAATTCCTTTAATTACTGAGTTACATTAGTCAAGGATTTATCTTTTTAAGGATTTTTTGTTTCTTTTATTTCTTAACTATAAAAAAGCAAATGAATAAATATTAGAATTTAGCTTCTTTAGGGATAAACAATTTTTGATAATCTGTTGAATGAGTCTGCTGAATTGATTTATTAAAATATTAATAATTTAAAATAGTTACAAATTCAAAGATGTCGGAAGTGGAATAAACTTTGAACAGAATGCAGACCCATAAGAATGTGCAAGGCATTGTTATCGTCAACGCTGAAGGTAGTGTCATTCGAACCACTTACCAGAATTAAAAGAAATAATAAGGAAACAATCTCGCCAGACTTATCCCTCAACTTGTCCTTAAAGCAAGAAGTACTATCCGAGACCTCGATACTGAAAACGATTTGAAATTTATTAGATTAAAAACTTCAAAGAATTAAATATTAGTGGCTCCAGATAACGAGTTCATTTTGATTGTAGTGCAAGGTCAAAAATCATAGTCGAAGTAAGAGGAGTAAGCTTGATCAACTCGATTGTTAAATTCATAAATTCATACATTGTCATAATTTATAAACATATCCATGTGATAATCAGATCTTTCCGCCTTCAGACTGAAGATGAGAGAAAGGCACGATGTACTTTTTCCAACCTGGGTGATTCTTGGGTAAATGTCTGGATATCATCTCAGCAAGCCAAATAACGTTCCTGATTTCTTGTTCTTTGAGCTTAATGTAAGCATAGAACACAGCGATCTGATTGCACTGATCAAAAGCCAAAGCGTATCTTTTACACTCTTCATCATACATCAAATCATCAAGTGATTTCTGAGAGACAGCATTCTCTTCTTTCTTGGTGGGATCAGCAGCCATGCTCACGATGTCACCATAGTTTCCGACTCCTCGAACTGCATCCCTAAGTTGATCAATGCTTGTAGCATTCATCAAAGCCGGTTTGGCATCTGGGTAAAGATAACCAAGTGACGGGCAGAGTTTCTTTCTTGCTTCCTGGATTTTGGCAATTGTGTTGAGCTCTCTATTTCCCATAGAATTGTAAATAACTTGAATTGTTTTGAAGTCGGCCTCGAATTTTAATAAGTCTTCCATCATAGCCATTGATGTTGAGTTTAAGTTCTTAGTGCAGAAGTCATAAAAATCTTCAAGCCATAGTTTCTTCAGTGATGTTCTAATATATTCTGGTTTCATATCTTTGAAAATATTTTGAACCTAAGTCATAGTGCGTGATTATCCACCCTCTCTAACCATTTCCTCTTCTAAGAAAGCCATGAAGTAGGGTCCAACAGGGGTATCGATAAGCACATCTCGATAAAGCCCACTGTAGTCATCTCCTTAAAGAACTTTAACATTGGCAAGTTCAGGGTACCATCCAAGTGGATCAGCATTACTTTCCAATAATTTAACATCAACTTTATTCTTGACTCCTTAAATATAGTTGACCACGTTATCAATTTGATATCGGATGGCAATACGATCCAAAAATTCAACTAAAACTCCAGTGGAGTTAGCCTGCACGTACTCGATCTCATTGGCTAGTTTCTTCTTCATTTTATATCTGATCATTGGTGCTGAAATGTTTGGACTGTCTGTCATCATGTATGTACCATAGTCTGTGTCTTAAAGAAACTGGCATTAATAATATCAAGTACGGATTTTAACTATTCGAGATTCTGGCAGTTCTTTATCTGCTCATACTGGGAAGCAGTGAAGAATGATGCACGGAACCCTCGGATGATGCCTTCAGCGTAGCCATTCTCTATGGCGAAAGTAGCCATCTCCATGTTGTCGGACTGGTTAATCAATAGATATTATATAAATGAAATAATTAAGAACAAATAAAAATTTGACCTCATCTTAATAATAATGCACTTTTAACACAAAAATTGAGCTATTCTGTTGATATCATCCCTAAATAACGAAAAGGTGCCTTGATATATAGATATAAGAGTATATGATAATCATTTGTGCATCATGATGGACTGATGCACAGGAATCTGATTGACAGCATTACTGGCAAACTGCATATACCCGACTTGCCCACCAGTAACACCAGTAACTATAGGAGACTGCCCAATAATCTGTGGCTGACCTACCTGCATAGAAGGGTATATACTACCCCGTAACATCTACTGATGAGAAATAGGAGGAGCATTTATTAACTGAATTGGATTATTTGAGCCTGTTGTTATTCGCTGTTTTGAATTACTTTATTTGCTTATTGTTGTTATTGATTTTGATGATGGCGGCTAGTTGAATGGGGAGCCTGTGTTTATGAATGTGTTGTATTTTAGTTTCAGTAAATCTATATGGCCGGGTGTTATTTTCTTAGGCTGCTACTTCACTACTGCCTACAATTTACTAGTTGCCACAATATCAGCTATATTAATTCCTTACAGTTGCAAAGATATCAGTTAATGCCAGATCATAAGATAATCAAATATAGTAGCAAGTCGATCTCTGGCCGCAGTCTGTCCAACAGCAGGTTTAGTTTATATATTTGAAACACAGTCCGCACATACATCTTTAATAACTTTCCTGTAAAAAGCAAGTGCTTAGTTATTGGAAAATGGCACATTGGCCAATGAGTCTAATTTTTATTTGTATGGGTTATGGCGCAGAGGCATCTATTTTGTCATCTGAATGTAAGATTAGTCGAATCTATTTTTTAAGTATTGAAATTATTTATAGAACTATTACTGTTATCCTAAAATACTAGAAGAAGATTGAAGTGACTGCAAATATGATTAAGCTAGTGACTAAATATGACTTCTATGCCTGAAGATAGGCAATAACAGTAAATTGAGTTTCTAAGATTTGAGCTCTCCAATAAACTTTAGTACCCTGTACAAAAATAGCAAATATTCGGTGTGAGGCTTAAATTGGTTTAGTTTAGATTAAGGCATTCGTTCTCGAGTAAGACTTTTTCGACTTCCAACTGGTTATGGAATACTGCTCTGAGTTGTGCGAGGCAGTGTTGGATTTACAGGTACAGTTGATGCAGTTGGAGGTATCTTTGGGTAGCTGGGTACTTCAGTTTTGAAGAATTTTATGTCTTTGTTAGCCTTGGCTGGCGATAAGTGACGAGCATTTGGTCCAACCGACGATCTTGGATTGAGTGAATTCGGCGCTTCAATACTATTGTACCCTTGATTAATTTAAGCCCCACCATTTATATTTTGTAGTCTATTGAGCTCAATACTGACGAGTTCTGCTAAGCCAATTGCATCAATTCTCTCCTTCAAGTTCTTCTTGAAACATAATGATAATATCTTTCTAATTTCGTCGTTTTGTATACCTTTTATTTTACCACTAGTTAAATTATTGACCATTTCTGTGTAAGTTAGTGTCCTGTCTGGGGTTTCCCCAATAATTAACTCGTACAGAATAATACCAATTGCCCAAATATCACTTTTATGAGAATACTGATTTTATTTATAAGACTCTGGACTCATGTAAGCAGGTGATCCCACATTATATGCTATTTGCGGCTTCTTTTCTCCCACAAACTCACAAAACCCAAAATCCGCAATTTTAGCTCTACCTTTGCTTAAGAATATATTTGAAGTTTTCAAATCTCTATGGATAATATTGTTTTCCTATATGCATTTATAACCTTCGACTACATCTTTTATTAGGGTCATAGCTTTAAGTTCGTTAAAAGGACCGTTATTCTTAATATGTTTCAGCAGATCGCCTCCTTCGCAAAATTAGGTTACTATGTAGACGTTGTTTTTAGTCATAAGAATGTCAACTGTGTTCAGAATATTTTGATGCTTCAGTAACTTTAGAGCATTCACTTCGTTATTTAATAGATAGTTTTATACTTAGTTTTGTATTTTAGAAAGCTCGATAACTTTAATCGCAATACTCTTCTTCGTTGGATCTTGCTATAGTTAGTTCACGCCCTTGTATACATGCGAGCTGAACCCAGAACCAATTTGATCGCTTGGATGGTATATAAAATTTTTAATCTTCTTTGCTAGTTTGTTATCGTCACCGTGTTGTTCTGCTTCTCGGCTGCCTTTGTCCATATTTTCAAATCCGATTCTTATTATATTTACTATCAATATATAACATAGTGTCAAACTGGTCAGACTGGAAATTTTATGTTACCTGCTAAACTGTATGTATTTTGAACCAATTTTAAGTATCGCTTAGTTAACAGTAAGAAGAAATTAAATTTTACAGACAGTTCAAATAAATTTTATTGCTATGTTAATTTAATAATTGAAAATATTAGGACTTTATTGAAATTAACTGTATTGCCATTTAGTAATAGTTATTAATTATAAAATGGCGCAAGTGAACATCGTCAACGTCAAATTTGTCAACAATCCATCAAAAGTAACTGATCCTTTTATGCTAAATGTGACATTTGAGTGCTTTCAGGCTTTAGGTGGTTGCTTGAAGTGGCGTCTTATTTATTTGACTCCATCAACAGATTCCATTATAGATGAGTTCACCATGGAGAATATCGGGGCAGGCTGTATGTAGTTTGTGCTAGAAAGTAACTCTGCAAACTTTAACAAACTGAGAATATAGGATGTTGTTGGTACTTTGTAGTTTATGTAGGCACACATGCATTACTACTGTCTGTAGAATACTAAGGCCAATAGTTCTGGAGGGTAGGCTACTTTATTGTTAATGAGATTATTAACTAGCCGCAAGGACAGCAAGTAGCACTGGGAGATATTAGCAGGAAGGTCATTGACGAGAGCCCGCGGATTATGAAAATGGAGATTTAATGGGCTAGACATTAGGGAAGCTCAAATTTTAATGAGAAATTGTTACGCGATAGTCTATAATTGTTCCAAGGCGATCCTTTTCAGCAGTCAAATGGATCACTATTCTAAAAATGCAGCACGATGATGGGTATGAAACCAGTCAGCAACTTCAATAACTACTAATGATTTCTATTGAATATATATAATTCTGAAGTAAATAAATTCCATTTTATCTGAACTTTTCTAAAGTATTGAACTTATAATGTTATTTCAATAATATAAATCAATTAGGTTTGTCAGGCTTCGGACTATTTTTATCAGGATTATTTTTCGGTTTGTTGATTACACCTATTTTGATAAGAAAATCATTTAATTATTTCTCGCCTAAAGTTTTACTAAGTCCTTAAATATTACTCTTAAGTTATTATTTATATTTGTCCTCACCGCGATCAGATAGAAACTTCATGAACCACATCCGATGTCCGACTGTACTTTGGTTAGCTTCATAGTCTTGCAGATACTATTTTGCACTTTGGACAGCCTCTGCATTCTCTTTCATCCACACATGAATAATACACTTGAACTTGATAGTAAGCAGATACTGTAAAACATTGCGGGATATTGGTGAAATTTGAGACCAGTGATATAAAGATTTTGAAACATACTGCCGCGATTGAAACACTTGCAACAACTGCATATGTACTAAACAAAATTCAGAGTATAATGCGGCTAGCATAGTGTTCAACTGTTGCAGTTGCTGTTATTTAATCTCAACTGGTATTAACTTTCTCTCAATAACTTCTTCTTTAGTCTGATTGAGAATATGCTCAGCATCTTTTAAAAGTTTCTGGGCTATAGTATAATTTTTCGCTTTTATATGCAAATTCGCAGCTAATTGCAACATGGTGGCCACTTAAATACTTAAAGGCTACTCCATAGCTTGTATTGCTTTGACAGCCTTCTCAATTTCGGATATAGCTTAAGGTAAGTGCTGTCCATAGCTATACAACGTACTCTTATCTTTGTGCACATTCGCTAATATATTCAATTCCATTTAGCTATTTTCCTTAATGATATTGCTTTGTATTTGGTTAAGAATTGCTATTTTCTGTGAGGGCATCATTTGAGTTTGTCTCACCATGTTGTATATCTACAGTAAATTCTATGAAGTGAAGTATTTGCCTAAAGTGTCTATCTTAGGGGAAGCTGTGAATTATTTGCATAGTTTTTGGTATATTTGGGGAGTTATCCTGCAGAAATAGCGAGAATAAACTGCCAGTCTTAATATGAGCATTTTGATATTTATTAATATAAGCATGTTAATAATCTCAAGTAATAAGTACAAACTGCAATCAAAAATAGACGGTCTGCTACTTGGTTTTCGCAAAGGGCTAGATATCATCATTATCATGATACTTATTCTGTTTGACAAGCTAATTCTTCTCGATGTAGTAGAGCACATGCCTGAGTCCCATTTAAGCCTTGGTTCTACTCTTACTCACTTGCTCCTTATCTGTAATTTTCTGAGTGCTGCGGAATTAGTCCTGTAAAGCGACCATTATTTCGAATCTGTTTGTGCTCGGGTACAGTTTCATGTTCTTTAGTAACATCCGGTAAATTGTTAATGTTGACAGTTTTGATAATTCGGCTACCTTAAAATATTGAGACATTTTATATTATTGTATTTTTATATTATAGGCATATATTTCACAATTATTTGAGTTATATTGTTTAATGTCCAAGTTTACTATTACTGGAATATTAATATCTTTTAAAGTATATTTATGATAAAAACATTGCAAAATTGATATGTTTTGTCATAAAAACTTTATTAAATTTCGTGTGGGTTTATTTCGAGTCATATAAGAACTATAAAATGGACTATTTTGTTGACTTTGTTTATGGCCAATTTGATTTCCAAATATACAAAATGAAAAAATGGTAAAATTATCTTTATCAAACTTATATTGATAATAAATTAACATCAGTTATCGGTCACTTCTGGAGGCAAGTAACATAAAATTATGGATTTTAGCAAAGATTAGCGCAAATTAAACCGATTTCTTATGTTGAATATGTCATAATATCGTAGTATATAAAAAATAATATGCATAATGTTCAGCTAAGCTTTTGCAAATGCTTCCAAAATGCTCTAAAAAATCTACAATTTCAATTTTGAAACATATCAATTAAAGATTGAAGAGTTGTCAATAAATAAATTTTTTTGAACAACATAAGATATTATAAACAAACTGGCATAAATTACCAAGTTTTCGATCAACTTATAAGAGAATTGAATTTGGGTCTGCATGTGCTGCCTGAGATGGGTCAGTTTGTTTAATTTTTTGATCAATATTTTTATTAATTTTTGCTATAATAATATAGTTGGTTTAACCTTTGAAATGACTGAAATTATGGAAATTATTGGCCTAGGCTAGGTAAAATTATTTGTCACCCCTCGTGATTCGTAGTGGAATTAAGAAGATCAAAAGATAATCAATTAATTTTGCAGAACAAGAAATTTTGCAACCTGGGTCCAAAATAATAGCTACTTACTTTTATTAGATAGTTCATATTTTTGCCGCCCTTAACTGAATTCACTTGGACTTTTTGGACTGATTAAAATTTGCAAGTCTACCAATCAGATCTATTTTGAGCTCACAGTGCATGACAGCAACGGCAGTTTAGTGCGAGCATCCTCAATACATCAAAAGACAGGGATCAGTAAGCTCAGCAACTTTACTTCGACTTCCCACTCTAAGTTGACAATCGCGTGCAGTCCGCTGACTGGAGAAATTAAATTTGTTATCGCTTACTTTCTATAGCACACGGACTCGTTGCAGTTCATACTCGAAAATATAATAGAATCGATTCAGGACAGCACTGAACAAATTTGCAGAGTTTTATAGTTTTTAGAGTTAGTGCCAAGAAATCAAAACAAGCTCATTATTGGCCTCTCTGCCAAAATGGAAAAATGTAGAGTCCATCTGCTTGGGACTCATTTTGAGGAAACTTATTCAGAAGATCAAGAACAACATGAAGAGATGTTCTTGGTGAAAGAAACTGAGGTACCTATTGTTTACTCTTGGCTTGATCACACTAAAATAAGTATATTTGCTGAAGAAACTAGGCAAAAACAAAAGCAGAAGTTAGTCGAAAATCCTCAGAATGTTAAGAAATCCAATTTTATCTTATTATAACTTGCTCAAAATTCTAAAACGAACATAATTTTAATTTAAAATTTACTGAACCTTAAAAGTACTGGAAATAGTAATTAATTCTTTGTACAAAATTACCAATTATCTAACTCATAAAGTGTTGATCTTGCTATCAGTTTTAAGTATGGAAGAAAGTCAGAATAAGAAATCGAAAGAATTCAAAAATTAAGTCGGGCAAATTACTATAAATTCATAAGAGAGTATGTTTGTATTAAAAAACAGGACAATTTAAATAAGAAGTACATCATGAAGAAGCATGAACAGCTTCATTCAATCAAATCATTTCTTAGTAAAAATAGAACTTCAGCTTCGTATGAGACAAAACTTCACTTATGCTTTGAACTGGCTAGTATAGGCTGGATTTGCTTGACTAATATTAAGAAAGTCCAGCCTTCTTACACCTCATTCGATGTGAGTATTGCTTAAGACTACTCGCTCAAAATATAGATAATTATGCCTTTGATAAAATCAAAGATAGCAAGCCTACAGATAGCTGAAACTTGCTATTAAATTCTGTATGATATTAGAGCAAAATCTCAAACTAATGAAAGTATAAAATAGAGTCAAAAATATAGCAATACTGTAAAAACTATCGATGATGGCGAGTCTAAATATCAAGGAGTTTCAGTGATAAACTTCTGGCTTAAGAAAATATTATTAGATGTAATTTAATACGGAAATAGTCATCAACCGATTTCGCAATCAAAATTTTAATCTTCTACGAACATATCATCAAGCCGATAAAATTTACTAAACGATTACCGCTGCTTCACTCTCTCTTCTCCTTCTTCATTTCCGACGCAAACATTTACATCTTCAACATCATTATAATCAAATTCTTTCTTCAATATAGACCCTTCGCCTTCAAGCAGTACAAGCCTATTCAGTAATAATTCAACCTGTACTGAAAATATGGAAATAACTGCAAGTATTCAGTAGGAAATAGTTATGCTTTAAAAACTAATTTTTGTGTTGGCTTTAGCCAGTAAAAGTTACAGGGAAATTTATTAAAAAGGGCAATCTGATGGTGTCGATGTCGATGCTATCTGAATATATATCAAATATGGCAGCAAATATATGGTATTTTTAGTACAATATTACACTACGCGCTAATGATATTGTATATTTTGTCTGCACTATTTTAATACTTCCTTATTGATATACCTGAATTTAATGATAAAATATTTATAATAATAGTTCAATTAATTCAATACCCCAAACACTATTATGTCAGACATTGACTCATCATAGTAAAAATAACATTAATCTCACAATAAACTGGCCATTGAGGTACCATAACAAGAATCTAATAATTAAAATATGTTCAATTTTAGAGAGAGAAGTAGACATAACTCATCTGATCATTAAAATTCGTTTGAGGAACATGATAGTATAATTAAAGAGTCAGCTGAAGATAAAAATTAAGCTAAAGATCAAGTTAAATAATAAAAATAGTCATCGTAGAAGATTGATAGTAAAAAAATTTAGGCAGTAAAATAAGATAAAACAAAAAATTAAGTCACTTAATCTAATGATAAACCATAAAAGAAGTAACAGTAGACTACTAATAACGACAAACATAACATTTAGGAAATTAAAGTAATATAGAAAGAAGTTCAGGAAAATCAATAAAAAACAGCCGGTAATTCAGATAAGAGTTAGAATACTCACAAATAATAAGAACAGTAAAAGTCAAACAAAGATTATAACAACATTAAATCATAACCAAATGCAGATTAGACAAAGTCTTTATAAAAGAATCTAAAAATATAAGAATAAAATATATCAAAAGTTGTGTAGCCTATTAAAAAGTAGACAGTTGAGCTAAATTTCACTGTTAATAATTAAAAGCGTGTATAATCAACCCAAAATCGTTCAACTAGTCAGCCTTAGAAGAAAGTTTAAGACAGTCAAAAATAAGCAAAAGCACAATAAAAAGATCCAAAATCGCCAAAGCAAAAATTTGAACTTGCTCCTCAACCAAAATTAGCTACTAAACACGAAGATGTATTGAAACCATAAACTAAACAGTAAGGATAAGAGACAAAAAATGAAGCTAATGAAGTCTATGAGAAATAAATTTAAGATGATTTAGCAAATTTGAAGAAAAATTTAGTGAAGAAGAAAAAAGTTAATCCTGTAACCAGTAATCAAGTGAACGATAAGAAGAAATTAAATCAAACTGTCATGGTAAAAACAAATTCGAACGAATTATAATTCGACGAAACACCTTAAACCAGAGCGATGGAAGTGAAGATGATATCTACAATGGCTTTATAGAAGAAAAAATAGAACTACAACTTACTGAGGCAATGGGATAAGCGCAGAGCAGACTCTCTTGCTATCCATCGCAATATGATATAAATTCTACAAAATTAAATCGACAAACGGATAAAATCTTCGATATAGAACTTGTAAATATATACAACTTTCCTCAGATAAAAAGCAAAACAATAATAAAAATATCTTTCTCATCCCGTAATCAACACTAAATACGCACTTCAAAACAACTCGATTTCTAAGAATGTTTACATCAACTGCACTGTTATATTAAATACTTTATCTTAGGAAAATAATCTAAGGTGTAAGAAAATAGCTGATTTTCTGCAAATTGTTCGTAATGATATCTTAAGAGACACGATATAGGCTCACTTACTTCAAAGTACTTATTTATTTTATTTTTAGGCCAAAAATAACTGCTTAAAGTTAGAGAAAAAATATCAGCCTTAAAGGCAGCCTTAAGAAAATCAAACTCTGAAACAGAATAAAAGACAAATGAACTAGCATTATTTTTTAATTAGAATTCAGTGAAAATGAATTTCGAGTCTTAAAAGGACTTTTTCCTGACTCAACTTTAATTTTTAAGTAAAGCCTTTCAACAAACAATAATTCAAAAGAAGTTAGGTGAGAATTGCTTCGAATATTTGTAAACGGCTATAGATTAATAAATCAAGAGAAGTAAAGTAATCAGGGACTGTATGATAACTTTCATCAAAGCTATGGAACAGTGCTTTAACATTTAGACTGATCCCGCAGAAATTTAACAGCTATCTAAGGCTGAATAAAACAAGCTCATTAAAGAATTCTATTCTTTATAATAAATATTCGATGAAAGATGCGTAACTGTGTTTAAGAATCATGAGAACATTGATGAAACTAAGCAAATGACAAATTAGTTATTCTTGAACTTCTTGAAAAAGTACTTATTTATTGATTTCAGATTATAGTTTTAAGGTTTTGATTGTCGTATGTTGTTACTGAAACAATATAACGTAAAGTACATAGCATCATCCAAATCCGAGACAGTCAATCAATCTCAATCTTGTTATTTGGTCATTACAGTTGACAAATGGATTCATTTATTTTTATCAAAGGAAAAAACTGACCAATACGCAAGACCAGATATTAGCATCAAAGCAACACTTAAAAATTTGTAATTAAAACCAACTAAGAGCTAAGGCTTGGAAATTGTACTTAAAGATGAGAGAAAACCAAGTATGATTAGTTATTTCTGGGAAAGTAAAAGCAATTAAAGAGTTTACAAAATAGAGTTTGCCAAAAAGGACAACCGTGAAGAATTTATGGACTTCATTAGGAAAATTAGAGGATGAGTTAAACTAGCATAAAATAGATGAAAGGTATCGTCTATTTTATTCAGTTAGTTGATCTATATAAATATTAAGATAAAGAATATGGCTATCATTCAGTTGGACTAGTCGTTTCTCTTATTGATGATGGATTCTCGCATTCTAGTAATATCTTTAGTGCCCTTGTTTTAGCCTTGTTTAAGTGCGACATTGGCTGCAACTTTCTTCCATCCTGCTTCTTGGGAGAGCTTAGCATTCTGAGCCAAAAGTTGTTTTTATTTTTAAATGTTTTCGGCTTTGCGTTCTCGAGTCTGTTTTTTTTTTTTTTATAAGAAGTCCTCTAGTTGCTTCCTTCCCTGCTCTCTTCTGGCCTGTTTTTATTAATATTATTTGTTCTGAATAAGCCAACAGTTACTGATTTTTATCTGAGCTACTACTGCAGTGCTTGCTCTTCCTCTAGCATTTTCTTCTTAGTAGGGCTATCAGGCTCTTGACCAGTCATACCGGAGGACTGTACACCGTTGAAGTTGCCGTTGTTGACAGGCTCTACATGGTGATAAATTTACCTGTGAATTAGAACTCATCGCCAGGTCCATTATCCTGGCTGCCGAAATGAGCTTGACCGTACTATTGCTGCTGGATGGCTACGTCACCTTCATCTCCAAAGAAATCAGAATCCATACTAATCGCCTAAGTTCAATATGTATGTTTTAAATTAATAATATCAAGACACGAAATGCCAACAATTATCAATCGCTAATTCTCATTAAATACAAGATATTTATGCACTTTAAATAATAAAATATAGTTGACTGCATATCTGCTGATTAGAATGCTTAAATAAATATCTTCGCTGAAAAAAT
>APMI01003625.1_pt1 | contig 15245 bp, 12 predicted proteins | sample 667938 | NCBI WGS metagenome assembly APMI01 (sample SAMN01084076, study PRJNA167559) | wastewater metagenome | biome: Wastewater | place: Denmark: Ejby Moelle, Odense | collected 2011-11-28 | reverse complement strand
CCGGCGGCCTCGGGGCGGATGCCGGCCACGGCGCGGATGCCGGCCCGGGCGCCCGGCAGGGCGGCATACCGCGATGACGAACGACATCGGCGCCTCGACCCTGACGAACTCGGCCGGATCCGACCTGCTGCTCGAGTTGGAGACCGGGCTCGGCCTGACCCCGACCGGCCTCGTCGACCATCCGCGCTTCTTCTCCGGGATCGTCGCCCGCCCCGATGTCGTCGCTGCCGGCATCCTCACCGTGGCCGACGTCGCCACGACGACCTACCTCGACTTGTCCGCACTGGCCGCGTTGAGAGACCCCGTGGTCACGGCGAGCGGCGATCGGCTGAGATTCGAGTCCTTCAGCGGGTGCAACGGCGTGCACGCCCGCTACGACCTGCTCGCCGACGGGATCGCCTCTGGCGACATCGGATTCGGCACGACCAATGTCGACGTCAACATGCCGCTGCGTGGGGCGCTGGCCGCGTTGCCTCGGCACGAACTCATGCACCTCGCGGTCGGCGCCGACTCGCTGCGCGTATCCACTCCGGCGCAGACGCTCGAGGAACGCAAGGTCGAGTTGCCCGAACGATGGATCCGTGGGTTCGCCGAAGTCCCGACGATCCTCGCGGCCATGACCCCGGTCGCCGCAGCCAGCGGGAGCCAGGCCATGGCCTTCCTCGCGGGGCTCCCCCGCGGGACGCCGGGGCCAACGGTCGGGGTCGCGTCGGGACCACGCGGACCGCGGATCACCACTCCCGCAGCGCCTGGCAGCGCAACGCTGGCCGGCACGGCCCGGCTGACCAGCCTGCGCCGGGTGATGAGGCACATCCGGCTGCTGACCGTGTGGTCGCACGATTCCGGTGTCAGCGCGTGGGTCGCCGACCTCGAGGGAGGGCGGATCACCCTGGTCGTCAGCCCGCAGCCCTACCGTGGTTTCTCCGGTGAAGGCCAGTTGCTCACCGCTCTCTCCGACTCCCCGAGCTCAAGTCCGGCGTTGCGGCTGCTCGAACATCTCGCCTGGGAGCCGGTCATCGACGCCGACGCGCTGGCCGGCGAGACGGGCATGAGCAGGGCGCAGATCGGGTCCGCGCTGGCGGTGCTCGCGGCCTCGGGGAAGGTCGGCTACGACCTGGGCGACGCGGCATACTTCCACCGCGAAATCCCGTATGACGCGGACGCCGTCGAGCGCGACCACCCCCGGTTGACCGCGGCGCGCGCGCTGGTCGAATCGGGGGCCGTCGAACGATCCGGCGACACGTTCCAGGTCGGCGACCAGGGCCATGGACACTGGGTCACCCTCGGCGACCACGGCGCCACGTGCACGTGCCGCTGGTATGTGCGATACGGCGGCGGGAGAGGTCCCTGCTCGCACATCCTCGCGGCGCTCATCACCACCCGGCGCTGACACGCCGATCGCCACGGGCGCTGTCGGAGGCGCGGCATACCGTGCTGGGGAAGTCGGCTGTGGCGGAAGGGTGCTCATGGAGTTCACGATCGTGCCGCGGGGACCGTTCTCGCTCAAGGAGCTGGCCGAGTTCGGGTTCGGGTCGCGGCACTCGAGGACGTTCGACGGCGTCATGCGGATGGCGTTCTGCGTGGACGTGGGGTACACGCAGACCGTCGGTGTCGAGGTGCGCCAAGACGGGACGGGCGTACACGTCGAAGTGCGCGGGGCCGAAGAACGAGCCACCTCGGCACACGCCATCCAGCGGCAGGTCGCGCGCATCCTCTCTCTGGACCACGACGCCACCGGATTCGTCGAGATCGGACAGCGGGACGCGGTCATCGGCCGCCTCCAGGCCGTCGCGCCCGGGCTGCGTCCGCCGCAGTTCGTATCCCCCTACGAGGCGGCGGCCTGGGGGGTCATCTCGGCCCGGTGGTCGAGCCGGCAGGGGCAGGGCTGGTGGCGTCGATTCTCCGAGACGCACGGCACGGCATACCAGCTGGCAGGTGAGACGGTGAGCGCCTTCCCCACTCCGGCAGCGGTATTGGCGTGCGAGGAGATCCCCGGTATGCCGGCCGTGAAAGCCGAACGGCTCCGCGCCGTGGCCCGGGTGGCTGCCGACGGAGGGCTCGAGGCTGACGACATCTGCGCCCAGGAACCGGACGCAGCGATGGCGGCTCTGCGACGCATCCCGGGCATCGGCCCGTTCTACAGCGCGCTCATCCTTGTTCGAGCGGCTGGTCACGCAGACGTGCCGGTCGAGGAGCCGCGCGCGATGGAGATGGCCGGGAGGCTCTACGTGCTTGGCGGTCCGCCCACGCCGGAGCAGTGGGCACGCCTCAACGACGCCTGGCGTCCATTTCGCACGTGGGCCACCGTGCTCATCCGTGCTGCCGGCGTGCGACTGGCCGCCGCCGGGGAGTGAGTTCCACGGCGCCCCCAGGAGCACCGCTAACGAGGGGTCGACCGCCCGACGTTGTCATCCGTGTTGCGCCGACGAGTTGGGCGGAGGGTTACATGGCCACGATTCAAGCAACGGTCTCATCCGCCAAGGCGTGCGCGCGCACCTGATCGAGGACGACCACCAATCGGTCTACATCGTTGTCGCTGAACAGGGAATCCGGACCGGTGGGAGCGTGATCGGTGAAGGGCGCTTCGTATAGCCGACGTGCTTCCATGACGCCGTTGGCGGTGAGGTGCTCGACGATGAGCTGGATGAAGCGGATCTCAGCGGCGCTGAACCGGGAGTCCGTGAGGAACTCGGAGAAGGCTTCCGTAGCGGCCTCGCGGTCGAGTCCGACGAGCGAGCGGATGAACAGGCCCAAGCCCTGCGACTCCTCGGTCGCGCGGGCGATGTCCTGCGGACCGCCGGCCCCGGAGGCCACGAGCATGGCTTCGAGCGCGGACAGGTCCGTGTCGGTCAGCTGCCTGTTCCGACGGAGCTTCTGGAGGGCGACGTGGTCCTCGTGATCCTTGAGGTACGCGCGGGCCTTGGCCTTGAACCGCTCCCAGTTCGTCCCGACCGCAACGCCCGGGAGATCGACGATCGAGCCGTCGCCGATCTCGTCCTCGAAATTGGTGTAAACGAGGGCTCGTTTGACCTTCTCCATGAACCGGACGAGGCCACGGATGCGCCTTCGTGCCAGCTCAACCAGGGGGAGGGTGACGTCGACCCACCACTCGTCCTCGGTGACCTCGGCCAGCAGCAGCTGCTGCTCCGCGATCGCCGGAATGGACGTCTGGTCGAGGAGCGACGAGGTGATCTGCTGAACCTGCTGCCGCAGCCGGTTGGCCGTGAGTGCGTCCCCCTCCAACCGGGCCAACTGGATCTTGAGCATCAAGAGGTCGAACCGCTTGGCGTCCTCATCGTCATCACGCACCGCCGATGGGAGGCGAGCCAAGTGTGTCGCGACCTCGCCGGCATCGTGCACGGTCAGCGATGTCCAGGGCTCCCAGTCGGCGTACCTCTGCACCCACTCACGCTCGGGACGCACGACGAAGTTGTCGAGGTTCATGCCAGCCACGACCTTGTTGAGGTGTTTGGCCGTGTCGTCGCGCAAGACGGCGACGTCTCCTTCGGCGTCGGCGTGGTCCAGTGCCGCGATCAACCCCAGGCGAGCCTCGAAGAGCCGCTCGGCGAGCGACTTCTGCATCGATCCCTCCGAGCCTGCGCCCGGCTGGTTGAAGTATTCGAGGTTCATGCAGAAGTCGAAGACGTAGAAGTTCGCCTTGTCCTCACCTGGCCCGTACAGGTCAGCGCACAACCGAGTTCCGCGCCCGATCATCTGCCAGAACTTCGACACCGACCGCACCAGCTTGAAGAAGACGAGGTTGACGACCTCGTGCACGTCGATCCCGGTGTCGAGCATGTCGACGCTGATGGCGATGTGTGGCGCCTTCTCCTTCACCGAAAAGTCGTCGATGAGGCTCTGCGGCTGCTCCGTCTGGTATGTGATCACCCGCGCGAAGTGACCCGCGTGTTCGGGGTATGCGACGTCGAAGCGTTGCCGGATGAACTCGGCGTGAGCGTGGTTCTTGGCGAAGATGATGGTCTTGCCGAGCCGATCGCCCCCGGCGACCTTGTGGCCGGATTCCATGAGGTGCCGCAGCACCTTGTCGACCGTGTCAGCGTTGAAGAGCCACTTGTTGAGCTCCTCGGGGTTGACGTCGGTCGGGACGTGGTCGTCCTCGCCCCAGTCGAGCGAGTCCCACTCGTCCTTCTCGGCCTCGGAAAGTTGGTCGTAATGAATGCCTGTCCGCAGGAACTTCAGCGGCACGGACACGGGTACCGGCGGCACCAAATACCCCTCGGCCACGGCCTCGTCGAGGCTGTAAGCGTCGGTTGGCACCCCGGCCTCCAAGTTGAACAGCAGGTACGTGTTGCGGTCGATCTCGTCCTTGGGGGTGGCCGTCAGGCCGACGAGCATCGCATCGAACCAGTCGAAGATCGTCTTGTACTTGGCGTACACCGACCGGTGGGCCTCGTCGATGACGATGAGGTCGAAGTAGCCCGGCCCGAACCGCCGACCGCCGACGCCGCCCGTGGCATTAATCAGGCCCATCATGGTCTGGTGGGTTGAGACGAAGACCCGCCCGTCGGGTACTTTCTCGTCGACGAGGTTGATCGTGGTCGTCGACGATAGGTGCGTCTTGAATGCCGCGACCGCTTGGTTGACCAGGGCCACGCGATCCGCGAGGAACAGCACGCGCTTGACCCAGCCGCGCTTCATGAGCTGGTCGACCAATGCGATGACCGTGCGCGTCTTGCCAGAGCCCGTCGCCATGACGAGCAAGGCTTCACGGCGCTTCGCCTCGAACGATTCTCCGACAGCCCGAATCGCCCGGGTCTGGTAGTGCCGCTCCACGATCGCCTTGTCGACCACGACATCCTTGAGCGACAGGCGCGTGTGTCGCCGGCGCACCATCAGCTCGAGTTCATCCTTGGTCAGGAATCCTGAGATCCTGCGGGGCGGGTAGCCGGCGGCGTCGTCCCAGATCCAGTGCTGGTAGCCATTCGACCAGAGGATCACCGGACGCCGTCCCGTCATGGTTTCAAGACAGTCGGCATAGAGCTTGGCCTGCTGTTGCCCCACGGCAGGGTCCTTGCGAGACCGCTTGGCCTCGATCAACGCCAGCGGCAGCCCGTCGTCGCCCCACAACACGTAGTCGACGAAACCCTGACCGCGGACGTTCGGCATCCCCGTGACGGGGTACTCGCGGTCACGCGGATCCGTCAACGACCAGCCGGCCTCCAGGAGATCGGCATCGATGAACAATTCGCGCGTCGACGCCTCGTCCCAGTCGAACTGGGTCGCCCGATGGGCCTTGGCAGCCTGAGCAGCCGCCACCTCGGCCCGGGTCCTGTCCAGCTCTGCTTGAAGGGCAGCGCTGCTTTCCTTCGCAACCGCGAGAGCGGCGTCCTTGGTCGCGAAGGTCGCCAACAGCTGGTCCACCTCGGCGGCCGACAGCGGCGGCTGGCTCCCCGGCTGGGACGGGGCGGGGATCAAGGACGGATCGTATGCCGCCCCCGTGGGCACGTCGTCCGGCGTCGCCGAGTAGGTGTATGCCGCCCACTTGAGAACGTCGTGGAGCTGCCTCAGAACGTTGAGCGCGGTCTGCGGGGTGATCGCCCGACTCTCGTGCACCGCAACGTTGCCGAGCTTGCGAATCGCGTCAGCCTTGGCCGCGATCTCGGAGCCAACTGCAGCCCTAAAACCGCTATCTCCGAGGCGCGCCGCCAGATCGGACTTGTAGGGGACGGCCAACCTCTCGAGATCGAAGATCCTGACGACGACCTGCTCGACCACGCGGCGCGCGTAGAAGACGCACGCCCGCGGGTCCGTCCGCCCGTACGCCTCAGCCCTTCCCGCGTCCGCGCGCGCCTCTCCCCAGTCCAAGGGCACGAAGTCGAAATTGGAGCTCATGTGCGGGCCTGCCCTCTGGCGGAGGACGATTCCAGCGAGCGGACCTCGATGACCCCCAACGGCGTCTCCCCTTTGTCCAGCTCGCGCTTGCGCGCCCTGATCTCAATGATGCGTTCGTCGTCGACTTGCGGTGAAGGCCAGTTTCCCGGACGCATACCAATGACGGGGCCCAAGGCGTCGATCGTCGGCTTGATGAGGTTGTCCAAGTCCCAGCCGGGATGGGTGGCCGTACGCCTGGGCATGACGAAGAGGAGGTCGACGAGGAGACGTCCGGCGAGCGGTGGGGATCCTCCCATGGCACGCCGAGCAGCTGCGTCAACCGCAAGTCGCCACGGCTTCTCCCCTGCCGTCGCAAAGGTTGCCGGAGTGGCGTAGACGGTGAACGAGACCCCGCCCAGCTTCTCGGTCTCCGGTTCGGCAGTCATGCTCGCTACTCCGAGCCGTCAGCGTCGAGTCGGAAGTGCTGAGCGAGGCGTTCGAGGGTGAACTCCTGGCGGAGCTTGCAGGCACTGTTCTGGTTGGCGAACATGCCCTTCTCCCAGTAAGCGTCCGACTGTGGATACGCCGCGAACCACTTCACCGGGATAGCCCATTCAGCCTGCTCATCCGTCTCGACGGCTCCCTCGGTGCCATGCCGGTACCACCCGGCCAGCGGTTGGTCAGCCAACCGCTGTTGCTCACCGTCGAGCGTCACGGTTACCTCGTCGAATCGCTCAGCGGGGCCGAGCGTCTCGCGTACGGCAACGTAACCCGCGGAGGGGATGGACACGTTGACCCGCGCCCCGACCGGCACGTTGCGCAGCGTTCGCGAGTACCAGGCGTCACCGCCGGCGGAGACGAAACCATACTTCCGGCCGTCCTCCCACACCCGACCGCCGGTGTACTCACCGAACGAGACGAACCAGTCCTTCCCATTCCACTCGGCCCGCTTCCCCTTCTTGTCCTTCCCGTATGCCGTGCCGCCGGTTTCGCCGTTGTCCTCGCGAGCGAGCCAGGTCCTGGCGAGATAGCGGCGGCCGTCGTCGTCGAGGTAGGAGAAGAAGACCGCGTTGACCGGGACGCCGAAGGTGCGGAGATATGTGACAATGCGCTCGGAGCCGGCGTCAAGGTCGGTGGCGACGATCGTCAGCTGGAGAGCGGCGTTGAGCTCGTCGGGCGCTGTGGTGCCGAAGACCTCCTCGAAGGCGGCCTCGAACTCGACGTCGTCGAGGTGGTCGTTGGCGAGGTCGATGATCGTGCCGCGGTCGAGCGTGCTCACCCAGGAGCCGTAGTCGAGGACCTGGGCGACGACGTCGCGCGGTGTCTTGTCCCGCTTGAGCTCAAGGACGTGGAGGTTGCCCTCGCCGTCCATGGCGAGCAGGTCGATGAACTTGCCGTGTGGCGTCTTGACCTGCCGGCCGATGACGAGGAGCCGCTCACCGAGGAGCGAAGGGTCCTTCTCGAGGTACTGCTCCAACGTCGCCTCGGACGGCAGCATCGCGGCACCCAGTCGTTTCGGGGTGTCCCCGTCGATCCGCCATATCCCCATTTCCACTGGCATGGTTCACAGCTTCCCCGAAAACGCGCGCGCCTGCAGCGTACGGGCAAGGTCGTCGAGCATCCGGAGCCGCTTCAACGCCCCACCGCTTCCAGAATCCATCGCGCGGACTCGTTGGGCGAAGACGGCTTGGTCGCTGATTCTGGCCACCGGGAAGGGCATCTGCATGAGCTTTGCCTTAGAGATGTTCTTCATCGAGCCACCGGTCCCGCTCGATCGCGCGCTGAGCGCTCGCCGAATGGCCGGGGTCTGAAGCAGCGTGGCCATGTAGGTGGGCTCAACTCGATCAGGCGCCCGCCAAACGAGGCGCCAGAGCTTGTCGGGCAACGCCAGGTTCGGGGGTGTCTCACTGACCAATACAGTCGCCCCCACCATCGCAGTGGTGTTGGCCCGACTCATCAGAAGGTCTCCAGGCCGAACGAGATGTGAGCCCGCGGGCACGTAGTCGTTCGGCAGGGGCTTCGACTCCCCTGGACGGAAGATCCCGGACGTAACAGCACTGATCTTGAGGACGCGATACGGGGCGTCGGCTGAAGGATCGGATCCCACGAGGTTCCGGCCACCTTGCAGTTCCGCCACATGGTCCCCAAAGACGGCGCACCCGCATTCGTGCATCGCAGCCTCGACGTCTCCGAACATGTGACGAAACGTTGCGGCCCTTAGGTCATCGAAACTAGCCAATGCCGCAGCAGCCGCCCCACTTAAGGCGTTGGCGTGGTCGAGGATGGCGGCGATGCGGCGTTGCTCCTCCATCGGCGGGAGGTTGATCTCCAGTTCCATCAGATTTCTGATCGGGAAATTGTCAGCTGTGGTGGCCCGCACCCAAGAGAGCACCTCGGCAGATCGAGCCTCTAGCAGATGGAACAAGTAGCCAGCGTCGAGGCGCGGCCCGGGCGTGAGCGCCTTCATGTCTTGGTTCACGGTTACAGGAACGGTCGTGAGGCCGACAGGCAGCGAGTGCCTCAACACCCCGGAACGAACCACAACCAGCACAGACGCCGCTGGAACCAGCTTTGCAGGCGACGCCGCCACCCCCGCCTCAGACAGTGTCACGAGGGATCCTGAGATCTTCCGCGACTTCATGTCCTTGGGCGTTACCCACGGAATTCCGCCGCCGTAGTACTCGGCCGCGGACTTTCTCGGAGTGCCTCCGCCACGGACGGTGACCAGGTCGCCGAGCGCAAGAGTGGTCACTTGAGCATGGCTTTCAGGTCGGCGAGGCCCTGCTGGATCTCGACCTCGAGGACTTCCAGGTCGGCGATGATGTCGAGGGGATCGCGGTGTTCGGTCTCTTCGTGGACGACCTCCTTGTAGCGGTTGAGCGAGAGGTCGTAGCCCTGGGCGACGATGTCGGCCTTCGGGACGACGAACGACTGTTCGGTCCGCGCCCGCGACCGCTCGGATTCGGTTGTCCGCGAACCCCATCTAACCAACACATCCGGCAGGTTGTTTCGAGCGTCCTCATCCGGCGAAAGGCGAGCGGACGGCATACACCCGAGTTTGTCCTCGGGAAGCAACGGTGAGCGCTTGTCGTCGAGCGACCACCCGTCGGCCTGAATGTCGTAGAACCACACACCGTCGGTGCCGCCCGAGTCGGTGCGGGTGAAGAACAGGATGGCGGTGGAGACCCCGGCATACGGACGGAAGGCGCCGGAGGGCAGCTTGACGACTGCGTCGAGCTTCTGCTCCTCGACGAGCCGCGTGCGCAGCGTCCTGTGCGCCGTAGAGCTACCGAAGAGGACGCCGTCGGGCACGATCACGGCCGCCCGACCGCCCGGCTTGAGCAGGCGCAGGAAGAGGGCGAGGAATAGCAGCTCGGTCTTCTTGGTCCTCACGTCCTTGAGCAGCGCCTTGGAGGTCGACTCGTAGTCGAGGCTGCCGGCGAAGGGCGGGTTGGCGAGGACGAGCGAGTAGCGGCCCTCATCAGCGGCGGCGCCTTCGGAGAGGGAGTCGCGGTAGCGGATGTCGGGGGCCTCGATGCCGTGGAGGAGCATGTTCATGCTGCCGATGCGGAGCATCGTGTTGTCGAAGTCGTAGCCGTGGAACATCGAGTGGTTGAAGTGCTTGCGCTGCGCGGCGTCCGTCATAACCGACGGGTGGGTGGCGCGCAGGTGCTCGGAGGCGGCGACGAGGAAGCCGGCGGTGCCGCACGCGGGGTCGACGATCTCGTCGGTCGGCGTCGGTGCGGTCATCGCAACCATGAGCTGGATGATGTGACGCGGAGTGCGGAATTGGCCATTCTGACCGGCGGTGGCGATCTTGCCGAGCATGTACTCGTAGAGGTCGCCGTTTGTGTCGCGGTCGTTCATCGGCACGTCGTCAAGCATGTCGACGACCTTGGACAGCAACGCCGGGGTGGGGATCGTGAACCGGGCGTCCTTCATGTGGTCGGAGTAGGTGGATCCCTCGCCGCCGAGCCGGCGCAGGAACGGGAAGACCTGCTCACCGACGACGTTGAACATGACCGCCGCATCGCCGTTCTTGAAGCGTGACCAGCGCAGGTGGTCCTGGCCAGCGAGGAAGGTGGGGTCCTCGACCGGTTCCTTGAGGCGGCGCGCGCGGTTCTCCTTGAGCGTCTGGAGTTCGTCGAGACGCCGGATGAACAGCAGGTAGGTGATCTGCTCGATGACCTCGATCGGGTTGCTGATGCCGCCGGACCAGAAGGCGTCCCAGATTCGGTCGATCTTGCCCTTGAGGTCGCCGGTGATCACCCGTGGAAGGCTACTCATGCCACTCACCCCCGTCGCCCGGACGCTCGGGTTTGCCTGTGAGGTCGGGTATGCCGGTGAACTCGCGATAGCGCCGCCGCAGCCGTCCGACCCACCTGTCGGGCCGCGGCGAACGGGATGAACGCCCGTTCCACCACTGCAACAGATGCGACACCACCGCCGCGACGACCGCCGCGCGACGGCCCGGGCCGAGAGGGCCTTTGCGCATGGTCACGAGGGTCCATCCCGCTTGGAGGACGACGACCAACCACAGCGCCAGCGTCATCCGATCGACAGCCGGGTGGGTTGGGCTGTCGGTGTAGTCGACCAGCACGAGAACTGCCCCAAGGTTGGGCACCATGCCCAGCGCGAGCCCAAGGTACGTCGCCACGAACACGGGGTGACCGCATGCTGCGCCGATCGCGAGGGCGACGAGGGCGGCATACGCGACGCACACCACCCCGATGACGGCGACGACGAGCGCGACAGCGAATTCCAGAGTGACCGGGATGGGAACTGGCAGGTTGACCGTGACGGCTACGAGTGCGCCGACGAAGCCCATCAGGACGACGCCAATCGGCTCCCACCATCTCGCCTGCGGATGAAGTGCAGACCAGGCGTCCTCTGCTTGGCGAAGGCGATCCGCGGTGTATCGCCGGAGAGCCGCCTCGATACGACGGCTCTGGCTATAGCCCTCGCTCAAGGTGTCGGCCAAGAGGAAGCTGGTGACAAGAACAGGCACGGTTGCAGCAGCCGCAGCCAGACGTCCCGACGCCTGCCACACCACTAGCTGGATGAGAGTCCCTTCCGCGATCCCAACAGCCACGAGCGCCAGAGTCACGGCCGTGCGGAGGGCATCCAGTCGGGCCAGGGCCTCTTCGACATCGCCTGGATCGTCGTCGAGGTCAGCGGCGGCTGTCGCATCTCGCACCCGCCCGTGAACGGTTGTGGCGAGGCCGATCAACAGGGCGGAGAGCCCGGTGAGGAACGCGACTCGGGTGGGGGTCGCCACGTCACGTAGCCAGAGCAACTCTTCTGGTGACGCCAGTATGAGGACACTGCGCGAGGCAAGGGTCGCCATGCCCAGACCGCTGAGTAACGGTAGCCACGTGCGTCGACGGATCCGTTTGACGGTGGAAGCGAGGCGACCGATCTGGATGGGTGTGTTGGACGATTTGTCGTTCATGGCGCACTCCTTGCTCGGTGTGTTCACTGGCGAGGAGTGGCCAGCCGAGAAGGGTGACAGAGGGCACCGACAACGCACGGCGTGAGCGAGGCGTCCGTTCCCGCTCACATCCCCCGCGAGGCCGCGCCTGTCAGCGACGCACGCCACGCGGCGGTGGGACGCACGCCTTGCTCGTGCCCGTGCGGGGCAGGCGGTTGGGCTCCATCCCGCGCCTGTCTGGGGTGCAGTGCCTCAGGTGGTGGGCCGCCCGGGTTCGTCGCGGAGGTCGACTAGTTCGGCCCCGGTGGCGGCGAAGTCCTTGGGGTTGAAGGTGTAGATGGGCAGTGCTCGGCTCACGGCGATCGCGGCGATCATCGCGTCGAAGGCGCGGGCTCTGGGCTTCTGGCCCGCTGCGCGCAGCGACGCGGCGATGGGGCCGAAGGCTCGCGCGGCCTCGGCGTCGAAGGGCAGCGGCTCGCCGAAGTCAGTCTCGGCCTGCTGCAGGTGTCGCTGGCGGGCGGCTCGCTCGGAGGCGGTGCCGGCGACGAGCGGTCCGACGGTCAGTTCCGCCAAGGTCACGGTCGTGATGACCGACTCGGTGGCCAGGTGCGACGGATCGACGTCCCCGAGGCGGATGACCGCGCTGGTGTCCAGGATCGCCCGATCGTGTGGCGCGGTGGTCACAGGGACTGGTCCAGGAGCGCGTCGATGTCGCCCTTCAGCGCGGTGGCATCCACCCGAGGAAGCCGTCGCCGGCGGGCCACCAGCTCGGTGGCAGACAGGCTTGGTCGCGGGAGGGGGCGTAGTTCCGCCACGGGCGTGCCGTCGCTGGTGATGGTCAGTGTCTCCCCACTTTGGACCCGGGCGAGCACCTCACCGCCGTGGTTGCGGATGTCGCGGACGGAGACCCTCTTGTGGTCGGGGGTAGCCGTCATACCGTCATCGTATCACCCGTGATACGTCACGGTTCGAGCCGTCGGCGGCACCGCGCCAGAGTCGCCCATGCGTTCGCTGGTGAGCTTGCGGAAGGCGAGTGCGGAGCCCGGAGGCTGTGTGATCCCGGCCGAATCAGCTCCGGCCGGGAGTCTCGGGAAACCGAGATCATCACCTGGCTCGATGACCACTCCCGCTACGCCCTGCACCTCTCCGCCCACCCCCGCGTCACCGGACAGACCGTCCTGACCACCTTCCGTGCTGCCGTCACTGAACACGGCTGCCCCGCAGCGACCTTGACCGACAACGGGATGGTGTACACCGTCCGGCACGCCTCCCACAAGATCCGCGGCGGACGCAACGCGTTCGAGGTCGAACTGGCCACCCTCGGGGTCCGACAGAAGAACGGCCGCGGCAACCACCCCCAAACCCAAGGCAAGGTCGAACGCTTCCAACAGACGATGAAGAACTGGCTGACTCGTCAACCCGACCAGCCCGCGACCATGACGCGCCTCCAAGCCCTGCTCGACCAGTTCGCCCGCGAGTACAACCACGACCGCCCCCACCGCGCCCTGGACCGACGCACCCCCGCCGCCGCCTACCACGCCCTGCCCAAAGCCACCCCCAGCAGCGAACCCCCACCCCGAACCCACGCCCGCGTCCGCACCGACAAGGTCAACAACGGCAAGATCGCCCTCCGGCACAGCGGGCAGCTCTACTCCATCGGCATCGGCCGCCACCACAACGGCACCACGGTCAAAGCCCTGGTCCACGGCCCACACATCGTCATCATCACCCCCACCACCGGCGAAGTCCTCCGCCAACTCACCCTCGACCCCACCCGCCGATACCAACCCCAAACAACGAAACAAAGCGAACCCTGAGGGTTCGCCCTGTCGCCGATGTCTTGAGACATCACAAGGGTGGGTAGTTCGCGAAACCCGTTGATCTGCCCCGATGTCCCTCAACAAGCGCCCCTTGGCACAGGTGAAGCTGCCGGCAGGCACAGCGCTTCCACCCCCTGGAGAGTCGTGTGCGTGTCACTCCGCCCACAGTGACACTGGATCAGTTCGGCATGCTCGCCGCCCCGGACTTTTCGAGGTGGCGATTCGACCTGTCAACAAACGAGCGTCTAGCTGAAGCGTGCGAACAACTTGCCGACATCGGCGGCAGAGACCTCCAGCGTCTGCGAAGCCGACCGGCTGTAGAACGCGTTGTTCATCGTCACGGGCTCACCAACGTCGGTCACCTTGAGAACGATGACCGTACGTTCCGCGATCTTGGCCACACGGATGTCTCGCAGTACCTGTGCCTCGAGTCGAGAATCGACCTTGCACGCCTTGTACTGTTCCGTGAACCAGAGTATCAAGCTGTCGAGATCTTTCAACTGATCGATGTCGGCCTCGACGCCGGTGATGTACCGGCCCTCGATCAGGGGTGAGTCGCGGCCGGTCACCTGCTTGATGCGATCGGCGTCGCCCTTCTTGTCCGCGACGCCGATGAGTACGTAGCTCTCGACATTCTTGCCGCCGTTCGCCATGCCGACTGTGGTCTCTGCGATGACTTTGACGATGTCAGTGCTGAGGGCAGGCGGGTACGACAACTTCGACAGACCCTGCTTCATCTCGAGGGTCGATACCTCGACCAGAGACGCCCTCAAGAGGCGCTCAACCACAAGCGCGTTCTTCGTCTGGAACGGCCCGGTTGAAATCGTCTTTGCAACCGCGTGCTTCCTCAACACCCCTGCGACCACGTCGATGTTCGCCTTCTTCGAGTCGGCAGTCCACCGGCCGCCGCCACCGGGGATATCGAGGTGGTTGGTGCCGAAGTCCTTCAGCGCGGTCCGAACAGCATCGAAGTCCATGGCGTTGAGGCCTTCGGTGTGAAGCACGGTATCGATCGCCAAGAACGCGACCTCGAAGTACCGGGGAACCCGCTGCTTTGAAGCGGAAAAAAAGTGAGAGTGGAAGTAATGCTCAGCGTTGAAGATTTCATTAAATGCCGCCAGCGTGTCGTCGAACCTTGCCTGGATTTCTTCCGGCGAATACTTGACGATCGCGGCGTCGATCTTCTCCGGCCGCGAATCAGTACCTGGCACTAGGCCGTAGAACTCATCGAGGACCTTCGAGTCGTAAGGCGGCGTGGGGTCGGCGAGCATTGTGACGAGTAGGTCGGCAATGATCTCCTCATCACGAGAGGTGCGTACCTGCTCGCGATCAAGCACGCGGTGCTTCACCCAGAAGATGTCGTCCACGAATACGCCAGGACCGTTAGCGGTGGAAGAGATGCTGATGTGGGGCATGCGCTTGAGATCGACCATGTCGGAGACCGAGAAGTCGCCGCGAATGGCGGCTGAGATCGTACGCACGCTGTCGGCGTAGGTCGACAGGCAGCCAGCTTGACGGATCTCCTGACGCGACAGGTGCCGGCCGTTGGAGTTGATGCGACGGAAGACCTCGTCAATTTTATCGTTCGAGCCAGTGCGGTAAACGGAGATCGGAAGCGTGTATCCTGCGAGTTCGACGGCCTGTGAGCGACCGATTGCCGGTTCGCGCTGCTCAAGTTCGCCCTCATCCATTAGTTGCTTCGTCTCGGCTAGCGCGTTCAGATCGAAGTAGCCATGGGGCATCCCGAACTCGTTCTCAAAGAAGCCGAACACAGCGTTGAGCCGTTGCAGACCATCGATGACTTCAAGGCGCTCTACGCCGTCTTCGACTACCTCCGCGACCAAAATGAGGGGAACGGGCATGTCCTTAAGGAGCGAGTCGATAAACGCCTGCTTCTCAGCCTCAACCCACACGAGCTTGCGCTGATACCGCCGATTGACGACCAACCGGCCGCTTCTGAACTGCGTGTACAGGGACTGTGCCGACTCGCCTCGAACGATCAAGCTCGTGCTGAACTCGGCCATTCTCGCTCACCCTCACCGGGACTCTGATTCTGTTGAACGGCAAGGTTACACGAGCCGGGAGTCCTGCGAACACCATGCGAGTTGACTCATCCAAGATGCCCGCGTGGGTTGCTTCGTTGACTCATCCAGGAATGCCCG
>APMI01004420.1_pt1 | contig 15247 bp, 16 predicted proteins | sample 667938 | NCBI WGS metagenome assembly APMI01 (sample SAMN01084076, study PRJNA167559) | wastewater metagenome | biome: Wastewater | place: Denmark: Ejby Moelle, Odense | collected 2011-11-28 | reverse complement strand
TGGAGCCGCCGGCGCACCCCCGCCTGCGCGCGCTCGTCAACCGGGCTTTCGTGTCGCGCCAGGTAGAGCGGCTGCGGCCGCGCATCGAGGCGTTCGCCAACACGTTGATCGACGGTTTCGCGGCGGGCGGCCAGGCCGATCTGCTGCCGGCCTTCGCCACGCCGCTGCCCAGCGTCATCATTGCCGACATGATGGGCGTCGACGCGGCGATGGCGTCGCAACTGGTCGACTGGTCGAACGCGATGGTGGCGATGTATATGCATGCGCCGTCGCCATCGACCGAAGCGGCCGCCAATGCGGCCGCGCGCGACTTCGCCGCCTTCATCCGCGCCGAGGCTGCGAAACGGCGCGCCTGTCCCGGCGACGACCTCCTGTCGGTGCTGATCGCGGCGCGCGAGGACGGCGACCGGCTGTCGGACGACGAACTGGTTTCGTCGGCGGTGCTGCTGCTCAATGCCGGCCATGAGGCGACCGTGCACCAGACGGGCAACGCGGTGCGCTGCATCCTGCACCAGGAGGGCGACCCGCGCCGCCTGTTCGCGACGCCGGAGCAGACAGCGGCGACGGTCGAGGAGTGCCTGCGCTACGACCCGCCGCTGCACATGTTCACCCGCATCGCCTATGACTGGGTCGACCTTGCGCCGGGCGTCGCCATCGAACCGGGCGAATGCGTCGGGCTGCTGCTTGGCGCGGCCAACAACGATCCGGCCGCTTTCGACGACCCGCGCCGGTTCATGCCCGGCCGCGCCGACCAGAAGAACGTCACCTTCGGCGCCGGCATTCATTTCTGCATCGGCGCGCCGCTGGCCCGGCTGGAGCTGCAGATCGGCCTCAAGACCCTGTTCGACCGCCTGCCCGGCCTGCGCTTCGCCTATGAGCCGAGCTACCGCGACAGCTACCATTTCCACGGGCTGGACATGCTCAAGGTCGAATGGTGAGCAAACAACAGAAAGGCGCCGGGATCGCTCCCCGCGCCTTCCTGTTCAGCCGTTTCCCGTCTCCATGCAGCACCGCGAGGGGCGCCGGGATCAGGTCCGGTCCTGAAGGCCCTGCACTCCGCTTCCGTCAAGTCGCGTCCTGCCTGACCGAGCTCCGTGCCGCGAGGACACCGCAAGCTTTTCCATCCTGGCGTTCCAGACCGCTTCCGATGGTTCCCGCTGGACTGTGACGCCATCGACCTGCCGGATTTCGCCGGTGTCCGCCTGACATCGCGGGGCTCAAGTTTGCTTCCAGGCGTGGTCCACTGTCCGGGTGGCGCCGTCTGCTCTTGAGATGGGTTGAGCCTATGCCCGCCTGCGCGCCGGCGCAACCGCGCCGGGCCTGTGGACAGACAGGATAACGGGAACTATGGCGGCGCAGCAAATATCGCCGCGCCGCAGCATCGGAGCCTAAGGCGCGTCGCGCTCTACAGCCTGATCACATATTCTTTGCGAGTCGTTTCAATCACTTCCCAGCTGCCCTTGAAGCCGGGCCTGAGCACAAAACTGTCGCCCGCCTTCACAGTCAAGGCGTCGCCGCCGTCCTCGGACAGGATCGAGACGCCGGAGAGAATGTGGCAGAACTCCCACTCGTCATATTCGATGCGCCATTTGCCCGGCGTCGCCTCCCACACCCCGGCATAGACGCCGCCCTCGGCCTCCTCGACATTCCAGCTGCGGAAGGTCGGATTGCCCGCCAACAGGCGCTCCGGTTTCGGAGCGCCGGTTTCGGGTTCGCCCAGCGGGCCGATCGGCTGAAACAGCGCCGACGCCATCTCAACCCGCCTTGGCCAGCGCCTGTTTCAGGTCGGCGATGATGTCGTCCAGGTCTTCGAGGCCGATCGACAGGCGCACAACGTCATTGCCGGCGCCGGCGGCCGCCTTCTGCTCGTCGCTCAACTGGCGATGTGTGGTCGAGGCCGGGTGTATGATCAGCGACCGCACGTCGCCGATATTGGCCAGATGCGACAGCATCTCGACGCCCTCGACAACCTTGACGCCGGCGTCGAAGCCGCCCTTGAGGCCGAAGGTGAACACCGCCCCCGCCCCTTTCGGCGAATATTTCTGCTGCAGCTTGTGGTTCGGATCGTCCTTCAAGCCGGGATAGGACACCCAGGCCACCTGCGGCTGCTTCTTCAGCCATTCGGCGACGGCGAGCGCGTTGGAATTGTGGCGGTCCATGCGCAGCGACAGCGTCTCGACGCCCTGCAGGATCAGGAAGGCGTTGAACGGCGCGATCGCCGGGCCGAAATCGCGCAGGCCAAGCACCCGGCAGGCGATGGCGAAGGCGAAATTGCCAAATGTTTCATGCAGCACCATGCCGCCATATTCGGGACGCGGGGCCGACAGCATCGGGTAATTGCCCGATTTCGACCAGTCGAACGTGCCGCCGTCGACAATGACGCCGCCCATGGAATTGCCGTGGCCGCCGATGAATTTTGTCAGCGAATGCACCACGATGTCGGCGCCGTGCTCGATGGGGCGCACCAGATAGGGCGAGGCCATCGTGTTGTCGACGATCAGCGGCAGGCCGTGTCTTTGCGCGATCTTCGAGATCGCCTCGATGTCGACAAACGTGCCGCCGGGATTGGCGAGGCTCTCGACAAAGATGGCGCGCGTCTTGGCGTCGATCAGTTTTTCCAGCGCCGCCAGATCGTCGGTGTCGGCGAAGCGCGCCTCCCAACCGAAATTCTTGAAGGCGTGGCCGAACTGGTTGATCGAACCGCCGTAAAGCTTCTTGCCGGCGATGAAATTCTCGCCCGGACGCATCAGCGTGTGGAACACCAGCAGTTGCGCCGCATGGCCGGACGCGGTCGCAAGCGCCGCGGTGCCGCCCTCAAGCGCCGCCACCCGCTCCTCGAGCACGGCCTGCGTCGGGTTCATGATGCGGGTGTAGATGTTGCCGAAGGCTTTCAGCCCGAACAGCGAGGCGGCGTGGTCGACATCGTCAAACACATAGGCTGTGGTCTGGTAGATCGGCGTGGCGCGCGCGCCGGTGGCCGGATCGGGCTTTGCGCCGGCATGAATGGCGAGCGTGTCGAAACCTGGCATGAGAAACTCCCGGAAAACAGATCAGATTGAAAAGTGAGCCATCATTGGCGAAGCCGACGGCCAAGGCAAAGACGATTTTTCCAAGCGGACGCGAATTTTGGGGCGGGCGACGGCAAAATTCGCGCCAAAGAGCAAATTGGAACTGTCTTGGGCAGACAGTGACAGCTTGACGAATGTCGCCCCTTCATCCGGTCGCTTTGCCAGCGTCTGCCGTTTGGGGGTCGATGCCTCCCCGCCCGTCACTTTCCCCTGATGCCAAAACTCTGAAAACCCTGCCGCATGATCGGCCGCTTGGAACTGATCGTGTTGGAGTTGACGCCGTTCCAGCCGATCTCGCCCGACAGCCTTGCATATTCAATTTTCGGGCAGCGGTTCATCACCACCTTGATGCCCGCGGCTTCTGCCTTTGCCGCCGCCTCGTCGTGGCGCACCGTCAGCTGCATCCAGATCACCTTCGGCAGCGGATCAAGCTTCAGAACGTCGTCGACGATCGCCGGGACTGCGTTTGAGGCGCGAAAAATGTCGACCATGTCGATGGCGACGGGAATATCGCGCAGCGACGCATAGGTCATGCGGCTGAGTATGTCCTTGCCGGCATGTCCCGGATTGACCGGAAAGACCTCATAGCCCTTGTCGATCAGATATTTGGTCACAAAAAAGCTCGGCCGCACGTCGTTGGCCGAGGCGCCGACGATGGCGACGGTCTTCACCGAGTTCAAAATGCCGGAGATGTAGGAATTGTCGTAGGTGTCGTGGTTCATTTCGGCAGACTTATGCGCCCTTCGGCGTCGATGGGAAAGGCCGGGTTGTGTGCCACTTCCCACAAATTCCCCTCGGGGTCAGCGAAATAGCCGTACCAGCCGCCCCAGAACGCCCTGCCCGCCGGCTTGACGATGCGGCCGCCGGCCATTCGAGCTTGCGCCAGCACCTCGTCGACTTCGGCGTCGGACAGCGTGTTGTAGGCGAGGTAGACCCTGCCGATCCCTTGCGCGAATTCGACGCCCGCGTCCTTCTCGGCATCGGCCCTGAGAAACAGCGCCAGGATCGCGCCGCCGAGCTGGAAGAACTCGACATCGTCGCCAAAGCCCGGATGGCGTTTCAGCCCCATGGCCTCGTAAAATGCAGCCAGTCTTTCCACGTCATTGGCGGCGATGGTGATGATCGAAACACGCGGCTGCATCAGTCCCAGTCCGGCCTGCGCTTTTCGATGAACGCGCCGATGCCTTCGATTGCATCGGAGTTCAGCATATTTTCGACGATGACGCGCGAGGCGTGGTCGTAGGCGTCGGCCAGGCCCATTTCGGCCTGTTCGTAAAACGCCTTCTTGCCCAGCCGCACCGCCTCGGGCGCTTTGGCGGCAATGACTTGCGCGTATTTCATCACAACCTGAGTCAGGTATTCGCGCGGCACCACCCGGTTGACCAAGCCGATCTCGCGCGCCGCCACCGCGTCGATCATCTCGCCGGTGAGCAGCATTTCCATGGCGTGCTTCGGCTTTAGGCCGCGCGCCAGCGCCACGCCCGGCGTGGTGCAGAACAGGCCGACATCGATGCCGTTGACGCCGAATTTCGACTGGTCGGAGCAGATCGCCAGATCGCACGACGCCACCAGCTGGCAACCGGCGGCGGTGGCCAGCCCGTCAATCTCCGCGATCACCGGTTTTGGACTACGCACGATGCCCAGCATCATTTTGGAGCAGGTCGCAAAAGTCTGCTCGAAATAGGCCTTTCCGCCGTCGGCGTCCTTGCGGTGCGACGTCATCTGCTTGAGGTCGTGGCCGCCGGAAAACAGTTTTCCCGCCGCGGCGATGACGATGACGCGAACCGATCGGTCGGCCGCCGCCTCGTCGAGCGCCGCCTGCATGGCCTGCATCGTCTCCATCGACAGGGCGTTGGCCGGCGGGTTGTTGAGGGTCAGCCGCAACACTTTGCCCTCCTGCCGGGCGATCACCGGCCCAGCCTCGGGTTCGCGCCGCATCGCCAGGATTTCCGCCATTGTCCGTCTCCGTCGTCGATATGTTCGTTCGTCTCCCACAAATAGCACGCCCGGCGGCGATGGACAGGCCGCTTGCGCCTGCCTTACCTTTACGCAAACGGAAATTACGGTTGCAGCGCCGGAGGGAACCATGCCGAAAGTCGCTTATGAAAAGGACGGACGCATTGCGCGCATCACGCTGAACCGTCCGGAGGTGATGAACGCGATCGACGACGAGCTGCCGGTGGAACTGGCCGACTGCGTGGCGCGCGCCAATGGCGATCCTGGCATTCACGTCATCGTGCTGTCGGGCGCCGGCAAGGCGTTCTGCGCCGGCTATGACCTCGCCTACTACGCCCAGGCGTCCGGCGGCGCGGGCAATGCGGCGACGCAGGACATGCCCTGGGACCCGATGAAGGATTATGCCTTCATGATGCGCAACACCGAGCTGTTCATGTCGCTGTGGCGCTCCTATCGGCCTGTCATCGCCAAGGTGCACGGCTTTGCGGTCGCCGGCGGCTCCGACATCGCGCTGTGCGCCGACATGATCGTGATGGAGGACGAGGGCGAGATCGGCTACATGCCGGTGCGCGTCTGGGGCTGCCCGACCACAGCGATGTGGGTCTATCGCCTCGGGCCAGAACGCGCCAAGCGCATGGTGTTCACCGGCGACAAGATCAAAGGAACGGAAGCCGCGCAGATGGGGCTTGTGCTCAAATCCGTGCCAAGATCCGATCTCGACAACGAGGTGGAAAAACTCGCCGAGCGCATGGCGACGGTTCCCGTCAACCAGCTGATGATGCAGAAGCTGGTGGTCAACCAGGCGATCGAGGCGATGGGGCTGAAGCAGACGCAGATGTTCGCCACCGTCTTCGATGGCATCACCCGCCATTCGCCCGAAGGGCTGAACTTCAAGCACCGCGCCGAGGATGTCGGCTGGAAGCAGGCGGTGCGCGAGCGCGACCTCGGCACGTTCGACTGGACGCACAACCGCCCGATCAACGCAGCGAAGTGAAGCAACAGATGAGCAAACACAGGGAACTGACGCCGGTGATGGGCGCCGAAGAGGTCAACCGGCTGATCGGCCAGGCCTTTCCGCAGCTCAACCGCGACCACCGCTCCTACCACGCCGTCGAGGTGTTTCCCGGCGGCTGCACGGTGCGGCTCGATGCCGACGAGCGCCACCTGCGCCCCGGCGACACCGTCTCGGGGCCGGCGCTGTTCACGCTTGCCGACATCGGCGGCTATGTCTGCGTGCTGTCCCATTCAGGGCCCGACGCCTTGTCGGTGACCACCAACATCAACATCAATTTCATGCGCAAGGCGGTCGCCGGGCCGGTCGACGGCCGCTGCAAGATTCTCAAGCTCGGCCGCTCGCTGATGGTCTATGATTGCGAGATCACCCAGAACGGACAAACGATCGCCCACGCAACCGGCACCTATTCGATCCCGCCGAAACCAGGCTCATGATGCGGTAAAATATTACCTCAAGTCTAAGATATTGTTTTTGCATATCTTTCCGGCGCAGTGCCTTGAACCGGTGACTTGACCGCCTCTGCGCCCTGCCCTATAAGCCAGCCTCGAAACGCGGTCCTCTGGGCCGCCTTTCATTGTTGGGCCTGACCCAACGCAAGCAACAAGAAACGCCCGGCCAAAGGCTTTGCCCGACGGCGGGGATCGAACCCGAGAGAAGTCCAATGTCCACATTCTCGCAGAAGCCTGCGGAAGTGACGAAGAAGTGGGTGCTCATCGACGCCGAAGGTCTCGTCGTCGGCCGCCTCGCCTCCATCGTCGCCAATATCCTGCGCGGCAAGAACAAGCCCACCTTCACTCCCCATGTCGACGACGGCGACAATGTCATCGTCATCAATGCCGACAAGGTCGCCTTCACCGGCAAGAAATTCACCGACAAGGTCTATTACTGGCACACCGGCCATCCCGGCGGCATCAAGGAGCGCACCGCGCGCCAGTTGCTCGAAGGCCGGTTCCCCGAGCGCGTCGTCGAAAAGGCGGTTGAGCGCATGATCCCGCGCGGGCCACTTGGCCGCCGCCAGATGAAGAACCTCAAGGTCTATGCGGGCGCCGAGCACCCGCACGAAGCCCAGCAGCCGGTGACGCTCGACGTCGGCGCCATGAACCGCAAGAACAAGAGGGTCGCATAATGGCCGATTTGAGCGCACTCGCACAGTTGAACACGACGGCTGACGCCCCGGCCGCCGCGCCGATTCACGTCCAGAAGCTGGACAAGAACGGCCGAGCCTACGCCACCGGCAAGCGCAAGGACGCCATCGCCCGCGTCTGGGTCAAGCCGGGCTCCGGCAAGATCGTCGTCAACGACAAGGATTTTAACGCCTATTTCGCGCGGCCCGTCCTGCAGATGATCCTGCAGCAGCCGATCGTGGCGGCCAACCGCAACGGCCAGTACGACATCGTCGTCACCGTCCAGGGCGGCGGCCTGTCGGGCCAGGCCGGCGCGGTGCGCCACGGCATTTCCAAGGCGCTGACCTATTTCGAGCCGGCCCTGCGCTCGGTTCTGAAGAAGGGCGGCTTCCTCACCCGCGACTCGCGCACGGTGGAACGCAAGAAGTACGGCAAGGCCAAGGCCCGTCGCTCGTTCCAGTTCTCGAAGCGCTGATATTCGAGCCGTCCGCCAGGACGACCCGATCTCGAAAAAGCCGCCTCCGGGCGGCTTTTTTATTGGTCGCGGCGCCGAGCGGTGCGCCGACGCTATTCCGCGACATGGCCCGCCACGGGCCCGAATTATCGCTTGCATCGCGCAAGGCGGGGACGATATCTCGACGCCATCGAGGAACGCGACATGGCCGGCAAGACGATCGACAACGCATTTACCGCGCGCGCGCTGGCGGGTTCGGCCTATGAGCCGACCTATGCCGGGGCGCTGTCGTTCATGCGGCGCAAATATTCCAAGTCGGTCAAGGGCGCCGACGCGGTCGTGTGGGGCGTCCCCTTCGACGCCGCCGTCACCAACCGGCCCGGCGCGCGGTTCGGGCCGCAGGCGATCCGGCGGGCATCGGCCATCATGGACAATGACGCCCAATATCCGTTCGCCGACGAGTTCCTGCAGACGCTCAAGGTGGTCGACTATGGCGACTGCCTGCTCGACAGCGGCAATCACAACAGGACCCCGGCCATCATCGAGCGCGAGGCGGCGAAGCTGATCCGCGACGGCGCATTCCTGCTAACGCTGGGCGGCGACCATTTCGTCACCTGGCCGATCCTGAAAGCCCACGCCGCCCAATACGGGCCGCTGTCGCTGGTGCAGTTCGACGCCCACCAGGACACCTGGGACGACGACGGCAAGCGCATCGACCACGGCTCGTTTGTGCTGCGCGCGGTGCGCGAGGGCGTCGTCGATCCCGAAACCTCGATCCAGATCGGCATCCGGACGCATGCGCCGACCGATTGCGGCATCACCATCCTCCATGGTTACGACGTCGAGGAGATGCGCGCCGCCGAGATCGCCGAGGCGATCGTCGCGCGCACCGGCGGCCGCAGGACCTATGTGACCTTCGATATCGACTGCCTCGATCCGGCGTTCGCGCCGGGCACCGGCACGCCGGTCGCCGGCGGCCCCTCGTCCGCCAGGATGCTGTCGGTGCTGCGGCTACTCGGCGGGCTCGACATGGTCGGCGCCGATGTGGTCGAGGTCGCGCCGGCCTACGACCATGCCGACATCACCGCCATCGTCGCCTCCAACATCGCCATGTATTATCTCGGCCTGCTGGCGGCGCGACGGACGCGCGGCTGACAGATTGGCGCAAGCGCCTGGCAGGACGATTCAATGTAATGAGGCGTTGATTCCGCAAAACGGCGCAACCATTTGAATTGACCCGGAAACGGGACGACAGACAGGACTGGACATCATGGCCCCGAAAATCTTCATCGACGGCGAACACGGCACCACCGGCCTGCAGATCAGGGCGATGCTGGCCGGACGCAAGGACATCGAGGTGATTTCGGTGCCGGCCGAGCGGCGCAAGGAAAAGGCGGCGCGGGCCGAATATCTCAACCGGGCCGATGTGGCGGTCCTGTGCCTGCCCGACGACGCGGCGAAGGAAAGCGTGTCGCTGATCGACAACGGGACCACCCGCGTCATCGACGCCTCGACCGCGCACCGCACCGCCGCGGGCTGGACCTACGGTTTCGCCGAAATGGACGCGACGCAGTTTGACGCGGTGCGCAATGCCCGCTTTGTCGCCAATCCCGGCTGCTGGCCGCAGGGTGGCATCGCGACGCTGCGGCCGCTGATCGCCGCCGGCCTGTTGCCCGCGTCCCTTCCGGTCACCATGGGCGGCATTTCCGGCTATTCCGGTGGCGGCCGGCAGATGATCGAGGACTATGAGAGCCAGGGCGAGGCCGCGCCGGAGTTCCTGCCCTACGGGCTCGGTTTCAAGCACAAACACATTCCCGAACTGAAACTCTATTCCGGCCTTGCCGCCGACCCGATGATGCAGCCTGCCGTCGGCAATTTCGCCCAGGGCATGGTGACGATGATTCCACTGCAGATGTCCGGCCTGGCCAAAATCCCGACCGGCGTCGAACTTCATGCGGCGATCGCCGACCATTATGCCGCCCTGCCCGCAAGCGCCGTCGAGGTCGCGCCCTACGAGAAAATCGAGCGCACGCCGCAACTCAACCCGGAAATCTACAACGGCTCCAACCGGATGATGCTGCACGTCTTCGCCAATGACGACCGGGCGCAGGCGATGCTGGTCGCCGTCTACGACAATCTCGGCAAGGGCGCGTCGGGCGCCGCGGTGCAGAACCTCGACCTGATGCTCGGGCTTGGCGGCTAGACCGTCTCATGGCTGGATGGAAACGGTCTGACGATCAGGCCGGAGACTGCTGCGCCAGTTGCGAAACCCAGACGCGGAAGCGCGCGACATCGTCGCGCGCGCTTTCCATAATCGCGTCGGCCTTGTCGAAATCGAGCACGCGGATGTTGCGCAGACCCGGTTGAGCCAGGAAATCGACCGGCGAGGCCTTGAGCTTCTCGCGCAGGATCGAATGCTGCATGATCTGAAACGCGACGAACAGGGCGTTGGTCCGGCTCGGCGCCTGCGCGCTGTCGCTGTCGTCCTTGACGCCCGCGACATTGATCGCCGCAACATGTCTGACCTTGCCGGTCAGCACGTCGAACGGAACCGGGTTGACGCAACCGCCGTCGATCAATGTGCGGCCGTCGCGACGCACCGGCAAGATCATGCCGGGAAGCGCCGCGCTCGCCGCCATGGCCGTCGCCAGATCGCCGTCGCTGATCAGCACCTGTTCCCGGCTCCAGTAATCGGACGCCACAACCATCGTCGGGATCGCCAGTTCGGCGAACGTTGAGACTGGCAATGCGATGCGCAGGATGCTCGCGGTCAGGCCGTCGGACACGTCGCTGGAGAACAGCCGCATGGCGCCGTCGAAGAGGCTGTCATTGCCGATCATTTCGATGATCTTGGCGGCCGACATCCCGGCCGCATACATCACGCCAACGATCGCCCCGATGCTGCATCCCGAAATGGCGGCGGGCCGCACGTTCATCTCGTCCAGCGCCGCGAGAAACGGAATATGGCTCAGCCCCTTGGCGCCGCCGCCGCCCAGCGCCAGTCCGAAATCGAGCACTCTTGGCTTTTCAGTCATGGGCGATGCATAGCCGGCATCGGGCCTGCAAGCCAGAGCCGGCCTGCCGGCTGCCTCACTCTCCGGCGGCGACCAACCGCGTCTTGACCGGATAGGGCCCGACGGTCGCGCGCCAATGGGCGACGGCGAAGCCGAGCGTCAGGATGGCGAAACCGTGATGGGCGAGCGCCCAGCCGAACGGCACCACCAGCACCAGCGCGGTGATGCCAAGCGCGGCCTGGATCGTAATCATCAGCAACAGCGCACCCGCCCTCGCCGCATGCGGCGTCCCGGGCTCGCGCCTGGCGGTGAAGACAAATTGCCAGACCGCCATCGCCAGCAGCACGTAGGCGCCGAGCCTGTGCACGAACTGCACGGTCTTCGGATTATCGAACAGGTTCGCCCACCAGGGCGACTGAATGAACAGGTCGCCGGGCACAAGCGCGCCGTCCATCAGCGGCCAGGTGTTGTAGGCCATGCCGGCGTCGAGGCCCGCCACCAGCGCGCCGAGGCCGATCTGCACCAGGATCAGCAGCACCATGACGCCAGCGAAGCGCTGCGTGGGGCGACTCGCCGGGCCCACGCTGTGCGGCGCCAGCCCGCGCGCCACCCACATCACCGACGAGAAGATGACGCAGGCAAGCAGCAGATGCGTCGCCAGACGGTATTGCGAGACATCGACCCGTTCGGTCAGCCCCGAGGTCACCATCCACCAGCCGACAAATCCCTGAAAACCGCCCAGCGCCAGCAGGCCGAGCAGTTTTGGCTTCAGATGCGGCTCCAGCCGTCCGCTCAGCCAGAAATAGGCCAGCGGAACCGCCATCACCACGCCGACCAGACGCGCAATCAGCCGATGCGCCCATTCCCACCAGAAGATCGCCTTGAACTGTTCGAGGCTCATGCCCTTGTTGATCTGCTGGTATTCTGGAATCTGCCGATATTTTTCCAGTTCCTCCTGCCACTGCGCCTCGTTGAGAGGCGGGATGACGCCGTGGACCGGCTTCCATTCGGTGATCGACAGGCCGGAATCGGTCAGCCGGGTGCCGCCGCCGACAAGGAACAGCGCAAACATCACGACAAGCACGGCGTAGAGCCAGTAGCGCACGGCGCGGCGGTTAGCCGCCTCACGGGCGCGAGCGCTTTGGATGTCGGGGCCTGCGGCGGTGATCGTGGTCATGCGACCTCAAATACAGGCTTTGCGAGATCACGTCGCGCGACACGCCGTCGCGCGCCCGCCCGCTATGCCCGGCAAACGACAAGAGGTATAGGAAGCCATGTCCGTTCGCATCCGCAAACTCATCGGCACGGTGCTGCTGATCGTCCTGGTGATCCTCTACGCCTGGCTGGCGACGACGGTCGCGGTGGCGAAGCTCAGCCAGTCCGGGCCGCTGGTCCACCTGCTCTATTTCCTGCTGACCGGGCTCTTGTGGATCCTGCCGGCGATGTGGCTGATCCGCTGGATGGTCAAGGAGCCGCGTCCGCGCTCCTGAACCGGTCACACCGTGACCAGCGCCTTGCCGCGATTTGACATCGCAGTCGTCAGGCCGCGAACCATCGTCCGCACATGGCTGACTTGCTGGTAGCGGCCATTGATCGAAATGCGCGGCAGCGCATGCGGATGGCTGGCATGCTCAGGATAGAGCACGCCGTGGCGGGTAGTCACCGCAGTCGCGAAGCCGGCCTGGCGGGCGATCTCCACCTCGCGCGGGCCAACCGCGCTGGCATATCCGTACGGGAACGCGAAATGGCGGGCGTTCACCCCAAGTTCCACGTTGAGGACCCTGGCGCTGTCCGTCATCTCCTGAGCAACCTGTTCGTCGGTCAGCCGCGCCAGGTTGAAGTGGTTCATCGTGTGCGCGCCGATGGTCACCAGCGGATGGGCGGCGCAGCGGCGCAGTTCGTCCCAAGTCATCAGCGTTTCGCGCCCGGGCCTTGCCGGATCGACGCCGGCCGACGCCGCAAGCTCGCGGATCACCTTGCGTTGCGCGTGTTCCGGCACTTCGGTCGTCAGGTAATTGTGGATCACCGTATTGGCGCGGAACTTGTCGCCCGGCGTCGCGCTTTCGATCGACAGCCGGCCGCGCGGCGTGTCGAGATAGATCATGTCGCGGCGGGTGACGATGTCCTCGAGCACGTCCCACCACAGATCGACCTTGCCCTCGATCAGGTTGGGGGCGACGTAGATGGTGATCGGCGCGCCATGCTTCTCGAGCGTCGGCAAGGCGGCGGTGAGATTGTCGCGGTAGCCGTCGTCGGCGGTGATGGTGATGAAGCGCTCGCCGGTCGCGCCGCTGGCCAACCGGTCGATCGCCTCGCACATGGTGACGAAGCGGAACCCGAGCGCCCTGGTTTCGCACAGGACCGCGTCGAGGAATTGCGGGGTGATCGCCAGATGGCGATTGAAGCCGAACGGCATCGGCGGATCGTCGGTGACCCGGTGCAGCATCAGGATGGCGCCGCAACCGAGCGTGAAACGGCTCGCCACAGCGCCCAGACCGCTGAAGCGGACGACATTGAGAGCGAGTTTTCGGATCAGCTCTCCCCTGTCGATCATTGATTCACCTTTTGCGCCTATGGTCCGTCGGCAGATTTGGACACGTCTTGCGCGAACCTACCGGCCAAGGATTGAAGTATGGTTGACGCAATTGCGACCGCGACAACAAAACGCAGCGCCGCCGGATCGTCGGCCGCCGCGGGCCGGCGCGTCAACGACGCAACCGCTTCCGTCGAGCTGGACGCGGCGTCCTATGCCGAATTCGTCGCCGACAAGACGTTTGCGCCGGCGCAGTCGCCGAACTGGGTCGACGCCTGGACCAGGCACGGCGGCGCCGACAGCGCGATCGTGCTGATCCGCCAGCCAAACGGCGCCGAACTGGCGCTGCCGCTCGACATTTCGTCGCTGGGACCGGTCAAGGTCGCCCGCTTCATGAGCGGCCGGCACGCCAATGGCAATTTTCCGGCCGCGCGCGGGCCGACCGGCTCGCTCGATGTCGAAACACTGGCTCAGGCTGTGCATTCGGTCAGGCCGGACATCGATCTGATCCTGCTGGAGCGGATGGCGCAATCGGTTGGCGGAGCGACCAATCCGCTGGCGCATCTGCCCGGCCAGACGAGCCCGAACCCGTCGCTCGCGGTTGATCTCGACGGCGGTTTCGACGCGGTGCTCGGACGCACCAGCGGCAAGCGCAAACGCAAAAAACACCGCTCGCAGACCAGAAAATTCGAGGCGGTCGGCCAGATCCGCATGATCGAGGCCGCCACCGACGCCGAGGTCGACCGGATCTTGAGCGAATTCTTTGTGCTCAAGGCCGCGCGGTTCAAGACGCTGGGCCTCAAGGACGTGTTCGCCGACGCGGGCACCCAGACGTTCTTCCGCAACCTGTTCAAGTCCGGACTGGCCGGCGAGCCGCGCCCGTTTGTGCTCAACGCGCTTGAAGTCGGCGGAAAAATCCGCGCCATCACCGGCAGCAGCCGCGTCGCCGACCGCATCGTGTGCGAGTTCGGCGCCATCGCGTCCGACGATCTCGGCCATGCCAGCCCCGGCGAGTTTCTGTTCTACGACAATATCCGCCGCGCCTGCGAGGAGGGTCGCGCCGTCTACGATTTCAGCGTCGGCGACGAATATTACAAGCGGCTGTGGTGCAATATCGAGGAACGGCAGTTCGACGTTCGCATTCCGGTGTCGATGTCCGGAAGGCTGCTCGGCGGCGCGCTTGGCGCGGCGGCGCGCGCCAAGCGTGCGATCAAGTCGAACCCTGTCCTGTGGTCGGCGATCAAGAAGGTTCGCCGGTCGAAAGCCGGCGCGGCAGAGGCCGAGACCGACGACGACTGAGGTCTACTGCATCGGCCCGAAAATCGGAATCGATTTTCGAAAGCACGATGCAGCAAATTCAAAGTGTTAGAGCGTCCTTTGCACGTCCAATTGGAGGCGCGGCGCTCTAAGTCGGCCGATGCGAAAACCGGCCCGAGACGGGCCGGCTAGACAGATTGTCAAATCGAAAGCCCGGTCAGGCGGCGCTGCGCGTCGGACGCGGCGCCTGCGGCGGCTGGGCTTCGCCCGGCCTGACGAGCAGAACCCCTTCATAGCCGCCTTCCGCCAGATTGGCGGCGGTCGCGCCGATCGCCCGGTCCTGCAGTTCCAGCGCGCTGACCAGGACCTGGGTGCCGTGGGCGACCAGCCGGCGGATTCCCTCGGCGTCGGCCGGGCCGCATTCCACCACCACCACGTCATAGGCGGTGGTCAGCGAATCCATGATGATCGGCAGCCGGTCGGCGGCGCGCATGGCGCGCGCCGGGTTGGCCGTGCCCGCCGGAATGACATGGCAGTCCGAATAGAGGTCGGCGTGGATCACATCGGCGAACTGCGCCTCCGAGGCCAGCAGATCGGTGATGCCGGGCAGGTCCGTCGTGTCCAGCATCGGGGCGGACGCCGCTCCCGACGAGGTGAGGTCGAGCAGCAGCACGCGCAGGCCCGCATCCGACACTTCGCGCGCCACCGCCACGGCGCTCGCAGCACCCTCGTCGCCTTCGGGCGACAGGAAAACGGCGCGGCTGACGCCGCCGGCGATAATGTGTTCGGCGGCGCTGTTGACGCTCAGCCGCTTGTCGTTGGCCGC
>APMI01005212.1_pt1 | contig 15253 bp, 13 predicted proteins | sample 667938 | NCBI WGS metagenome assembly APMI01 (sample SAMN01084076, study PRJNA167559) | wastewater metagenome | biome: Wastewater | place: Denmark: Ejby Moelle, Odense | collected 2011-11-28 | reverse complement strand
CGGCCCGGAGACGGGGCCGCCCGCCGCCGGAACGTTGGTCGTTCCGGCGGCGGGCGTGTGAGTGGCCGTCCCGTGCGCGCGTGTCTTGCGAGAACCGGAGGGGCTATTCGTCACGATGTTGCTCGCTTTCGGCTCGGGCGTGCGGGATGTATCGATCAGTTCAGGCGGAGGTCGACGATCGTCTTCTGATTGGGGTTGGCCCCGTTGTAGAGCTGGACCTCATTGCCGGCCTCGACCTTGTCGGAGAAAAACTTGCGGTCTTCGATCGCCTTCTTCAGCTCCTCGGTAAGGGTGTTGCCGTGCTTGTCCGCCAGCTCCCGCAGAACCTGCACGAGCTGGGGGGACAGATTGACGGTCAGCTTCTGCTTTTCAGGCATTCATTCATTCCTTCGTACTCGGTGCGGCCGGTGGTGCCGCGGTGCGAATAACACCGTACGTCCCATGCACGTCCTCTCTATGGACATTTTTACCGTTTTTCAGGTATGGGATATACGGGTACAGTACGGTAATTGTACGGCTTGTGCAACGTCTGGCTGCCCTCCTCATGCCGGGACGGTCCTTGAACGTCCCCGTGGTCACCTGATCGAAGTGGCATGCGAAGACGTCGCACTCGGCGTAGTCGACCGCCTCGGCCCTGTGCAGGCGGCCCCGTCTGGAGCTCCACCTCTTCCAAGGTGCAGCGTATGCCGGGACGTGGTACCGCTGACCAGGCACGTCGGCGCGGTGCCACGGGGCACCGGCTCGCATGTGTCCCCCAGTGTCCCGCGGGACACACTGTGTCAAGTGTGCTTGACATCTCCAACGGCCGGCTCCTTCGCCGCATACGCCGCACGCAGCACAGTCTCGCGCGGTTCGGCCTGCGGGTCGGCGACACGACGCAGGATCGCCTCCGCAGCGATCCGCCCCATCTCGCCGATCGGCTCCTCAAGCCACTGCGCGCCGTCGTGCGGATATGCGCCGTGGGCGGGGTCGCGGTACCCGAGGATCTCGACGTCCTGATCGGACCAGGCACCCGCGTGCAGCGCGGCGAGCAGCTTGCCGGTGAGCACGTTGTTGCTTGCCACGATTGCGGTGCACCCCTGATGGATCAGGGCCTGTGCCGACGGCTGCACCGGGTCGGTAATCGAGTCGACGTATCGGATCAGCCCGTCGTCGACGGCGATCGCGTGGTCTTTCAGCGCGGCGCGATACGCCAGAACGCGCTCGGCGGTCGTACTGAGGTGGCGCACGCTCGCCATGAACCCGATGCGCTGATGGCCACGTCCGATCAGCGCAGACACGCCCTCGTAGATCGCCCCCGAGTTGTCGGTCGTGACGACGTCGACGGGCGCATTCGCCAGGGCGCGGTCGATCAGCACTACCGGAAAGTCCGTCGGCAGCACCGCAGCGATCTCCCGGTAGTCGTCGACCGCCGACGCTATCATCAGACCGTCGACGACCCCCGAACTCAGCATCCGCAGACTGTCGAGCTCTCGCGCGACGTTCTCCCGTGTGTTCGACACGATCATGCGGAACCCGCGCGCCTGCAGAACGTCCTCGACCTCTTCGATGAGGGTCGCGAAGTAGCCGTTCGCGATGTCGGGCACCACGAAACCGACGGTGTCCCGCGACCCGGTCTTGAACTTGCGGGCCAGGATGTTCGGCGAGTACTGCAAGTCCCCGATCGCTGCGAGCACCTTGTCGCGCGTCGCCTCGGTCACGAACCGTGTCTCGTTGATGACGTGCGACACCGTCGCGACCGAGACCCCGGCCAGACGTGCAACATCCTTGATGCTCGAAGACACTGGGTGAACCTCCGTTACCGTTCGTTCATCATCGCATCGCCAAGACGACAGTGTGTCGACCGGTCAGGTCGGTCGGGATGCGATCGACCACGCGCCCGTCGAGCGTCACCTCGCACCGGGAACCGTGCCCGCGGATTGACACGTCCAAGACCGCACCGCGAAACCGCAGGCCCGCCAGCTGCGCGCCGTCGAACTGCGGCGCGACCGCCGGGGTGAATGTCATCCCGTGGAGGTCGTACCGGATCCCCAGCACGCCGTACAGCACCAACGACACGAACCCGGCCGCGTGCCAGAGCTGTCCGGGCCATCGCCAGGACTCGCCCGACGCGGCATCCGTCACCTCGTAGAACGTCGTGTTGCGCACCACGGTCCTCACCTGCTGAGCTACCAGTTCGCGCACCAGTTCGGCATCGCCGGTGCGGGCGGCCGCTCGGGCGATGCCCGCCTGCCAGCCGTACCAGACCGATCCGCAGAAGTGGTTGACGTGCTCCTTGTACGGGAAGAGCACGACGCCGAATGGGGACATCGCGACATCCCGCATCCGCCGCAGCACAGACTCGGTTTCGGCGTCATCGCTCACGAACCACAGCGCGGCCTCTGCACCCGAGGTCTCCCAGTAGCCGCTGTCGAACGACTCGCTGCCGACCGGCCCGGACGTGAAGTACCCGTGCTCGGGGTTCCAATACGACGCCCGGATGCTGCGCCGCATGGTCTCCGCGCGCTCTGCCCAGTGCGTGGCCCGTGTGCCATCGACGCCGGGAAAACCCGACATACTCGACAGCGCCGCGTAGGTCTGCATCGCGTACACCTGCACGCTCAGCGCGAATCCGCCGGCCTCCGGCTCGTCGAAGCAGTCGTTCGAGGTCGCCTGCGCTGCGGCGACCAACCCGCGGTCGACGTCAAAGCGTGCGTCGAGGGCGGCGCCCGCTTGCACGAGCCGCGGCCAGGTCTCGTGGATGAGCGACTCGTCGCCGGTGGCGAGGTAGTGGTCCCAGACCGCGACGGTCGGAAGAGCATCGCCATCCGACCCGTTATCGAAACCCGAGTTCACAACGTAAGCGAGGGTCGCGCGGGCAACATCCGGGTCGAGCAGGTTGCCCGAGCGCATCGCAATGTGCGAGGAATCGCGCTTCCATACGCCGAAACCGAGCCCCGGTCCCTGGAAGTAGCCGGCCGACCACATGCCCGTCTCGCCGGGCAGCGCGAACTCGCCGGAGGCATTGCGCTGGAACGTCTCCAGCGCCAGCGCGAAGGCCGCGTCGACGCTGCGGAACGTCGTCGTCAACTCGGGGAAGCGGCCGGGCTCGACCCGCGAGCGCCACATCTCCCGGCGGTCGACCACCCGCGTCATGTCGCCGAACTCGTTGTCGCGCCAGACAAACTCCTCGATGACCCGCTGCGGCGAGACGATCGTGGTGCGGTCGGTGACGAGCGCCGCGGGATCGTCGAGCGCGGCATCCGTCACGCATCGGTCGTGGACAGCGAACCGGTCGGAGCCGTAGAACAGCTCACCCGGACCCTCGTCCATGGCGGCGGCGGTCCGGTACAGCGCGGACTCGACCTCCCGCAGCCCGTAGATCACGGCCTCGAGGAGGACGAGGCCTCCGCCGACGAGCGCGCTGCCCACCGCCGGCACCGCGGCCCCGACCCGGAAGCCCTCGATGTTGGTAGTCTGCCCCCCCGCGGCGCCATCGACCTGGCGCTGGATCGCAGTCACCGCGATCGGCTCGAGGTCCTCGACGGTCACGGTGCCATCGGCGCCGTCGATGTGCAGGACCAGGTGGACCGCTCCCCTTCCGGGCACGACGATCCGCGCATCCCCGACTACGAGCGTCCGACCCAGCAGCGAGACGCGGAACCCCCCGACGTCGACCGACAGCGAACCGCTCTCCCCCGGATCGCAGCGCAGCACGAGCTCGTACGCGGCAGCGCTGACGTCGGTGCCCGTGCCCTCCGCCGGCCCGATCTCGATGTCGGGCCAGATGCCCGGCACCACCCGAAACCGCAGCGGGATCTCGAACGACCCCTCGGTCCAGGCGCCGAGTTGCCGCTCCCAGATGCGCAGCGTGGTCACTTGATCCCCGTGGTCGTGATGCCGTCGCGCAAGTAACGCTGCAGTACGATGAACAGCACGAAGACCGGGATTACCGAGATCGCGGCCGAGGCGATGACCAGGTTCCACGAGGTGTTGTAACCCGAGATCAGGCTCGCCAGATAGACCTGGACGGTCTCGAAGTCCTTATTCTGATTCACGACCAGCGGCCAGAGGTAGTTGTTCCAGGTGCCGAGGAAGAAGGCGACGGTCAGGGGCACGATGACCGGGCGCGACAGCGGCAGCACGATGCGGATGAAAGTCATGAACTTCCCGTTGCCGTCGAGTTCTGCCGCCTCCTCGAGTTCCTTCGGGAAGTCGAGATAGAACTGCCGGAATAGGAAGATGCCGTAGGCGTTGAACAGCAGCGGCAGGATCAGGCCGGCCATGCTGTTGGTCAGACCGAGCTGGCGCACAACCATGTAGAGCGGCACCAGGATCGTGGTCAACGGGATCATCAGCGAGCCGAGGATGACGACGAACGCCTGCCGCTTGAACGGGAAGGTGAAGCGGGCGAGCGCATAGCCGGCCATCGCGTGGATGAACATTGCGACCACGGTGACGACCGTCGACACCAGCAGCGAGTTGAGCAGCGCCCGCCCGAGCGCCGGCGTGAACGCGGTGGTCAGGCTGTCGAACGTGAACGGGTCCGGGACCAGCGAGACGGTGAAGACGTCGGCCTCGGTCTTGAAGCTGGTGATGAACAGGATGACGATCGGGAACAGCATCGCGATGCCGCCCAGGGCGAGCAGCCCGCGCAGCATCCAGGTTCCGCGCCGGGTCATGAGGCGCCCTCCTGGTTGTTGCGGCGCGAGATCCGCAACTGCACCAGCGAGATGATCAGCAGCATCAGGAACATCACGATCGACAGCGCCGACCCGTACCCCATCTCGAGCCGTTCGAACGAGCGCTGATAGATGTAGAGGACACCCACCTGCGTTGCATCCGCCGGCCCACCGCTGGTCATGACCAGGATGACGTCGAGCACCTGGAACGCCGCAATCGTCGACGTCACGATCACGAAGATCGAGGTCGGCCGGATCAGCGGAAGAGTGATACGCCAAAAGGCCTGCCGTCCGCTGGCGCCGTCGAGGCGCGCTGCCTCCTTGATGCTCTGCGGGATCTCCTTGATCGCCGAGAAGAACAGCAGCGAGGTATACCCGAGATTGATCCAGAGCACCACGACCACGACCGAGACCATCGCCTGCGCCGGCGACCCGATGAACGGCTGATCAGGGATCCCGAGCAGGTTGAGAAAGGCGTTCAGATACCCGGTCTTCTCGGTATAGAGGAACATCCACAGAGTCGACGCGATCACCGAGGTCACCGCAAATGGCAGCAGGTACGCGGACCGCAGCACCGCCGCGGAGCGCCCCATCAACCGGGTGAAGGCCAACGCGAGCGCCAGCGAGATTGCGAACAGGACCGGTACGTAGATGAGGGCGAACTGCAAGGTCCGGCCCAGCGACTGCCACCACTCGGTGTCGGCCATCAGGCGCTCGTAATTCTCGATGCCGACGAACTTCATGTCCGAGATGAGGTTCCAGTCGAAGAAGCTCACGTACAGCGCGAAGGCGATTGGCACCAGGACGAAGACGATCAGACCGATCAGGTCGGGGCCGAGGAAGACCGCTGCGGCCAGGGACTCCCGTGTGCGACGGGAGAGCCGGAGAGCCCGCACCGCCTTCGTGTTCTGCACTGCTTCTCCTTGGAAATCTTTGCAACAACAGTCTGCCGGTCGGGAATCTGTGCGCGATCCCGACCGGCAAACGTCGTCGACTAGCCGGCTTCGATGGCCGCCTGGGCCTTGGCCGCGGCGTCGGCGCCGGACAGGCCGCCGAACATCACGTCCTGCAGCGCGGTGCGCAGGGCCTCGGTAACAACGGCGGGGTAGCTCGGCTCCGGTCGCGCGGTGTCGTAGAACTCCGTGAACGTCGCCCGCAGACCCTTGGTAAAGACGTCCTCGTTCGCGTCGATCACCGATTGACGGGCCGGGTAGGCGAACTTCGCCTCGGTGACCCATCCGCTGGCGACACTGATATCGTCGCTGCCGAAACCGCTGAAGATGAAGTCAGCGGCCTCGTCGATGTGGTCGGATGCCGCGTTGACCGCGAGCTTCTGCCCGCCGGCGACGGTGATGCTCTCGCCCCCGTCGGGTGCGGGAAGCGGTGCGGCCGCGATCGCGGCATCCGCGTAGTCGCCTTCCGTCGAGTTGATCGTGTACGAGCCCGATTCCTGCATGGCGGAGACGCCGGTGGCGATGTTGCCGAGGTCCCACGGACCGATCTGCAGTGATGCCGGGCTGTTGCCCTTCTGCGAGAACGAGCCCCAGAAGTCGAGGGCCTCGGCGAACTCCGGGGTGTCGACGGTGTAGTTGCCGTCGCCGTCGGTCACGTCAGCGCCCGCCATCCACATGAACGGGTAGAAGTTGAACAGCGTGTAGCCGTCGTCGCCGACCGGCAGGACGAGCCCGTACCGGTCATCTGTCGTCAGCTTCTCGGCGGCGTCGGACAGCTCGTCCCAGGTGGTCGGGACCTCGATGCCCTCCGCGGCCAGCAGGTCCTCGTCGTAGAACAGGCCGAGGGTCTCGAGCTCCATCGGCAGCGCCAGCAGCTTGCCGTCGTAGGTGGCCGAGTCGAGCACGGCCGGCAGGATGTCCGCCTTCAGCTCGTCGGTGTAGTACGACGATAGGTCGGCGAGCGCGCCGGACTCCGCGTACTTCGTGAACGTCGAGGGCTCGACGTACAGGATGTCCGGAGCCGAGTCGTTCGCGAACGCGGTCGGGATCAGCGTGGTCGTGTAGTCGCTCTGCGCGACGACGGTGTGGTTGATCTGGATGTCCTCGTGCGAGGCGTTGTAGTCCTTGACCCAATCCGCGACGAAGTCCGCCTCGGATCCGGCGTAGAAGCTCCAGAACTCGAGCGTGACGGGCCCGTCATCCGAGCCACCGCCGGTCGTGCAGGCCGAGGTCAACGCGACCGCGGTCGTCGCCGCTGCGAAGACCGCCACTGCCCTTCCCAGTTTCTTCTTCATTGAATTCACTTTTATCTCCATTGATGGTTCGTGATGCTGTGTTTTCGTGGGGTAGCCGAATCATTCGTCTCGCATCACGTCATAGCTAGCCCTCATCTTCCTGGCTTGCTCGACGTTTCCACGCTCGGCAGACGTGGTCCTTGCGGCGTTCTTCTCCATCAGCACGGCTTCCGCCGCCTTCTGGATGCGCCAGCGTTCTTGGTAGGCTTCGGCGGCCGCGGCCTGGTCCGCGTCGAGAACCGGCTTCCTGGCCGGCACCCGGTCCCAGGTCTTCTTCGGCGCGACGCGCTGGTCGGCCGGCGGAACGGACACATCCGATCCGGGTGCCTCCTCGTACCAGTAGGCGGTCGACGCCCAGCTGTCGGAGAGGTGGTTGCCGTGCCCGTGCTCCATGGTCACCTTGATCCCCGTGCTGAAGATGATCGGGTCGGCGATATGGAATCGATACGACACCTGGTATCCGTCGGTGTCGCCTTCGTGCAGGATCGTGCCGCTGTAGAGGGACGCGTTGCGCTGCATCCCCCAGGCGTGGTTGAAGTAGTCCTCGCTGCCGGTGCCGAGGATCGCGGGCTCGTCGAAGTCGTCGACGTAGATGACGTCGTCGCCCTCTCCCCACCAGCTGCCCTGGAAGTGCGCGACCGACAGGTTGCATCCGACGAAATGACCACGACCCCGGATGTCGGCGATGACGTAGTTCTGCGCATCGTTGTTGGACACGGAGTTGACCTCGGGTGTGTTCACCGCGATGTCGTCGCCCCAGCCCGCGGTGTCGTTCGCGAAGTTCCACGAGGAGTGGAAGTAGGCGATGTCCTCATGCTCGCGCGGGTAGATGTCGTAGTCGATGTGGAAGAACAGTCCGACATGCAGGTCGTTCTCGTTGACGATCTCGACCTTCGCGGCACGGTTGAACGGCATCGTGAAGTAGCAGTTCATCGAGGCGGTGCCCCCGAACGTGCCCTCCTCCTGCGGTCGGGACGAGATTACGAACGGGATCGAGTTGTACGAGCCCGGCATCCCGTGGCCGATGCCGAAGAAGTCGCCGAACGGCACGAGCACCGCCGGCTTGTCGGCATCCTCCCACGTGATGCGGATGAGGACCTTGCGGTAGTAGTCGGGGTCGTTGATCTCCCAGTTCACCCCGATTGCGTTCTCCATCTCGGTGACGGGGGCCACCTCGGCGTGCAGTTCGGGCCTCTGGATGCTGGGACCGATGTGTCGGCGGCAGAAGCTGGTCATCCAGATGTGGGTGATGGCTCCGGGTCCCTGCAGGTCGGCGAGGACGGCGGTCGTGCCCGGCGCGATGAGCCAGTAGTCCTTGTTGCGGCCGGTCTGGTCCCAGCTGCTCGCACGCCCGGAGCGGCCTTCGCGCAGGCGCGCCAGCGCAGACAGGGTGGAACTCGGGCCGCTGCTCGTCATTGAACTTCCTCAGGACTAAACGATTACGTAAACGATTACTTCGTGAGCGTATATGTCGCGTAGATCGATGTCAACCACGACAGGGACGACGAGCGGGCGCCACCATCAGTACCCGCCCGCCGCCCTGCGAACCTGCGGCTAGTTGACCGTCAGGTTCGGGAAGGAGGCCGTGCCGTTCCAACGTTGACGCGCAGGATCAACGCGCCTGCGCCGTTCGCCGTGAGCCTTCCGACTCGATGGTCAGTTTCGACGCGGTCTGGCTGTTGAGCCGCCAGGCGTCACCGCCCGCCGAGCCCTGCAGTCCGGTCGCAACATCCGTCCCGGTGCCGCCCACGTTCGCGCCGGGTAATCGGCGTTGCCACCCGATCCGATGCGCCCCCTCGGACCACCCCGGCCGGCACCCCCGGATCTCGTGATCGAAACGTTTGCGTCAAACCTCTATATTTGCGAACAGGACCACGCAAGGAGAGGGGTAGGAGATGAAAGCGCTGATGGTCACAGCCCGAGGAGTTCTCGACGTGCGGGAGTTACCCATGCCCGAACCGGGCCCGTACGATGCTCTGTGCCGCACGACTTTTGGGGCGATCTGCGCCGGTACGGACACGCATGTCATCGATGGCACGTTCGGCCCCGACCGCTATCCAGCGATCATCGGCCACGAGACGATTGGCGAGGTGATCGTGGTCGGCTCCGCCGTTACCGCGTACGCGCCCGGCGACCTCGTGACCCGAGTCGCGGTGCCACCGAGTCCGAACGGCGAGTACGAGCTCGCTTGGGGCGGGATGGCTGAGTACGCCGTCGCCCGCGATCACAGGGCGCTGGCGCGAGATGGACATGCGGAGTCGAGCTGGCGAGCCGCACGAGTGAACCAGGTCATTCGCACGAGGCGTCTTCCGGCTCGCCAGATGCCCATCTTCATCACCTGGCGCGAGACGTACAGCTACACGCGACGGCTCGGTGTCGTTCCCGGTTGCCGGGTCCTCATCTCCGGCTCGGGCGCGAACGGGCTCGCGATCGCCGCCATGGCGCGCCTCCTCGGTGCAGCCGAAGTTGCACTGGTGGGGTCGCCCCATCGATTGTCTGAGGCGGGCCGTGCCGGTGCGTCGGTGGCCGTCAGCTACACGCAAGAGGCGGCGGTGGGGGATCTGGTCGACGAGTGGCGTGCCAGCGTCGACATCCTGGTCGATGCAACGGGTATCCGACACTCTCTCGATCGGCTCCTTCCGGCGATCGCCAACGATGGCATCGTGGGGGTTTACGGACTCGACGACGCTGGCAAATACGCGATCGACCCGACTCGTGCACCTTCGTTCAGATTCCTCGATCCCGGCTACGAGGAGGCGGAGGCCCACGACGCCATCGAGCAAGCGATCGACGACGGTCTGCTCGATGCGGGAATCTGGATCGACGAGGACAGCACATTCGGGTGGGGCACGATCCGCGACGCCTACGGCGCCGCCCGCGATCGAAGCCTCATCAAGCCGGTCATCGATCTGAGGAGCCCCCTGTGAAACGCGTACTGCTGGGTCGCACCGGGCTCGAGGTGAGCCGACTCGGACTCGGAGGTCTCTGGCTTCAGGACGACGACCAGCCGACGGTCAACCGCGTCGTGGCAGCGGCCGTCGCCGCCGGCATCAACTATGTCGACACGGCGCCGGGATACGGCGCCAGCGAAGCCGTTCTCGGATACGCCCTCGCCCGCACGGATGATGTGGTCGTTGTCTCGACGAAGCTCGGCGGCCGACCGGAACCCTTCAATCCGCAGTCAGCCTCAGCGCTGATCGATTCGGTCCGGACCAGCTGCGAATTGCTGGGACGTGATCGCATCGACATGTTGATGATCCACGAACCCGACCGCACGGGGCAATACAACTGGTGGACTGACCCCCTCGCCTACGACGGGCCGGTGTGGGAGGCGATCGCAGCCCTCCGCACGGAGGGCACGGTCGGCGCCGTGGGCATCGGCGGTACCACTGTCACGGAGTTGGCTCGGCTCTGTGCGAGCGGGCGTTTCGATGTTGTCCTCACGGCGTTCAACCACAGCCTTCTCTGGCGCGAGGCTAGCCGCGACCTGATTCCCGTCGCGCGCGCCCACGGGATGGGAATCATCGCCGGATCGCCGCTCCAGGGGGGCGCACTGGCGGTTCGCCGCGACGACGCACTACGTCACGGAGCGCCATGGCTGAATGCTCCCCGGCGCGCCCAACTGCTGGCCCTCGGGGATCTCTGTGATGAATCCGGGATAGATCTGCCGTCCATGGCGATGCGGTGGATGCTCGCCTCAACCGAAGTCGATGTCGTGCTCACCGGGGTAAAGAACGAGCGGGAGCTCGCAGCGAACCTCGCAGCGCTGCACGCAGGTGCGCTTCCCGATGACGTCTCCGCCGCCGTCGATGACCTCGCTGCCCGGATCCCGTTTCGCCCTACTCTGGAGCCGTTCATCCTCCCGTTCGATGACCGGCCGGTTCCGCAGGGCCCCTTGCGCTGACATGCGTCGAAACGTTTGCGGTTGTTGCTATCCTGGAGACGGTTAACACGACCGGAGGCAGAGTGGCGACCATCGTCGATGTGGCCAGACTGGCCGGAGTGTCGACATCGACGGTCTCGCACGTGGTCAACGGGACACGGAAGGTCGCTCCCGAAACCCGTGATCGAGTGCTCGCCGCGATCTCCTCGACCGACTACCACCAGCACGGTCCCGCCCGGGCCCTTCGTCGATCGCGGACGGACACAATCGCCTTAGTGATCTCGGAGGCCGGGTACCCGGTGCTCGATCGGATGGCGCTCGGAGTCGAGCAACAGGCGCGCAGGAGCGGGATGACGGTGTTTCTTGCGCACTCCGGGGACGATCCCGAACAGGAGCTCGCGGCGGTGCTCGCCCTGCGCGATCGACGCGTCGACGGAATCCTCCTGGCACCCGTGGTCAACTCGCTCCCTGAGATCCCGCAGCTCTTGGCCGCATCGGAGGTTCCGTTGGTGCTACTCGATCGACCGTCGCCCTCCGAAATCGACCAAGTGAGCGTGAGCAACAGCGAGCCGACCGGCGAACTGGTTGAACACGTCGTCCGAGCTGGACATCGGCGAATCGCATTCGTGGCGCAGGGCAGCTTTGTGAGCACGTTCGATGAGCGCCTCACTGGCTATGAGGGGGCGATGGCGTCAGCGGGGCTCGCTCGGATTGTGATTCGGGCTGACGAGGCCAGCGCGATTCGTCCCATGCTGCGCGTCCTCCTGGAGTCACCCACCCGGCCGACCGCCATACTGTGCGCGAGCCAGATTTCCACCGTGCGGGTGTTGCACGCATGCAACGAACTGGGGCTGTCCATCCCCGATGACGTCTCCATCGTCGCATTCGACGAATTCCCTTTCGCCGACGTCTTTCGGCCGCGACTGACGAGCGTGGTTCAGCCCGCCAAACGGATGGGTCGGAAGGCCGTGCAACTCGTCGAGCGACGGATACGCAAGCCCAACGCATCCATCAAGCGGATCAGGCTCGAGCCGAAGATCCAATACCGGGACTCGGTTAAGGACCTGACGCTCTAAGGTTCGGTCAGCCCTTTACGGCGCCGATGGTCATGCCAGCCATGACCTGGCGCTGGAAGAGGGCATAGATGACGAGCTGCGGGATCAGCACGATGGTGGCGGCTGCCATCATGCCGCCATAGTTCACGGCATATTGCCCCTGGAACTGGGACACCGCCAAGGACACCGTCGTCATCGCCGGGTTGTTGATGAGGATCGACGCAAACGGGAACTCGTTGAACACGTAGACGACGTTGAAGATCAACACCGTCGCGATCGCCGGCCGTGAGAGGGGGACGATGACCCCCGTCACGAGTCGCCAGAGACCCGCGCCGTCGATGATCGCCGACTCCTCGAGCTCGAGGGGAAGCTCGCGCAGGAACCCGGTGAACAACAGCGTGTTGAACGGGATCGACACCGCGACGTACGGGACGATCAGCGCCGCGTAGCTGCCATACAGTCCCAGCAGCAGATCGATTCGGTAGATCGGAAACAGGAGGATGTAAACCGGGACGGCCAAGCCGGCCAGAAGATAGAGCCGCCAGGCTGACTGCAGCCGACGCCGCCGGAACACCATCCGCACGAGCGCATACGACGCCATGAACGAGATCACCGCGCCGATGGTGACCGAGACCACGGCGAGCAACAGCGTGTTGGCGTACATCCTCACAAGCGGCAGCGTCGTGAACGTGGTGATGTAGTTCTCGAGGGTCAGGGTGTCGAACGAGAACGGCTGCGTGCTGATCTGGCTGCTCTCCTGGAAGGACAAGAGGGCGATCCAGAGCACTGGGAACAGGATGAGGAAGGTGATCAGGTAGGCGACGATGGAGGCGATGACGGTGCCGCGACGGGGGCGCTTCATGGTCATGCCTGCCTTCTCTCGCGGACAAGGAGCAGGTATCCCACCGACACGATCGCTCCGAGGAGGGTCACGATCACGGCGAGCGCCATGCCCGGCCCGTACTGCAGGTTCGTGAACGTGACGAAGTACATGTAACTGACCAACACCTCGGAGCGATGCACCGGCCCCCCCGACGTGAGCACGTAGACGAGTTCGAAGATCTTGAACACGTTGGTGGTCAACAGGACCGCCGCGATGGCGAAGGTCTCGCGCATCATGGGGATGATGACGAAGCGGACGCGCTGCCATCCGCTTGCCCCGTCCAGTTCCGCGGCCTCCATCACATCGGAGGGCAGCATCTGCCGGCCGGCATAGAAGATCGTCATGGCGAAACCGGGGCTGCTCCAGATGAAGACCAGGGCCACCGAGTACGGGGTGAACGTGTCGCCGCCGATGAGCTGGAGAGACTCCGGTGCTCCCAGCGCCACGAGGACCTTCGACAGGATGCCGAGCTTCGGGTCCAGCAGGAACACCCAGATCAGGCCGACCAGGATCGGGGCGATGATCGCCGGGGCGAAGACCAGCGCACGCATGACGCCCGCGCCGACGAGTCGAGCGTGGAGGAGCAGTGCCAGCCCGAACGATCCCGGAATGAGCACGACGATGCTGACGACCAGGATGATGAGGGTGTTCTGGAGCGCGCGCCAGAAGAACGGATCCTGCGTGAGTGCCACGTAGTTCGCGAACCCGACGAAGTCGGCAGACCCGAACCCCTGGAAATCGGTGAACGAGTAGTACACCGAATAGCCGACGGGATACAGGATCAGAGCGGTGAAGACGACCAGCGCTGGGCCCAGCATGAGCGCAATCCGCCACCGCGTGCTCAACCAGATCATGGGTCTCCTCCAGGGACGTGCCAGGGGCGGAAAGGGTCCGCCCCCGGCACGACACGCCTACTTGCTGCTGTCGAATGCCTTCTGCACCAGCTGAAGGGCCTCCTTCGGTGACAGCTGTCCTTGGATCACTCCATAGATGCTGTCGTACATGGCGCTCGCCACGGGTTCCGGCACGACGAGGTCGGGCTGGGCCGAGGGGCTCTCGACACCATTCGCCGCATCGAGCACGCTCGCGAAGACGCTGCTCTTGGTCGCGTCGATCTGCGGCTCATACAACGTGACCGGGGGCTGCCCGTTGTCGACGAGGACCTGCTGGGCCTCATCGCTGTAGTAGTACGCGAAGAACCTCTCGACCGCATCGAGCTTTGCATCGTCCGACGCGACCTTGGCAGCCACCGCGAACGGGGCGGAGGGCACGTTCATCACGATGTTCTGCTCGCCCACCCCGTCGGAGTAGACGGGCCCGACCCAGAACCCGACGTCGGCCGCGACCTTCGAGTCCTGCAGGTAGGACGACGACCAGATGCCGGAATCGAGCATCGCCGCGTCTCCGTTGGCAAATGCATCGACCGCCTGCTGGTAGGTCTGTGTCGCGGTGTTGGAGGGGAACGCTCCGGCCTCGGCCAACTCTGCGATGTGCTCGTACAGCCGCAAGAAGTCGGGGTTGTCGTAGCTCGCGTCGCCGCTCAGGATGTCCTGGTAGACGTCCTCATACCCGAACCGGTCCAGGTCGGTGAGGAACGCCCAGACGCTGAACGACGACTGGCTCGAGCCCTGAGAGATCGTGGTGATCCCCTTGGCGGAGAGGGTCTCTGCGATGTTCACCAGATCCTCGAAGGTCACCGGCGGCTCAAGCCCGTTGTCGGCGAGGATCTTCTTGTTGTAGTAGTAGCCGGTCAACAGCCCCTGATAGGGCAGGCCGAACTGGGTGTCCCCGTCGGCGAAGTTCGCCAACGCGGACTCGGCGAACTTGTCGCGGAGGCCGAGGTCGTCGAGCATCGGCGACAGATCCAGTAGCTTGGCATCCTCGTTGAGGCTGCCGGCGGTCGTGGCGTACACCCAGAAGATGTCCGGCAGGGTGTCGCTCTGCGGATGTTGCCCTTCACGACTGCATCATCCGGCGTCTGGGTATACGCGTGTCCCCAGAACCGCATCATCGCGAGCTGGCCCTGGTAGAAGAGGTTCTGAGCTCCCGGCCAGTCCAGCTGGGCGGCGCCGGGGGGCGCGTACGGCAGGAGGCTGGTGTAGAAATCGAGCGCCTCAAGGTGCTCGGCGCTGTCGATCGTGACCTCCCCGCTCGCGGGGTCGAGCACCATCTGCTCGGCCCCTGCCTGCGAGACGGTCGCGAGCCATTCGGTCTCCACCCCGCCCTTCACATCGGTGCCATAGAGGTCGATTTCGCCATCGCCGTCAGTGTCCCGCGTAAAGAACTTCGCGACATCGGTGTACTCCTCCCACGTCGTTGGCGGCGCGAGCGGGTAGCCGTACTCCGCCTCAAAGTCGGCCTGGTTCTGCGCATCGCCGAGACCGGCCGCCCCGATCGCCGCGCCGGTGATCGCGAGGCCGGCACCGGCGAGATCGGAAGAGCACACGTCTGAACTCCAGTCACTGACCAATCTCGTATGCCGTCTTCTCTTTTTAAAAAAAAAAAAAACAAATATCGCCACTG
>APMI01007339.1_pt1 | contig 15257 bp, 11 predicted proteins | sample 667938 | NCBI WGS metagenome assembly APMI01 (sample SAMN01084076, study PRJNA167559) | wastewater metagenome | biome: Wastewater | place: Denmark: Ejby Moelle, Odense | collected 2011-11-28 | reverse complement strand
ACCGCACAAACAAAGATGAGCCAAGCATTCTTGTTCTAATTCCGAAATTAGAACTTATTGCTATTATCACCCCTGTTGTATTGCATTTTTTTGCTTTTCTCTTTTATACTATGTATACCTTATGGACAGACAACTCAATAACAATCAAATCCAAAACCTCAAAACAGTCCTAAAATTCAGATATGTAACTACCGACAATCTCGCAAACTATCAATCAATTACATCTAACTCAGCCTACAGTGCATTAGAAATCCTCAGCAAAGCTGGTTACTTAGAAAAGATATATGAAAAAAGTTACCGGCTTTTAAATAAATCTGCACGGTACTTTTTGACCCAGCAAGCGGTAACGTTCCTACGTAGTCAAGTAGACATCCAGCTTGCTGATGCCATATGGAAAAGCCGTAAAACTGACGGCAAGAAAACGCCAGACTTCATCGACTTGCAAGTTGTCCTTCACGCAGCATACAATGACCTTATACGCCGCTTTGGTGACAAAATAGCCATCGATACGGCATTAGAGCTTCATGGCACAGAAGGCGTTATTAAGCCCTTGCCTGGACTACTCGTCAGGCCCACTATAGGCAAAAACTTCTTTGTGGAAATTGCAGACGGCCAGCACCTTTTCTTTGTCAGGAAACGCATCAGGAAATACATCGAAAATTACGAATCAAACGAGTGGGAGTGGGACGCGTACCCAAACGTGTATTTTATTCGTTCTTCTGCATCGGATCGTACGCGATTGCGTAAATTCGTATACCAGCTGATGGAAGACAACTACCTTGACGATGATGATTTTACGTTCCATATCGTTTCTGGCGTGCAGCAAATCAAGCTGCCGTGAGAATATGGCACGTTAAGTCGTGAGTGGGGTGACGATTGCATGCAAGCAGCGCGCGCATGTAATGGTCGCCCTCTTTCGAACCAAGGTTGTGCTTCATTTGTTACCGAGTGCAGCAGGTGTGTACATTTTCTGAAAGAATATGTACCGGCTGATGTGCTTGGCGACAAATGGTAGTTCTTTCAGTGCATTACTGTGTTTTTGCCAGATTCGTTCTTGCGCCTGAAGCTTTAGCTGAAGGGGTAAGTACGGAGCTGGTTTGCTGTGATCTAAAGCTGGAGCGATCCGAATGATGTAACAGCCCGCAGGGCTTGTTGAATGGTTCGGTCGGTCTAGATATTCCTTGCGTGATATTATTGACTCATGTATACACACAAAACAAACGTTCTTGTTAAAAATCTCAGCGCTCATTCCCTGTACGAATTTATGCTGCATTGCACGGATGAGCAGTACGCTAGATGGTGGCCAGGGACACATCTCGCATTTCATACTATCAAGCGCGAGCCGAATGACATTGGAAGCTTGGTCTATTTTGATGAAATGGTCGGTACTCGTCGCTTGAAATATAAAGCAGTCGTCACCGAAGCCAGCCCTGACCGCAAAATTACATGGCAAATGAAAAAGTTTGTGCGGCTACCGGGCTATTTGTCTCTTGAACTACGAGATACCGGTGCAGGAGTAGCTATCGCGCACACTCTTTCCATTGGCTATGACAACGCGTTCAGCCGAGTGTTTATGGACCCTCTTGTGAGGTTATATGCAAATAAGCAATATGAAGCCGACCTAGCGGAGCACGCAGAGACTGAATTCAATAAACTAGCGGAATTGTTAGCGAAACAGCCCTGAGACTAAGTACGAATTCTGGGCAGTTTATAGTCGTGCCCAGGACAGGTATCTACAGCCCCGGATAACTTAGTGGTCTACCATCGGTTATCTCGTTATACTCATCGATGTACTCCAGCTCCTCGATTCGCTCCTGATAGTACTCGCTTAGTCTCTCAGCTAACCTCACGAGCCTTTCATCCATCCGCCAATCCTCAACGGTACAGCTGTTGCCAATACTCCCAAGCATCCCTCCGCCTAAGTAATTCTGGTAAGCGCTTAGGAACTCATCTTCGTAGCCAAAAGCTGTCAAATCAAGCTCTACGCCACCTCCACGGTGGCTAAAGTCTTCTCGGGTGATGTTTTCTGCAATCTTCATATCAAATCTCCCAAACTTACGTGCTAATAAAAACTGAGCCTTTTTACGTCATGCTCGGGACGAAAACCCAACTTAAAAACCGAGGCGCTAATACTCCTCGGCCAATAGTATCGTGAGCACCCTATGGCACTCGGGACTGAGCGGATCACACCAGTAGCCTAGACTTTCATCGTAATAATCTATTTTCCAGAACACTTTATTACCAGCTATTTCTACCAGCCCAAAGTCATGCTCACCGTACGGATCGTTATCTTTGTTGAAATCCTTGAAGTTCTGTACAGCGATGAAGATATCTGATACCGTCTCAGGATCGAGAGCGAGTATCCCCCGCGTTGCAGTGTAGTTGTGTGCGTTCTCACGCATCGCATCGTTGAGAAGAGCGATTTTCGCTGATGTTTCGTTTGGTACTTGCTTGGTGTCCATAACAGACCCTCCTTTGTTAATTCTTGAGAGGGCTTTCTGCCTCTCTGTCAAAGGAGCACGGGCTGGCATCGGCCTGGGTCAATATGGAGCGCCCCCAGGCGCTTCAGCCCTAGGGACGAACGATATTGACGCGGGACGTGCGCCCGTATACTGCGGAAGACAGAGGAAGAACTCAACTATTCTAGATGTTGTTAACTTCGTGAACAGCGAATTCATACGGTCTAAGCTTCGTCGCGCCCGCAATACCGACGGTTTTCTCATCGATTTCCGACGCTAGAGTACCGGACAGTATAAGGTCGAAACTATTGATAAAGTCTTCTGGCAAAATATCTACGGACGGTCGAGATGTGGAAAATATAAGTTTCATATTCGCTCGCTTAGCATTTTTGTTGATTTTCATCATGGCATCATGGAATCTGCCGGGATATTGTGCCGCCAAGTCGCATTCTTCGATATAGATAAAGATCATTGGCTGAGATCCTTCTTCAGCAATTCGATTTTCAGCTAGTTGCGCGAGTTCTTCAAGATAATCTATATCTTCCGGTTTCCCGGTTCGAACTGGTGTATATAGATATTCCTCCTTGGCTCCGCCCTCCCACTTGGGATCGAATTCGACGACCTTGAGGTCGTAAATGACATACTTCATTTGCTCAGGCGTGAATGCCTGTTCGATACGCCGGATATATTGCCTGACTAATTCAGTTTTTCCAGTGCCAGTCTGTCCAACAACAAGCGCAGAATTGTGCATATTGAATGTAAAGTAATCTTTGTTTGTGATGTTCATGATTTAATTATATAGCTTTCGAGCAGTTTTGCGTCATGCTCGGGACGTCTCAGGCTTACTCCTGATTCTTCTCGATGATCTCGCACCAGTCCACTTCGGCAAGTGAATTGTTGATGAGATCTGCCCATATACTCGAATACTCACCGTCGTATTCGAATCGAATCCAGTCCTCAAGCGCTTCAGCCTGGTCGTACAAGTCGCTATGCGACGAAATGATCTCGCAGAGCTGTTCGTAGTAACCCTGGTCGCCCGTCATCCATAGGTTGACGATCCACGTCTCTCGATTACTCCACCCGTTGTACTCGGTGGCTACAGTTTGTGATTGTGTTTCTGCTACGCTCATAGTTATTTCTCCTTTACTTTACGTAACGGAGTTAAAACACGGTGCCGCATGGCAAATCTGTCAAGGTGGAGCGCTCCTGACGTTTACCAGTGAACGAACGACCTTGACGGGTTTGCTCGGTACGTATAATGAGACAGTACGTGAAGTGAAGGTCTTATTTCATATCTTGCTAGTATGGTTTTATGGACGGACCATACAGAATACTAGCGATAAACTCACATCATTGGCACTGTCAGGTGGGGAGTGCTAGCTATATGGTATAATCAAAGACGAGACGGGTACGGTGTTAGTGCTGGACTTGTCCCGCGCATTAACAAACTCCTTTCGCAAAAATTGATTCCTGCGTTTGACGATTACGTCGGTGTTTAAGCACCAATTTTAGCCGCAGTACACGTCTATGTAGTATGTGACGATTTCCTTATGGGCATTTACGCATACATACGCTACGCCAGACTTATGCCCTCGGGTATATCTAGCGCATCGTTTGTCCTAGGCGGACAGCCGTGGTAAGTGTTATTGAGTGGTAATGACTCCTTTCAGGTTGATTGCTTTGCGCATCGGCAAATGCCGAGAAAGGAGAGTGGAAAAATGCTCAGTATCACTTACAAAAATCTGATTATTCAGATTGACAGTAACACTTTAGCTCTACTGTATATTATCTTTATGAGGTAACAGTAGAGCACCATGATCTTATATCTACGCGCTAGATGTCAGATCATGGGGAATCCAATCTCTATCAATAGGCTTTGCCGCACTATTATAAATGTGCCACAAGAAGAGCTGCTTGCTCTGTTGGGAGATGCCGATAGCTATTACTCACCTTATCTCAAAAAGACCATTCGCAAAGATGGTTCTACAAAAGTCCGCACCATAGAACCATCCACCGGTTACCTAAAAGTGGTGCAGCGCAAAATCGATAGGCTTTTACTAAAGCCAGCCATGGAAAGCCTACCATCGGAGATTATGGGTGGTAGGCCTAGCGTTTCGGTTATTCAGAACGCCCTGCTTCATGCGGATTCAAAAGCGCTGATGAAATATGACGTTAAAAACTTTTTTGCATCAATCAGCTACCAGCATGTATATTATATTTTTCGCTATCGTCTCAACTACTGTGAAGAAGCGTCCAATATCCTTGCCAAACTAACAACGTACCCATCGGACAACCCACATGTACCGCAGGGTGCACCAACAAGCACCAGCCTTGCGATGTTTGCCCTTGAGCCGCTGTGCGACAAGCTCGCAAAATACTGTCGCGCAAATGACATGAAATTTTCAATATGGGTGGACGATATCACGGTCTCTGGCGATAAGGGCGCTCTTAAGACTCATCGAGGCTATATTAATCATCTTGTAAGCTCCACACCATTTACGATCAACCCGGACAAAGACTCGGGGATTATCCAAAAGGGATCCAAAAATGGTGATGAGAAAGGTCGGCGTGTTACTGGGATAATCATCGATAACACCAATTTACTTTCGCTCGGTAACGATAAGTACAAAAGCCTTAAGCGCCGGGTGGGTCGCGCCCGGACACTTAGCGAAAGTCTGAGAGGTTCGCTGCTATTCCTAAAACAAGTGCGCCCAAGTCAAGGAAAGAAACTTTATCACCAGTATCAATCAAGGTTGAAATCCGTCCAAAATGCTAGAAAAAATGAAGCACCACAAACTGGGGCGAAATCAACCACGGATAGGCTATAATACAAGTAATGATATGTAGTGAAAGAGGGGTATTGTGAGCAAAAATATTGTGGATCTCATTAAATTTCGTCAATCAGCACTCGACAACTCGTCGAGAGACGACGTCCTAGAAATCAGTCATTTATTCCGAGATAGCATCGACCCCGAACGATTTTTTAGCGAAAGCTACTTTACCGAAGGCATCGATGTCCTGCTCAAAACCGCCTTTGCACGCTTTGCCGGTCAGGACGACCACGGCGTCGTAAAGCTCACCCAAAACATGGGTGGTGGCAAGACCCACAGTATGATTACCCTCGGCTTGCTTGCAAAACACCCCGAACACCGCAAGCGATTCCTCGGCGACAACTCATTTGAAGGCGACGTACGAGTTATCGGCTTTACCGGGCGTCAAACCGACACCAACCTCGGTATCTGGGGCGAACTCGCCAAACAGCTCGGTAAAGAAGATGATTTCAAAGAATACTACAATCCACAATTTGCTGCACCAGGGTCCGAAGCATGGATCACAATGCTCCAGGGCGCACCAACACTTATTTTGCTCGACGAGATCCCTCCCTACCTCGTTAACGCCAAATCAAAAACTGTCGGCAACTCCGACCTCAGTCAAGTCACCGGTATCGCACTCTCGAACCTTTTTAATGCCCTCAACGACAGCCGCCTCGCGAACGTCCTGATTGTTGTCGCCGACCTCGCTGGTAGCCACGCCGAAGGTAGCGAGATGATCAAAGAGGTAATAAAGAACCTCGGTAGCGAAATGCGCCGCGTGTCACTCGACCTTACGCCGGTCAACAATCAGTCAAACGAACTGGTAGAGATTCTCAAAACCAAACTCATCGAAGTCATGCCGTCTGAAGCCGCAATCCGCGAAGTCGCAGACGAATATAAAAAGGTGCTGACCGAAGCTAAGCAAATGGGCCTCGTGAACATCGAACCAGCCCAGTTTGCGTCACTCATCGTCAAAAACTACCCATTCCACCCCTCATTCATCGACCTGTATAACCGGTTCAAAGAAAACGAAGGCTTCCAGCAGACGCGCGGCGTTATCCGCCTCGTCCGCAGTATGGTGCAGGATATCCACGAGACTAAAGCAAACTTACAACTTATCTCACCACAAGATATCAACCTGTCGAACCAACGTCTCCGTACCGAAATAGAGCAGCTCAATCCGTCGCTGGCTCCTGCTACCCGTCACGACATCCACAACCTCGACGGCAACTCGGTTGCGCAGCTCAACAGCGCCAAGCGCGGTGATGTACTTGTCGAAGACATCGCCCGACTACTCCTCGTATCGTCACTTTCATCCGTTCCAAACGGCCTCAAGGGGTTGAATGAAACTGAGATCACGGCGATCATCGCCCGTCCAGGCGTCAAAGTCACAGATATCCGCTCGGCACGCGAGCAGCTATATGGCGAAGCCTGGTACCTCGCTACCGACAAAGACAACCGCCTGTTCTTCCAGCAAAACCAAAACTTGAACGCCCAGCTCAAAGCATTGGTCGAGAGTTACGACGAAGAAAGCGCCCGCAAAGAAGTCCGCGCTTATCTAGAAAGTGAACTCAAACCGACCGTTGGTGACTTGTACCAGAAAGTCCAGGTCTTCCCCGGCATCGAAGAGCTCGATATCAATGCCAAGCAAGTGACGCTCATCGTCACCGAGCCAAGCCACTTCGAAGAAGGGTTATCGCACGAAGTCCGCCAGTATTGGAGCGAACATTCATACAAAAACCGCTTTTTGTTCATGAGCGGCGAACGCCAAACGTGGGACAGTCTGATCGAAGCCTTTAAGGAACTAAAAGCCGTCAACACCGTCATAAATGTCATGATAGATGAGCGCGCCTCCGAAAGCGACCCGCAGTACAAAAAAGCCATAGACAAGCGCGACAAAACCTACATCCAAATCACCTCGGCAGTCCGTGAAACATTCATCACGCTGTACTTCCCACGGGGCGACAACAGCGGCGATAGGCTCGACAAAACCGAGATATCTTTCCAGTTCACCGGCAATAACTTTGACGCCGAAAAGCAGATTCGTGCCGCGCTGATCGAAGAGCGCAAATTCAGCACGTCACAAGATATCGAAAGCGCCAGCTTCCGCGACAAAGTAGAAGAGCGCTTGTTTGGCTCGCAGCAAAAAGAAATCAACTGGAACGACCTACTCAACAACGCTGCGGCAAACTGTTCGTGGTCATGGCACCACCCAAATGCCCTAGGCGACTTACGTTCGCGCGCTTTGCAAGAAGGCTATTGGCGTGACAACGGCGGATACATTGAGCGTGGACCATTTGCCAAAGAACCGACATCGGTAGAAATCAACAGCCTCGACTACGACCGCGTCAGCCTAGAAACAACGCTGAAGCTGACTGCCAAATACGGCGACAAAATCTACTTTGACACCAACGAAAACGTCAGCGAGCAGTCCAAACTGGTTGAAAACCCCGACTTCTTCAAGGTCAAATCGCGCAACTGCTATTTCCTATGTGTTGACTCGCGCGGCGAGCACGAAACCGGCGAGTCTGTGCGGTACCAAGTGCCATTCCAGATCAACCACGACTTCCGCTCTACCGGTAACGGCCAAGAGATGACGCTTCAGGTCAATAACGACGCCGAAATCCGCTACACCACCGACAGCAGCGACCCGCGCCAAAACGGCGGCATCTACGATTCAGTGATCACCATCCCGCAGGGAACGCGCTTTATCCGTGTCGTGGCTCACCTTGACGATGACTACGGAACCGTCGAAGACCTACAAGTGCCATCCAGTGACAACAAAGTCACTATCGATGACCACAAACCGCTCGAATACAACGTCCGCACCCAAACCTCAGACAACGCTGAAACCTACACCATGCTCGACAAACTAGCCGAGACAAACACCAAAATTAGCCCTATCACTGTTGGCTTGACGGTAGGTGGCGATTCGAACAACTATGTCAGCATCGCACTTGGCGAAAAGGTAGAGCTGACGAGCGATCAGATACGGCAAATCATCAAAAACATCCGTGAAGTACTCAGTGCCGATGAGCAAAACATCTCCATCGAGCTCACCACACGCAAGCTAAAATTCCAAAATGGCACGGCGTTCAAGCAGTATGCTGATTACAGCCACATCGATATAGCAAAGGTAAACCCAAATGATATCAGCCAAAAGTAACGGAGTAAAAAAGACCACCAAATCGTTGGGTTTTGGATTTGTGCCAGCTGAAACGCACATCCACTTTTTGGTAGATATCCCACGGGGTGACGCAAAAGTCAGCATCTACGAGCGTTCCAAGTGGGACGACGGCACGCAGCGTATTGACCCGCGCTTTGATGTGGTAAAAGTGCAGCTCTCCAAGCAAAAATGGGAGCAGATAGCGCCCGTGCTCGCTAAAGAGTTCAACGACCGCCTGCGCGTTAAAAAATTCACCCTGGGCAAATGGGCAGCTACCAAAACGCCAGTGCACCGCTTGCTTGGCAAAGAGATGATGATTCTTGCCTGGGCAGTTGCCGACTGTGACCCGAGTGTCATCGGCACGGCACTCAAAAACTGGGTCGGCCTGCGCCCCGAAGAGCGCTGGTGGCTGTACACCATGACCAACGCCAGTACGGGCGGCGTCGACGACACGACCGGCTGGCGCAAAGCCCTGCGTTACGCCCTGACCGAAAACCCAATAATTGACAGTAGCGACCAGCAGCGTACCCTCTTTTCGCAGCTCGCCGATGAGGAGTTATAACCTATGCAAAAATCTTTCATGGAAGTCCAGTTCCCCGTAAGCAAAGTCAGCAAAGAAAGCTACAAAGAGCGCAAAGCCAACCTTGGGCAAACCCTGACAGGGCTTGGCAAGTGGTGGGGACGCAAGCCGCTCATACTGGTACGCGCTACCATACTGGGGCTACTACTGCCCGCAACTGACAACCCAGCCAAGGACCGTGAAATCTTTCTAAAAATCCTTGGCATGGACGACACCGGCCTATGGGCACGTAAATACAAATCTATCGCCGTGAAGACCCTGTACGACCACGCCATCTCACAAGAGCGCTTGCGTTATTTTACAAGTAGCGATAAGCCAGCTTGGAAACCCGGGCTTACAAAAGACGACAAAGACAGCCTGCAGCGCACCGTGTTTATGCGCATGGGCTACGACGAAAAAATCACCTACTGCAAGCGCCCTGAAGAGATGGAAAATATTCCAACCGAGAGCTGGGCAGATATCAACTCCCACTTGGGTACAACCGCACGCACCCTGCAAGAACTCATGCAACAACTCAGCGAACAGCGCTACGGCAAAGTCATCACCGTGGGCGACTGCTTTGCTGGTGGCGGCAGCATACCGTTCGAAGCAGCACGCATTGGCCTCAAAGCCTATGGTTCTGACCTCAACCCAGTTGCGTCGCTCCTGACATGGGCATCGCTGAACATCAACGGCGCCAGTGACGAAGAAGTAAAAAAACTCCGTGACTTCCAAGAGCGTGTCTACAACGAAGTCGACAAACAGATAACCGAGTGGGGTATCGAGCATAACGAGCACGGTGACCGTGCCAACAGTTACCTCTACTGCAATGAAACCAAATGCCCCGCTTGTGGCTGGTTGGTGCCAATGGCACCAAGCTGGGTGATTGGTCGCGGCAGTAAAACCATCGCCACACTGGCAGAAGATGTGGCGAACAAACGTTTTGACATCCGTATAGCCTCAGGTGTCAGTAGTGAGCAAATCAAGCATGCCGATGCGACTGGCACTGTCAGTAAAAATGGCCTCGAGTGCCCGCATTGCCATACTGCCACACCGATATCGTCCATCCGACGCGACCGCAAAACAGGCGAAGGTATGAACGACCTGCGACAATGGGAAAAGACCGACTTTATACCGCGCCCAGACGACGTGTTCCAAGAGCGGCTGTATTGCATCAAATACGAACGTGCCCGTAGCGGCGCGCGCGGCGAACGCTACTACACGGCGCCAACCGCCGAGGACCTGCGGCGAGAAGCGAAGGTTGTCGAGCTCCTGGGCGAGCGCTTTAGCGACTGGCAAGACAAAGGCTATATACCGTCAGATACCATCGAAGGTGGGTATAATACAGATCAGCCAATCCGCGAACGTGGCTGGCGCTACTGGCATCAGCTGTTTAATCCGCGGCAGCTGCTGGTAAAGGGGCTTTATGTAGAAAATATCGACAAAAGTTCAGAAAGTAATCTTGAAACTGTAAACGGCTTACTTGGTATCAATAAGCTGACGAATTGGAATTCAAAACTATCAATTTGGATTGCAGATGGAGCTAACGAAAAAGGATCTCAGACCTTTTCAAATCAGGCTTTAAATACTTTATACAACTACTGTTGTCGCGCAATGAGCGCGACTGGCACTTCCTGGTATTTCAATATCAATAATTCTGAGATAAAAGCGGAGAGTTCCGTTGGACTCGATGATGCCCGTATGTTAAATGCAGATGCAATGTATTGGATTACTGACCCGCCTTATGCTGACGCCGTTAATTACCACGAACTCTCAGAGTTCTTCCTGGCCTGGGACAAGAAGCTTATCGAAAAGACCTTCCCCGAATGGTACGCGCATAGCAACCGCGCCCATGCCGTCAAAGGCACCGGTAGTAGCTTTGCACACGCCATGATAGATGTCTACCGCAACCTGAGCGACCACATGCCCGACGACGGCATGCAGGTTGTTATGTTCACCCACCAAGACCCGGCGGTATGGGCTGAGCTATCGCTCATACTATGGGCAGCCAAGCTGCAAGTCACCGCTGCATGGAACATCTCGACGGAAACAGAAAGTGGTGGACTAAAAACAGGCAACTACGTCAAAGGCACGGTACTGATGGTACTGCGCAAAAACCTATCTACCAATAAGGGCTGGCTGGACGATGCCTATCCGCAGATCAAACTAGAAGTCAAAAACCAGATAGATAGCATGCGCGACCTCGACAACGCCAGCGACCCTGACTTTACCGACAACGACTACATGCTCGCCGCCTACGCTGCATCGCTCAAAGTCCTGACCAGCTACAGCGAACTCGGCGACGTCAACATAGAATACGAACTATCCCGCGCCCGCAAAAAAGGCGACAAATCTAAAATCACCGAAGTCATAGAGTCAGCTGTACGGGTGGCCTATGAATACCTGGTACCACGCGGTATCAGCAAAAACCTCTGGCGCGACATGAGCGCTCACGAAAAGTTCTACATAAAAGCCCTCGACTTTGAACGCAGCGGCGACACAAGCGTCGGCTCGCAGATAGAACTAGCCAGGAGCTTTGGCGTCAGTGACTATGCGCTGCTGCAAGCCAGCGGCAAAGCCAACCATGCGCGGGTAAAAACGCCTGTTGAGTTTACCAACAAGCTCGTCGGGCTGAGCCATCCGTTTAGTACCAGCCTGACGCGCCACGTACTGATGGCCGTGTATTTGGCTGTCAAAAACGAAGACAGCAATGCCGGGCGCAACTGGCTCAAAAACGAGCTACCGAACTACTGGCAAGTGCGCGACAAAATCGGCGAGCTACTTGGGTTTATCACGAGCCTAAGCAGCGTGGCAGACACCGACCACTGGCAAGAATCCGTGCAGTACGCCGGGTACGTTAAATCACTAGTAGAAAACGACGGGGTATAACATATGCTACAGCGCTTTAGTTCACGCCAACAAAAACTGAGTAGTTCGCTCCTGAACGTCAACTTAGCTGGGGCGCGGCAGTACGACCGTATTGCTGGCTACTTTGCGACCTCGCTGTTTGATATCTCGGGCGAATCACTCGACCAAGTAGACGGCACGGTGCGCATCATCTGCAATGCTCACCTACAAGTAGACGACGTGCGCAGTATCAAAGCCTACGAAGCCGCTCTGCGCCAGGATTGGTGCGAAAGCTCGCCCGAGCAAAAACCCATCGAACACCCCGAACGACTGCAAAAGCTGTATGCGCTGCTCAAGAGCGGCAAACTAGAAGTAAAGGTATTGCCCGACGAGATCATCGGTTTTTTGCACGGCAAAGCCGGTGTGATAACTCGCGCCGACGGGAGCAGGACGTCTTTTCTGGGTAGTATGAACGAAAGCCAATCTGGCTGGGAGCGCAACTACGAGCTAGTTTGGCAGGACGACAGCGAAGAGTCGGTTGCATGGGTACAAGCCGAATTTGACGCCCTGTGGCATAACGAACACGCCAGGCCGCTGATAGATTTTGTGGTAAATGACATCCAGCGCATCGCCGAGCGAAAAATTATATACAGCATAGAAATGATTGAAAAACCCGAAGAGTCTGTGGTGGAATCGCCAGTCTACCGGCGTGGCCTTGGGCTGTGGGAGCACCAAAAATATTTTATAGACCTAGTGTACCGCGCGCAGCGGGCAGGCACGAAAGCCCGTTACGTACTCGCCGACATGGTGGGCCTGGGTAAAACCATCCAGTTAGGGCTGGGTGCGCAAATGCTATCACTCCATAGCGACAAGCCGGTGCTTATCATCTGCCCCAAAACACTGGTGTGGCAGTGGCAAGACGAGCTGCGTGAACTGATGGGGCTACCCAGTGCTGTCTGGGATGGCCGCTGCTGGGTAGACGAACACGGCAACAGCACAGGTGGGCATAGCGCGTATGATGTCAAAAAATGCCCACGTAAAATCGGCATTATTTCGCAGGGTATCATCACCGCCAATACCGATGCCGCCAACCATTTACTACATATGAGCTTCAACACCGTCATCGTGGACGAGTGCCACCGCGCTCGCCGCAAAAATCTCGACCCCAAAAAGCAAAACGAACCACCAGTGCCAAACAACCTGTACCGCTACCTCATGAAAATCAGCGAAAAAACCGAACATATGCTCATGGGAACGGCGACGCCTATCCAGCTGCTACCGATCGAAGCCTGGGACTTGCTAAACATCCTAGCACAAGGTGACGACACCGTGCTTGGGTCACTAGCAAGCATGTGGCGCAGCAACCCAGAAAGCGGGCTCGACCTGCTGTCGGGTAAATATAGGGCGAACGATCCGCGCTCGGCATGGACCTGGATGCGTAACCCCCTGCCACAAAGCTTTTCGTCGCCGGCATTTAAAACGATTCGCGAGTATCTGGATCTGCAAGAATCTGACTACATGGCGAACACAACATACGACCAACTGCCGCCGCACGTGCGAGTGCACGTAGAGCAAGTAGCCTATGATTATGCCGCGCTGCATAACCCTTTCATTACCCGTATAGTCCGGCGTACGCGCAAGTATCTGGAAGACACAGTAAACCCTGCAACGGGCGAGCCATACTTGCAAAAAATCGCCGTAGAGCTACTTGGCGAGGGTAACGAAGACGCCATCCGCCTGCCTGCCTACCTACGTGGCGCATACGAAAAAGCCGAAGAAATCGCCAAAGAGCTTGGTCAAAAGAACTCCGGGTTCATAACGACGATGATCCTACGGAGAGTCGGGAGTTCGATGTACGCTGGCAAGACGACTGCCGAAAAAATGCTTGGCAACGCCAACAAACCCGAGGAGTTAGCCAGTAGCCTACTCGAGGACGAATCGTTTGACGATGACGAAGAATCGACGCCAAAGAAGGCCCTAGAAGTGACCGAGGGGACAAAGTCTGCCCTGCGCGGCTTCATCGATATACTTACTGACAATCTAGAAAGTGACCCGAAGTACCTAAAACTCGAACAACTATTACTAAACGAGGGTTGGGCGCGAAAAGGCTGCATTATTTTTTCACAGTACTACGATACCGTATGGTGGCTAGCAGAAAAAATGGTTCGATCTGGTAAATTTGCCGACCAAAAAATCGCCATTTACGCCGGTGGCGATAAATCAGGCATGTTCATAGACGGCGAATTTGTGCGCCGGCCAAAAGAAGACCTGAAGCGCATGGTAAAGACGGGTGAACTAAAGATCATCTTTGGTACCGACGCGGCATCTGAAGGTTTGAACCTGCAAACACTCGGCACGCTCATCAATATCGACCTTCCATGGAACCCAACGCGGCTCGAGCAGCGTAAAGGGCGTATCCAGCGCATCGGGCAAAAGTTCGACGTTATCCAGATATACAACATGCGTTATGCCGGTTCGGTAGAAGACAAGGTGCACAAAGTGCTTGCCGAACGTCTAAAGTATTTTAACGAAATCTTTGGGCAGGTGCCGGATACGCTTGAAGAGGTATGGACGATGGTCGCAAAAGACCAGATAGAAAAAGCGAAGAAAACCATCAATGAAGTGCCTCCTAAGAGCTCTTTTGAGACGAAATACGAAAACCCCAAGATGGCGAACGCCTACAATTGGGAAGACTGCAACAAAGTCCTCGATGAGTTCATAAAGATAGAGCATTTTATGCAGAAGTGGTAATGAGTCATATGATCAACAAACTCGCAATCAAGAATTTTTATGAACAGCACAAAGAAGACTACGTGGCTGCACGCCAATCTGGCGATACTGCAAAGTGGGACGAACAGTACAAGTGGGATATACTGCCAAAACTCAACGATGAACTCAAAACACACGGCGCGTTGACCGACTCAAACGCTCTGCAAATTGTAGAATTGTTGCAAAAAAACAATCCTAACAATGGTTCATTTTGTCATTGGATTGACTTAGATAATTTGCACAAACAACTCGAACAAAAACCAGTTGCAGCGAAAGCGCTATCATATATGTGGACTGCGAAGCCTGAGTCCGTTGGCGAAGAGATTAATAGCGTGAATAACTTGTTGCACTCGTTCTTTTCGGGCGAGTTTAAATTGAGCCCTTCGACATTTGGCTATATCTTGGCGGCTCGTGATTGCCATAATTTTGCCCTTTACCGCGAAGCACTACTTGAAGACTTGATCGAACTAAACTCGGTGCAGAAACCAAAAAACCAGGGTGAAAAATACCAGCTACTCAACGACACTGCTAGATATATCGGATCGCTCATGGCTGAGGATGGCGCCTATAATGAAGAAGTCACCTATAGCGCTCTCAACGGTCAGGATTTTTTGTATGTGACGATACAGTACCCAAAAGAAAGA
>APMI01013805.1_pt1 | contig 15260 bp, 13 predicted proteins | sample 667938 | NCBI WGS metagenome assembly APMI01 (sample SAMN01084076, study PRJNA167559) | wastewater metagenome | biome: Wastewater | place: Denmark: Ejby Moelle, Odense | collected 2011-11-28 | reverse complement strand
GAAAATAATTTTTTACATACAATTCAAACCAAATTGATTTGGGGGTTGGATAGGAGAAATATTTAAAATTATAACGTGCCCTATCTTTAGGATGGTCATTCATATAGAGCGTACAAGCATCACACCCTTAAACCAATAAAACACAGAGCGAGCGTTCTTTTGCATATTGCACTTTCATGAAATAAGTATTGACGGATCATCTCAAACATTGATAACGGTATTGGTCGAGTCGCTATTAAAAATGTTAGTGTTATATTTAAACTACGATTCCTTAAACACAATAGCAGTGCAATAATACGCCGCTACAGCAAACCTGATAGTAACGATTAAAGAATGCCCATGTGTTTTTTAACCTTTTAGAAACTCAACATTATGAAATCTACCACCCAATTTGACCCTGTAAAATATAAGACTTCGACTTACAACCAATGGCAAGAAACGGCAGATGCATGGTATCGCTGGAGTTCTACTCTTGATCAATGGTTAGGTAAAGCAACAAACAGAATGTTGGAGATGGCGGGCATTACCACTGGACACCATGTATTAGACGTTGCCGCCGGAGCTGGAGGACAATCTGTGGTAACAGCCAAAAAAGTAGGCACTACCGGATATGTTTTAGCTACTGATATTTCCGCTAATATCTTAGAATATGCGAAGCAAGTAGCGCAACAGGCTGGAATTACAAATATTGAAACAAAAGTAATGGATGGAGAAAACCTTACAATAGAAAATGGTTGTTTTGATGCTGTTATTTCAAGAGTTGGGCTTATTTATTTTCCGGATCAGCACAAAGCATTGAAGGAAATGTTGCGAGTGCTTAAACCAGGAGGAAGAGTAGCAGCAATTGTTTACTCAGTTCCTGAAAAAAATCAGTTTTTTTCTATCCCAGTTTCCATTATCCGTAGTCGAGCAAAACTACCACCACCGTTACCGAACCAGCCAGGCCCATTTAGTTTGGGAGCAGAAGGCGTTATCGAGAAATTTTTATACAAGGCAGGGTTTGTGAATATAGAATCAGAGTATATTGACGCTCCTCTTCAACTTGCCTCTGTAAAAGAGTGTATGCAATTTGAAAAAGAATCATTCGGCGCTTTACATCAGATGATGAGTAGTTTATCTGATTTGGAGCGGGAATCTATCTGGCAAGAAATTGAAAAGGAATTGAAGAACTTTGAATCAATAAATGGATTTGTTGGCCCCTGTGAATTGGTAGTGGCCGTTGGCGAAAAGCAGTAATTAGCGATGAGAATTATGGTACTTTATTAATGCTGCTGGAAACATAAAGACCATTAACAATGCCATCAATTACTTGGCACATGGAGGCAACTATGTTCTAATCGAACTACAAAAGAAGCTTTTTCCTTTATCCATCCTAAATTTCACAAAAGAGAAAACACCCTGATGAGTTGTAGGAATGCTATGCGTGAGGATTTTAAACATGTTAGTAGAAACATAAACGGTGTTAGTGAATCTCAAAACCTACATCATATACGGTACAATTTGATGAAGTGAAAGATCATTTTGCATCTTGGTTATACCCAAAATCTGGTGTAAGAAAAGCAATGGTATCGTTGTAAATTTGCATTTCAGTAATATAAGGTATCTTTATCCTATCCAATTGGTTTTATAACGTATGCACACATATAGCAAGATGTTTGACTTCAACATCAAAAATATCAATTAGAAAGAAAAAGAAAAGATGGCTCGAAAAAAATCAGCGAAAAAGGAACTCATTTTAAAAACCGCAGCAATCATGTTTCGGGAAAAAGGATTTACAGCAAGTTCCATGCGCGATCTTGCTGAAAAAATTGGAGTAGAAGCTGCAAGCCTATACAACCATATAGAATCTAAAGCGCAAATATTGGAAGAAATTGTAGCTACCGTTTCCGAAAAATGTCAGGCACATTTAAGTAGCCTCCAATCTTCCAACTATAATTCTCTCGAAAAAATAGAATCTTTAATCCGGTTTCATACTAAAATGATGTTAAACCATTTTGAAGAATATTCTGTAATGGTGAGCGAGTGGATGCACTTAGAGGACGATAAGCTAAATACTTTTGCTACCGACCGCCGCAATTACGTACAACGTATGGAAATTATTGTGGAAGACGGTATAAAAAAAGGAGAACTGAAACCGGTAATGCCATATGTAGTTGTTTTAAATATCCTTTCTTCAGTTCGCGGGTTGGAGTTTTGGCAGCGCAGTGCCAAAACTCATTCGGCTGAGGAAATGGAAGATAGTATGGTTGCTCATTTAATTGGAGGAATTAAACGATGATAATTTAATAGTTCAAAATAGTAGCAAAATATTTCAATATCCACATGAATATTTACTGTTAAACATTACTCGGAAATAATAGTAAACATCGCCACCATTTTTAGAAAAGTATGCCCATCGCCTTGTATAGTTGCATTGACCACCACGGAATTTTGATTCATTTCATAATCAATAGCAACGTTTAGCACATTAGTTTTGAAAGGATTTGCCATTTCCAAAAACTTGCACTTGCTTGCTTCTGTTAAAAACAATCTTACTTCAGTAGCTTTTTCAACCATTTCTTTTACAATCTGAATTTGGCAAACGCCTGGCAATACTGGTTGCTTAGGAAAATGACCTTCAAAAATGGGATGCAGCGGGTCAATGGTAATAGAAGCTGTTACCTTATTGTCGTTTTTATTAAAAAACTCTGTAGAATATAAATCTCTAATTAGCATACGGATTCAAATTTAATAAATTATCTAAAGGAACTATTTCATAGTTCTCTTGTTTCAGAAATTCGATTAGCAAAGGAAGTACATCGACAGTTATTAAACAAATATCATGAAGCAAAATAATAGCTCCAGGATGCACTTTTCGGCAAATTCTTTGAAGCAGAGCGGGCGCATCCTTTGCTACTGTATCCATAGATCGAATGCTCCAGCCAATGGTTTGATAGTTCATCCGCCTGGTAGCTTTTGCAATATTAGGGTTGGTAACACCAAACGGCGGTCTAAACCAACGCATATTTTTCCCGGTAATTTGCTGCACAAGTTGATGTGTTCTCTGAAGATCCAGCAGTACTTTTTCTGTATTCCAAAAATCGAACGAAACACTATGACTATAGGAATGGTTGCATATTGTATGGCCGGCACTATCTATGTCTTGTAGCGTTTCTTTACTCTGCTCTATATTTTTGCCAATACAAAAAAATGTAGCCTTTACATGATATTGCTTCAATATTTTTAAAACTTCCTGAGTGTACGTTGCAGGCCCATCATCAAACGTTAAGGCAATTTTTTTTGTATTTGGTGAGGCTTTACAAATAGCCTTTAAATAAAAACCTGATCCTATACAATAACTTCCATAAAACAAAAGCAGCAGATATAGCACTGCAAGTAGTATATAGAAAAGCCAAGGCAGTTCAACATACTGGGCTATCACAATTAATATAAACAGCAGCAAAACAAATGCAATGTTTATGTTTCTATAATTCAACATGCAGATAGGAGATAAAATACAGGATAGTTTAGCAAATAGTTATTATAAATTAATATATTTTTTACGGGTTTTTGCTGCCACCTCTGCTTATTCAAAATCTGTGCAGCCATCCATAAAGCAAAAGCAGATGAAGTAGGATATTCGCCACAATATTGCTTATAGGTAGTAATATCGTTATTCAAAAAAAATTGTTGTGCTAAATCATTATAGTGTTGGTTTTCTTTCTTATCGCCACTACTTCCCATTATAACCAGATCTATAGCTTCAGAGTTCACATTGTTTTCCTCCATGAAGGATTGAAGCAAGTCTGAAACCAGTTTCTTTGGTTTGTAATAATTTTTAAATGAAACCAGTTTTGCTAAGGCAGCATCGTGCATTTGGCTGCTCACAACAAAGAAAGCTGCCCCATCGCCAGCCATTGTTCCTTTGGTATCACTTAGTGGCAAATCAAGGCTGTTGGCTTGCCTTTTATACACCCCCAGCCGTTGCATTATAGTATGACTCTTAGGTGTAATTTCATCTGCGGCACCAAGCAATATGTATTGAGCTTCACTTTCAACAAGTAAAGAGATGGAGTCTGTTAGTGCTGCCTCAAACGAACTACCACGGTGTACATACGTATTATTGTAGCTGTGGCATTGCAAGATTAATGCTATTTGAGCCGCCACTGTGTTATGGGTAGATTGTATAAATGCCGTTGGGGAAAGTAATGTTTCTTTAAACTCCACCATGCGTGTCAAAAACTGATCCGTATCGGCAAGGCAGCCATAAGCCGTACCTGTAATAATTGCGTCTGGATTTTTTACAGGGGCTTGTTTCAAAGCTTCCAATGCTGTGGCTACTCCCATTTTAATGATACGGCTCATACGACGAATAAGCTTAGTATCTACATACTTTGCATAATCAGGTTCTATACATATAAGCCTATCGCCGCAATAGTTAGCAGGTTCATACATCATTTGCTCAAAAGAAGCCTGCGCCGATATAGCAGCAGCAGCAAGTATATATACGGGAAACTGTGTTGGCATAGTAAAAATGGATCAGTTGCGAATTTAGAATAAACCTGTTAGAAGTGCGCAATAATTAGAAATAACAACAGTGAATTTGTATTATAAACAACATATCGTTATATATCAAGCGTACTTCTTGCCCCTTTTGCCATTAAGGCCGCCAGCACTTTGTTTTATGCAACGGTTTGTTTTTATACTCTTCTTTGTGTAAAAAAAATTGCGTGGACGTTTCATTTTAATAAAATATATTTACCAGATAAGTAAAAAATCGATTTCTGACAATGAAAACAAGAAAAATTACTCTTAGCGAACAAGAGATACCCGAGTACTGGTACAACATTGTGGCGGATATGCCCAATAAACCTTTGCCTCCGCTGCATCCCGGAACAAAAGAACCAATAGGCCCCGATGCCTTGGCACCATTATTTCCGCAAGAGCTTATAAAGCAAGAAGTTTCTACCGAAAAATGGATCACCATTCCCGATGAAGTGCGCAATATTTATAGTTTATGGAGGCCCACCCCTTTGTATCGCGCCTACGAACTTGAAAAAGTATTGGATACTCCTGCAAAAATTTATTATAAGTATGAAGGGGTAAGTCCTGCCGGCTCGCACAAGCCTAATACTGCAGTGCCTCAGGCTTACTATAATATGAAAGAAGGTGTGAAACGCATCACCACCGAAACCGGTGCTGGCCAGTGGGGTAGTGCTTTAAGTTTTGCTTGTAACCTGTTTGGCATAGATTGCGAAGTGTATATGGTGCGGCTTTCTTTTGAGCATAAGCCTTATCGTAAAATAATGATGAACACTTGGGGTGCCAAAGTAATTCCCTCTCCCAGCGAGCTTACCGCAGCAGGGCGCAAGATACTGGCACAGGATCCTAACAGTCCAGGATCTTTAGGTATTGCCATCTCCGAGGCGGTGGAAATGGCAGCTCAAAGAGAAGATACCAAATACGCTTTAGGTAGTGTTTTGAATCATGTATTGCTTCATCAAACGATTATTGGACTGGAAGCACAAAAGCAAATGGAGAAAGCTGGAGATATGCCTGATATTGTGATTGCCCCATTTGGCGGAGGTTCCAATTTTGCAGGCATTTCATTCCCTTTTTTGCGTTTAAATTTAGAAGAGGGAAAAAATATTCGCTGTATTGCCAGCGAACCCACTTCTTGTCCCAAACTTACCCGTGGTGTGTTTCGTTATGACTTTGGAGATACAGTAGGAATGACCCCTCTATTGCCAATGTACACATTGGGACACAACTTTATACCAGCTCCCATACATGCGGGAGGGCTTCGCTATCACGGAGCCGGAGCTATTGTTAGTCAATTGTTGAAAGATGGGCTTATTGAAGCCAGCGCACATGACAATTTGGAAGTTTTTGAAGCCGGAATCAAATTTGCTAAAGCTGAGGGAATCATTCCAGCACCCGAAGCTACACATGGTATTGCCACTGCCATCAAAGAAGCAGAACGTTGTAAGCGCGAGGGAAAAAGCGAAACCATTTTATTTAATCTCTGTGGGCATGGCAATTTTGACATGAAAGCCTATCAGGATTATTTTGAAGGTAAAATAGTGCGCCATGAGCTTACTGATGCCGACATTCAAAACTCATTAAAAGAATTGGATACGCCGGTAATTCCATAATAGGTTGTTCATCTTTTTATATCAGCGGTCTTCAAAAGAAGATCGCTTTTTTGTTTGTTTTCATTATCTGTAACCCTTCGGCATTTCATCAATTCAAAAAAAGCGGCTCCTATTTTTTCATAAGAGCCGCTTAGAATAAGCTACATCAATAAAAAGGTCTAAATTTCTATCTGATAGTTTGTTAGTTCTTTAAACTGCTGTACCCGTTCGCTAATATCCTCTTTGGTAATTTCTTTTAACCTTGTGGTGCCAAATTTTTCAACGCAGAAACTTGCCAATGCGCTACCCATTATGATGGCCGTTTTCATATTCTCAAACGAGATATCTCCAGTTTTTGCAAGATGCCCTATAAAGCCTCCGGCAAAGGTATCTCCGGCACCCGTAGGATCAAATACTTCATCCAATGGCAATGCAGGAGCCATAAACACTTTGTTAGCATGGAATAACAATGCCCCGTGTTCTCCCTTTTTTATTATCAGGAATTTAGGACCCATCGTCAAAATCTTTTTTGCGGCTTTTACTAAGGAGTACTCGGCAGTAAGCTGACGGGCTTCGCTATCGTTTACCAATAATACATCTATCTTACGGATTACCTCTTCCAATTCGGGGAGGGCTACATCCATCCAAAAATTCATAGTATCCAATGCGATTAGCTTAGGGCGTACTTGCAATTGGTTGATTACGCTTAACTGCACGGCAGGAGCCAAATTGCCAAGCATAAGGAACTCGGCACCTTGATAGCTTTCGGGAATAACTGGTTTAAAGTCGCCCAACACATTTAGCTCTGTAACCAGCGTATCGCGAGTGTTCATATCCAAATGATATTTACCTGCCCAAAAAAAAGACTTTCTATCGGGAATTACTTCCACAGCCTCAATATTTACGCCACGGGTACATAGTTCATCCAATTCTTCTGTGGGAAAATCGTACCCAACTACCGACACCTGCTTTACCGGTCTTACAAAATGAGTAGCAGCATAGGCAATATACGTTCCAGCACCTCCAATTATTTTATTAGATTTTCCAAAAGGAGTTTCGATATCATCAAAGGCCATAGAGCCCACTACAATAACAGACATATTATTTTTGAATTTAGAATTAACTTTTAATATCGGCGGCAAACATACTGTATATCTTATTATTTTGATATGATTTCTGTAGGCTTCTTACTGATTGTTGTCATTTAAGACGAAGATGAGCTCTTCCAATAGGATCTTCTATACCTCAATGTGTTATATAAGCTCTTTTCTAAGCCTTGCAACAGGAATATTAAGCTGTTCCCGGTATTTGGCTACTGTTCGGCGGGCAATATTGTACCCTTTTTCTTGCAACATTTCGGTAAGCTTTTCATCACTTAGTGGGTGTGCTTTGTTTTCAAACTCAATCATATCGCTGAGTATTTTCTTCACCTCTCTTGTGGATACTTCCTCGCCGCTTTCGGTGCTTAATGATTCACTAAAGAAAAATTTTAACCGATATGTACCAAACTCCGTTTGTACAAATTTGCTGTTGGCTACTCTGCTAACCGTGGAAATATCGAGCTCCGTTTTTTCTGAAATATCTTTCAATATCATCGGTTTTAGAGTTGTTTCATCACCAGTATGAAAAAATTCTTCTTGATGATGTAGTATGGCATCCATGGTGTCCATCAAGGTATGTTGCCTTTGCTTGATGGCATCAATAAACCATTTTGCGGCATCTATTTTTTGTTTGATAAAAAGTACAGCCTCTTTTTGCTGCTTGTCTTTTTTTGTACCACGGCTATACTCTTTCATCATATCTCTATATCCTTCGCTTATCCGCAGTTCGGGTGCATTGCGGCTGTTTAGCGTAAGTTCCAACTTGCCATTGTTGTTGAGTATAAAAAAATCGGGAACAACGTAGTTTTCAGCTTTACTTGCCGACCCTACATTTCCACCAGGTTTGGGGTTTAGCTTGACAATCTGTTGCATCACCTCTTTGATCTCGTCATCATTTAGCCCTAATCCTCGTTGTATTTTTTCGTAATGCTTTTTGGTAAATTCTTCAAAGTATTTTTGTATGGCGAGAATGGCAACATCTACGTTTTTGCCTTCTTGCTTTTGCCTGTATAATTGTAGCAGTAAACACTCTGGCAAATCTCTGGCACCTACTCCCGGTGGGTCAAACTGTTGAATTTTTTGAATCAACGCATCTACCTCCTCTTTGTTTGTTTCAATATTTTGCCTGAAAGCAAGATCATCAATAAGTGCCGGTGTATCCCTTCTTAAATAACCGTCTTCATCGATGCTTCCTATAATATGTTCTGCTATTTTTTTTTGCTTCTCATCCAGCGTTAAAAGCCCCAACTGGCCTATCATCATATCATAAAATGTGGCTTCATTTTTTGCCGGCATTTGATGACCTTCTTCCTCATCGCCGTAGTTGTCATCGCGTGTTTTGTAGTCGGCTATTTCGCCATCATCATCATGCAAATATTCCGATACATCTATATTGTCGTAATCTTCGGCACTACCATCTTGTTCTTCATATTCGCTTGCATTTTCCTCATTACTATTAAACTCATCAGCATATAAATCTTCGTCCTTGTGTCCTTCTTCATCCACTTCAAGAGCAGGGTTGGCTTCCAACTCTTCTTTGATTCTTTCTTCTAAGTTTGCAGTAGGCACCTGCAAGAGCTTCATCAACTGAATTTGTTGTGGAGAAAGCCTTTGTAAAAGTTTTTGTTGTAGGGATTGTCCTAAAGCCACGGTTCAAAAAATTTCGTTAACAAAAATCAAGCCTAACTATGCAAAGATAAAATAATAGACGGTTCGAGAGCCGATTTGCACGAAAAATGAAAGGAGGCTTAGTTGCTTTTCAAAAATAATAAAGAGTATATGGAGTCTAAAATTATTATCCATCATAGATTGATTGGACGAAAAATCGTAAATACAACTTTAATTAGAAGATGCGGTAAACAAAATTCTAAGGTATTCAAAAAAGTAAACTAAGTGCAAGTTGTAAGTGCAACACCGTTCAACCGCAATGATGGGGGTTCTACTTATTTTTTTTCAAACATCAACTCACTTACCTTTTCTTTATTCTTTTTCGTTTTTAAGATCGAACATAGTACCAAATACATGATCCCAAATGGTGCTGCTCACGCCAAAGCCCTTATGTTCGTCTTTATAATGGTGCAAGTGATGATTGCGCCAAAGGCCCTTCATCCATTTAAAAGGAGGATGCCAAGCATGAATGGCATAGTGCATGATGCCATACATTAAATAGCCTATCATAAATCCGGGAAAAAACATAAAAGCGTGTTGCTTCATAATTAAGAAGAACAAACTAAACAATACTGATGCTATAATAATGCTGGGAACAGGAGGCATAAAAAGACGTTCCCTATCTCGTGGATAATGATGGTGATTTCCGTGCATAATATAGGCGACCTTTTGTATGGATATATTGTCGCTTACCCAATGAAAAAGAAATCGATGTGCCAAATATTCAAAAAATGACCATGAAAAAACACCGCAGATGAAAATTAAAAAAACATACCCTATCGAAAAATTGAGTGCCGTTGCACTATAGTAAACCATATAAAAAATAACAGGAAGATACATCCCCACAATTACCAACGGATGGGTTTTGGTGAGCATTTCCAAATAATCACTTTTAAAAAGGCGGGCTTGTCCTTTATTATGAATTTTATCAAACTTCATGAGTACAAAAATACATTAAAACAGATAAGAGCATCATCAGATGCCGAACTCCTTCATAAGTTCAAGTACAAAAAGAAAACAAACATAGTGCCGATTAGTTGATCTAATATTGAAAAAATTTGCTAATCATAATTAAGTTTCCATTTTTTCAAATTGGGGCGAACATTTCTTTTCCGCTTTAATTCATACTCATAAATAATTTTACCCACTTCTTTAAAAAATGGATACCCTATTGATTCATATTCGTAACGATCATCGTTTAATACCCCATCACTGTTTACATAAATGCTGCCGCTGAGCATAAACTCCGTATTGTTTTTAAAATCGACGATGTAGGCCACATCTGTCAAAAAGCCATGGCTCCAGCCCGTTTTGTTGAAACTCCGGAGATAGTTCGGTATTTCTTGTTTTCCATCTCTAAAGAAAAAAAACTTAGTATAGCTATCAAAAAATTCCCTACTGTCATATTGTGGACACTTACTTTCGGACGGCTTTTCGGACAGATATTGATACAGGTTCTTATAATCATCTTTAGTAAGATGAAATCTTTTTTGTGAAGATACAGATGTTGGAAAAAGTACAGATTGTAGCAGCTGTTGCAGCTCTTCAAGCGTGGCTTTGTTATGGCGGGAAAAGTCGTACGGCAAGGGGATGGCATTGTCGTTTGCATCCCAATGCGCATTACCAATAAGGATGGATTTGCTAAAGTTGAATACTGCTTGGCCATCTGTAGCAGGCTGACTATACAAAAGCTGCCCATTGTTCAAAAATCGAATGGGATTTGTGTGTCGGTTTTCTTCTTCTGTCATCTTTTCAAATCGGCGAGTGATGCGCATATTGGAGTAGCCCTTTTGCCAAAGCATTTCATTAAGGTATTGTTGTCCACAAAACTCATACAACCGATTATAGGCATCATTATCACTCACTAAAAATATTTTCTTCATATAGTGATTAAGCGAAGGCATTCCATTGGAAGAGCTGCTGTCAGATTGTACTGATGTTTGACCAGAATAAGCACTGTCTGTAAGCATCGTGCTATATTTGTTGATGCCTTTTGCTTTAAGCGCATTCATCTTTTCTAATGACACCAGCACTGTGGGCAACTTTACCATTGACGCGGGATAGAAATAACGCTCTTTATCCACGTTTAAATAATAATGGGTAAATTTTGGACGATTCTTTTTATCCCGGTCGATTTTTGTGTACACCATCTGATACCTAAAACTATCGGGATGATTGAGCACATTGAGCAATAAGGTGGAGGCATTCTTTCTTAATAGCGTTTCCAGCCAGAGACTATTCTTTATTTGAGCACTTGCATTGTTCATCATGATACATAAAAAAAGGATATAATAATATTTTTTCACTATTAAAAGATAAACCCAAATTCTGAATTTTCAAATCTAAAATTGCCATTACCTTTGCGGCGCAAAATATGTTACATGGAACACTTCGTTACAATCTTTTCTCTTTCTAGTTTGTATATAAAGAACTCCATCCAACTATAATATAAATTCTAAACAAAATACGGATGAAACAAACTCCATTCACCCCAATCCACATTGCCCTTGGCGCAAAAATGGCTGCATTCGCTGGCTACAATATGCCTATAAGCTATACCGGAATCAACGAAGAACACGCCATTGTAAGAAAAATTGCCGGAGTTTTTGACGTGAGCCATATGGGAGAGTTTATATTAAAAGGAGAAAATGCTTTGGCATTAATTCAAAAGGTAACCACTAATGATGCTTCAAAAATTAAAAATGGACAAGCTCAGTACAGCGTACTTACTAATGAAAATGGAGGAATTGTAGATGATTTGCTGGTATATTGTATTGAGGAAAACAAAGTGTATATGCTTGTGGTAAATGCTTCTAATATTGATAAGGACTGGAACTGGATATGCCAACACAATGCAGACAATGTAGAAATGCACAACATTTCTGACAAAACGAGCTTGTTAGCCATTCAAGGCCCACAGGCTACCTCAATACTACAACCACTCACAGATATAGATATTCTAAACATGAAGTATTACACTTTTGCTAAAGGCACTTTTGCAGGAGTAGAGAATGTACTTATTAGTGCAACTGGATACACGGGAGCGGGTGGAATAGAAATTTACTTTGAAGACAAAGCGGACAATGCTACAAAAATATGGGAAGCCATATTTAAAGAAGGTACCCCCAAGGGTTTAAAGCCGATTGGTCTTGCTGCAAGAGATACCTTAAGATTGGAAATGGGATATTGCCTTTATGGAAATGATTTAGACGATACCACCTCTCCGCTTGAAGCAGGCTTAGGCTGGGTTACCAAATTTACCAAAGAGTTTACAGCAAAAGATATTTTACAAGTTCAAAAAAATAAAGGTGTCAAACGTAGATTGATTGGTTTTGAACTCTCCGACAAAGGGATTCCACGCCACGGATACGAAATAGTAGATGCCGTTGGCAATACCATTGGTATAGTTACTTCGGGTACACAATCGCCTTCGTTAGGCAAAGCAATTGGGTTGGGATATGTAAATACCAATATGGCAGGAATTGGTACTACCATATTTATTAAAGTTCGCGATAAACAACTGACCGCAACCGTAGTAAAAATGCCTTTTGCATAAAATAATTCCCTTGCATTTATCAATACAACAACATCTGTTTTTCTCTCCTTTTAATACTAAAAAAATATATGTCACAACAACCCACTTTATATACCTCGCTGTCGCCTGCTTTATTACATTTATATGATGTACACGAGGCTGTTGTTGTTGTAATAGACGTTTTTAGAGCCACTTCTACAATTGCTGCTGCATTGTACAATGGTGCCAGTTATATTATCCCTGTAGATTCGGTTTCGGAAGCTGCAACGCTCAGCAAAGAAATTGGTGGCATTGCTGCTGGCGAACGCGATGGCAAACTTGCCGAAGGTCTCACGCATGGTAACTCTCCATTAGAATATACCCGCAACTTTGTTGAAGGAAAAAAAATAGTCCTCACTACCACCAATGGCACCAAACTGCTACATATGGCATTAACTAATGGAGCCCAAGATATCGTTACAGGGTCATTTCCCAACTTATCCTCTGTTTGTAACTACCTAATTCGGCAAAATAAAAATGTAGTTTTGGCCTGTGCAGGATGGAAGGATCGATTTAATATGGAAGACACCATGTTTGCCGGAGCAGTGGTACACCATGTAAAACAACATTTTACAATACATTGCGACAGCTCGTTTATGGCAGAAACATTGTATAACCAAAATAAAGAAAGCCTGTCGCAATTTGCAACAAACTTCACGCACTATCACCGTTTAGTAAGACGGTTTGGGCATATTGAAGATATTGATTTTTGTTTGACAGCAAACGGTGCCAATGTATTACCCAAATACAATGAAGGAAAACTCGTTGTTGGATAACTTTTAAAACCCAAGAAGTTATAATGCCGCCTTTAATTCCCAAAAAAAACTCTTAATTTTTTCAAGAGATTGTATAGCAGCAAACCGCTCTTCTGCACTTTTGATATTTTTTAAATACGCTCTTGCCCCATCAATTGTAAACTTGCGACGACGCAACAAATCATAAATAAGGTACAAGTTTTTTACATCGGCGGGTTTAAAAAACCGATCTCCTTTCCCATTTTTTTTGGGTTTAAGAATATCAAATTCGCTTTCCCAGTAACGAATCAAAGAATGATTTTCCTTGAACATGGCTGTAACCTCGCCCATGCTGTAATACAGTTTCGAGTAAAGCACTTCGTCTGTGGGCATTTCTATCAAAACAGCCGCCGCGGTATGTTCTTTTATAGATTTGCGCCCTCTCGTATTTTTTTTCACATTCGGAACATATTTCACTCCTTCATCTCCAGTATTCAATACATCCTCACTATCCTGTCCTATAGCACTTGACGAGTCAAAAGTGTCCAACTCTGTAGTTTCATTCCCCTCTACAATACCATTCCCAATATCTGATGACAGCCTATCTCCAATTGAAATTGCTGCATCTGTCATTCCCAATACCTCTATATCCACACCAGAATTGTGATCCTCATTGCCTTTAACATTTGACAAAGGTGCTGCATCATCATTATTAAGGTGTACTTCTTCTGCTACCAATACTTGTGATGGGGGGCGGAGGGTGTTTTTTTGTGGCTTAGCATGTTGCTCTACCTTTTCTATCTCTTCAAAAAATGAAAAAGCTCCTTGAGCGTTCGAATGTGAAGTCGTCTTCGCCATAGATACAAATCTACAAACATTAAAACAATAATTTCTTTGAGTAAATGTTAATAATATACATACCTCCTATTCAGAAAAAAGAACACACTCCCTGTTTAAACATCAAATATATACACTCAAACTTTATTTGGACATAATGTACATTTTTTGCTGAAACGAAGCGTAGATAAGCATTTACACAGAAATATCCTCTTTGAAAATGAGATATTGATAACAATATTGGTTTTTGCAAAATTTTTTATTCCTGTAGCTTTGTGTCAGTCTAACACAAAAGAGGATAAAGGACAGTGGGTTAGGAGTAACAAAATTGAATTTTAAGATTTTTCATATGGCAAGCAATCGTTAGAGGTCGGTCCGTTTCTACGGAAAGACCCTTTCTTTTTTAAGGATATGCTATACGAAAAAAATCCGGGAGGACACCCGGATCAATTCATTAAACTTCGCACATGGCTCGCAATCGTTAGAGGCAATCTATTAGAGGTCTTCTTTCAAAGTATTATCTACGCTTAGAAAATACCTCCTTATGCAATACTACTTACATAGGGATCGCTAAGGTATAACTTATTTCCAAAAAGAGTTAACTTTTCTTTAATGTTTTTTTAAAATGTTTAAAAAATGTTTAAAACGAGTGCGTTTACTCCTCGAATAGCATTGTGATTATCCTCCTTGGTTTCCACTTAGCAGCTAACGCTATTACTGCTTATTCCTTCCTTTTTTAGACTGACCAATAAATTTATTTACAAGAAAATATTAACATTAGCTTATTATTTAATTTGTATGAGGTATTGTATCTTTGATGCAAGAAGTGATCGATATTAAGTTTTAATATATCTTTTTTTCATATGGCAAGCAATCGTTAGAGGTCAGTCCGTTTCTACGGAAGGACCTTTTTTCTTTTAGCAAATTCTCCGGCTATTAGTTAGTTTTATATTTGTTTAAACGACTTTTTTTTACCCTTGGCTATAATGCTAAAAACCTCCTACAATGCGCTAGCATAAAGGGCTTAAGGAATAAAGAAGTGGATTGAGAAGCATATAATTGATATTAAGTTGGTTTTGTGTGGCTTTCGGGAGTGTATATCTTTGTGCAACAATAGCGTTAAGAGATATGGGAAAGTGAAAAGAAGCAGCATTATTGCAAAAATAGATTATTAAGATTTTTCATATGGCAAGCAATCGTTAGAGGTCAGTCCGTTTCTACGGAAGGACCTTTT
>APMI01042646.1_pt1 | contig 15273 bp, 12 predicted proteins | sample 667938 | NCBI WGS metagenome assembly APMI01 (sample SAMN01084076, study PRJNA167559) | wastewater metagenome | biome: Wastewater | place: Denmark: Ejby Moelle, Odense | collected 2011-11-28 | reverse complement strand
GATCAACCCACCCTCGTCCGTGCTTTCATTCGCGCACTGGAAATCGCTCCTTCACTCAAACATTCTCTGCGCCTCGCCCTGATCGGTGATGGCCCGCTTCTGGCCGAATGCCAGCAACTCTTGCTGGAGGCCGGCGCTATTGAATTGGCATGGTTACCCGGCGAGCGCGCTGACATTCCGGAAATCATGCGTGGACTCGACTGCTTTGTCCTGCCTTCACTGGCGGAGGGTGTCTCCAATACCATTCTTGAAGCCATGTCGTCCGGCTTGCCGGTAATTGCCACCGATGTTGGAGGCAATGCAGAATTGGTATCCTCCGGACTTACCGGGTACATAATTCCAGGCGCCGACCATGAAGCAATGGCCGAGAAAATTGTTTTCCTGGCAAACCAGCATGACATCGCCCGCAATATGGGGGACTCTGGACGCGAATTGGTCGAGCGTAAATTTAGCATGGACGCCATGGTCGCAACCTACCAGGGCCTCTACGACAATCTTCTGCACCTTGACCGCAGAAACGACAGCAGCCACTGACAGGAAATTTCATGTGCGGCATCACCGGCATCTTTGACACCCGAGGCAAGCGAGAAATTGACCGTGCGGTTCTGCATCGCATGAACGAATCGCAATTCCATCGTGGCCCCGACGAAGGCGGCCTGCATGTGGAACCCGGGGTCGGACTCGGCCACCGCCGTCTTTCCATCATTGATTTATCCACCGGTCAGCAACCGCTGTACAACGAAGACCAAAGCGTTTGCGTTGTTTTCAACGGCGAGATTTATAACTACCAGGAATTGATCCCGGAACTTCAGGCGCTCGGACATGTTTTCCACACCCGTAGCGATACCGAAGTCATCGTGCATGCCTGGGAGGCCTGGGGAGAAAGCTGTGTCGACCGCTTCCGCGGGATGTTCGCCTTCGCCCTGTGGGATCGTAATCGCGAAACCCTTTTCCTCGCCCGCGACCGTCTTGGCGTCAAACCGCTTTTCTACGCTTTGCTTGATGATGGGTACTTCCTGTTTGGCTCTGAGCTCAAGTCCATCCTTGCGCATGGAGCGCTCAAGCGCGACATCGATCCTTGCGCCGTTGAGGAATACTTTGCCCTCGGCTACGTTGCCGAACCGCGGGCCATCTTCAAACAAGCGAAAAAGCTTCCTCCCGCTCATACCTTGTTGCTACGTCGTGGTCAGCCCATGGGACAACCGCGCGAATACTGGGATGTACGCTTTACGCTCGACAACCCGATCAGCGATGCCGATGCTCAGGCTGAACTGATGCATCGTCTCGAAGAGGCGATAAGGCTGCGCATGATCTCGGAAGTACCGCTCGGCGCTTTTCTTTCCGGCGGCGTCGACTCCAGCGCCGTTGTCGCCATCATGGCCGGACTGACCGAAACTGCAGTCAATACGTGTTCGATTGGCTTTTCAGACCCAGCGTACAACGAATCGGCATTTGCCAAAATGGTAGCCGACCGTTATCGGACGAACCACTACCTCGACATGGTTGAAAGTGACGACTTTGACCTTATCGACACCCTGGCCCGGCTCTATGACGAACCTTATGCCGACAGTTCGGCGATCCCTACCTACCGCGTCTGCCAGTTGGCTCGCCGGCACGTCACCGTGGCACTCTCCGGAGACGGTGGAGACGAGAGCTTTGGCGGTTACCGGCGTTACAAGCTGCACTTGATGGAAGACAAGATGCGTTCGGCCCTCCCTCTCGGCCTGCGCCGGCCGCTCTTCGGAGCGCTGGGCAGACTCTACCCGAAGGCAGACTGGGCTCCACGCATCTTCCGCGCCAAGACTAGTTTTGAAGGCATGGCCCGTAACTCAGTGGAAGCTTATTTCCATTCCGTCTCAATCTTGCGCGCACCGATGCGCCAACGACTGTTCAGCCCACAGTTCAAGGCTGCACTCGGCAACTATGACGCTTTAGAAGTTTTCACCGGCCATGCCTCCAACGCTGATACCTGCGACCCATTGGCTCTGATCCAGTACCTTGACCTAAAAACCTATCTGATCGGCGACATCAACACCAAGGTCGACCGTGCCAGTATGGCCCATTCGCTTGAAGTACGCGAACCGCTGATGGATCACAAATTGATCGAATGGCTAGCCACACTGCCCTCCACGCAAAAAATTCGTGGCCAGGAAGGCAAGTACCTGCTTAAGAAGGCCATGGAGCCGCATTTGCCAAACGACGTACTGTATCGCCCCAAAATGGGGTTTTCCGTTCCGCTCGCCCGCTGGTTCCGGGGGCCGCTCAAGGCCCGTGTTCAGGAGTCCATTCTTGGCTCACGCTTGGCCGACACAGGCTGGTTCAACCGCGACTATCTGCAGGAACTGGTCCGCGACCACAACAACGGTAGCCGCGATTATAGCGCGTCAATCTGGACCATCCTGATGTTTGAAGCCTTCCTGCGCAATGTCATGGAAGCAGGGGAAACGGCATGACTCGCATCCTGCACGTGCTCGACCATTCGATCCCGTTGCACAGCGGCTACACGTTTCGTACTGCCGCCCTGCTCCGTGAACAGCGTGCGTTGGGCTGGCAAACCTTCCACGTGACCTCTCCCAAGCAGGGTCGGACCGTCACCCAAGTAGAAGATGTCGACGGGCTGAGTTTCTATCGCACACAGCCTGCCACCGGCCTCTTGGCCAACTTGCCAATCCACCGTGAACTGGCGCTGATGCGGCAACTGGAATCCCGCTTGGATGAAGTCGCCTGCGAAATCAGGCCGGATATCATTCACGCTCACTCGCCGGTACTAAATGCGATGCCTGCCATCAAGGTCGCCCGTCGGCTTGGAATCCCGATTGTCTATGAAATCCGCGCGTTTTGGGAAGATGCCGCAGTCGACCATGGAAGCACTTTCGAGGGAAGTCTACGCTACCGAGCCACACGTGCTCTTGAAACCCGTGCTATCCGCCAGGTCGACCATGTCTTTACCATCTGCAAGGGTCTGCGTGCTGACATCGTGGCGCGAGGCATTCCAGCCGACAAGATAACCGTCATTCCTAACGCAGTCGATGTCGAATCTTTCCGACCCGCCAGTCCCCCAGATCCGCAACTGTTGGAGAAATTTGGGCTGACCGGCAAGACTGTGGTCGGGTTCATCGGCTCCTTCTACGCTTACGAAGGCCTTGATCTGTTGCTAGATGCCATGCCAGAACTGCTTAGCCAGCGCCCCGATGTCCGCGTCCTGCTGGTCGGTGGTGGCCCGCAAGAAACCAATCTCCGCAATCAGGTCGACCGTCTAGGCCTAGCCGATTATGTCGTTTTCACCGGCCGCGTTCCACACCATGAGGTTCATCGTTATTACGACCTGATCAACGTGCTGGCCTACCCACGACACCCGATGCGCCTGACTGAACTCGTCACACCGTTGAAACCGCTGGAAGCCATGGCACAGGGCCAGTTGTTTGTCGCCTCCGACGTTGGTGGTCACAAGGAATTGATCCAGCATGGCAAGACCGGCATCCTGTTCAAGGCAGGCGACCACAATGCTCTGACTTGCGCCCTGCTCGATCTGCTCAAAGACCGCCATTGCTGGCAAGAACTCAAGGTAAACGGCCGCTACTTCGTTGAATCGGTACGGAACTGGAAAAACAGTGTGGACAACTACCGCGAACCCTATTTTCGGTTGGTCAAACACAACTGACCATGTATCAACCATTGCACATTGGTCTGGTAGGGCCACTACCCCCTCCATTTGGTGGAATGGCAAACCAAACACGACAGTTGACAGAACTTCTGCGTGGCGAAGGCGTTCTGGTATCCGTAGTCCAAACCAATTCAGCCTATCGCCCCTACTGGATGGCCCGTATACCTTTCCTCCGCGCTATTTTCCGACTCATTCCCTATCTTTTTGCACTCTGGAAAATCAGCGGGCGTTGCGACCTATTGCACGTCATGGCTAATTCCGGTTGGTCTTGGCACCTGTTTGCTACACCTGCTATCTGGATTGCCAAATTACGTAGCACCCCCGTTATCGTTAATTATCGTGGCGGCGAGGCGGCTTCGTTTCTTGCCAGATCAAGCCAACTCGTTGGATTCAGCCTTCGTCAGACCTCAAAGCTAATCGTTCCATCAGGCTTCCTAAAAGCCGTGTTTTCCCACTTCAATATGGTGGCAACTGTGGTTCCCAACGTCATCGACCTTGATCGATTCAATAATCCCACACCACATCGCCCGATACGGCGACATCTGCTTGTAGCCAGGAATCTCGAACCGATCTACGACAACGAAACAGCAATTCGGGCCTTTTTAACAGTTCACCGCACGCATCCCGATGCGACCCTGACGATTGCTGGCTCAGGCCCCTTGGCGGAGTCTCTTCGTACTTTGGCGGAAAATCTTGGGCTTGTCGATGCTGTAAAATTCACCGGCCGCCTTGATCGCGAAGAAATGGCACAAGCCTATCGGAACGCTGACATCGCTATTAACCCCAGTCTTGTCGACAATATGCCGAATTCAGTACTTGAGGCCATGGCAAGCGGGGTTCCCGTGGTGAGCACCGATGTCGGTGGCGTACCCTACATCGTCAATGATGGCCAAACCGCCTTGCTGGTTCCCCCGGGGTCGCCAGATGTCATGGCTGAAGCCATACTTAGACTGATGGATGACTGCGACTTGTCAGAACGATTGATCGTTAATGGTCTGACTGAAGTTCGGAAATACACTTGGCAACGCGTATGGCCAACACTGGCCGACATCTATCAGCAAACCCGCACTGCCAGTTCTCCAACCTAAGGAATAACCATGGGACTCTATACCTCTCTGGTTGCCAACTTCATTTTCCCCCTTCAGGAAAAACTGAAAAAACATGACACTGTGGTCATTCGCCGCGCCATGGAGGACTCGCAATGGTGGCCACAAAAAAAGCTGGAGCAATTCCGCCTTGAGCGTTTGCGTTTCCTCCTCACCCAAGCCGGACAACATGTTCCTTATTACCGTGATTGTTTTTCAAAACTTGGCTTCGACCCGACTCATATTCAGTCGCTGACTGACCTTGAAAAGCTGCCTTTCCTGACAAAAGCCACCATCCGGGCCGAAGGCGACAGGATGAAGTCTGACGTTGCCAAAGATCTGGCACGCTTCAATACCGGCGGTTCATCAGGCGAACCGTTGATCTTTTTCATCGGTAACGAGCGCGTCAGCCACGACGTTGCCGCCAAATGGCGCGCAACACGCTGGTGGAACGTCGACATCGGCGATCCTGAAATCGTGGTTTGGGGTAGTCCTATTGAACTGACCACCCAGGACCGTGTTCGAAAAATCCGTGATCGCCTGATGCGCACTCATCTTCTGCCGGCTTTCGAAATGAATGAGGCCAATCTCGACAGTTTCGTGGGAACCATTCGTTCTATCCGTCCCACCATGCTGTTTGGGTACCCATCTTCTCTATCCCTGATTGCACGACATGCCGAAAAACGCGGCAAAACAATGAACGATCTCGGTATCAAGGTCGCCTTCGTAACCTCCGAACGTCTCTACGATCACCAACGAACTTGCATCGCCCGAGTCTTCGGTTGCCCGGTCGCCAATGGCTACGGTGGTCGCGATGCGGGATTCATCGCCCATCAATGCTCGAATGGTGGCATGCACGTCACCGCTGAAGACATCATCGTGGAAATCGTAGGCAACGACGGACGGCCAGTTCCCAAGGGCAAGGCTGGCGAAGTTGTCGTCACTCACATGGCAACCAGTGATTTTCCGTTCATCCGCTACCGCACCGGCGACATTGCCGTGCTGTCTACCGGCGCCTGCGCTTGTGGCCGCGGTCTGCCGATGCTGGAAGAAATTCAGGGCCGCACCACCGACTTCGTCGTCGCTACAGATGGCACCATCATGCACGGCCTCGCAGTAGTCTATCCAATCCGCGACATACCTGGTATCGCTTCATTCAAGGTGATACAGGAAACGCTGCAGCACATCAGCGTCCAGATAGTGCCAGACGACAACTGTGGCCCCGACGTGGAGAGCCTTATTACTGCGGGCATCAAAACCCGCCTGGGGCAGGACGTCACTGTTGAGGTATCGCGCGTTCGCAATATTCCCCAGCAAAAGTCGGGAAAATACCGCTTCGTGCAAAGCCTCGTCATCGGGAATTAACGGATGGCCCACGACGAACTGACCAATTCCAACAATCCGTCCCCAATGATAGCAACGGAAAAGAAAATTTCCAGCCTAAAACAGCGGCTGAATTCACTGGTCACGGGCAACTTCGGCACTCATCGCGGACTAGTCAGAATGCTGCTCGCCGAAACCGAATACCTAGCCGGCCGTGTGAATCAGTTTCTCAAGCCCGACTTGGCCACAACGCAACGGCTAGTTTTTGTCTGTCTCGGTAATATCAACCGCAGTGCATTCGCTCAAGGAATAGCTACTTCCAGTGGCCTGCATACGGCTTCCATCGGCTTGTCGACCTCAAGCGGAAACCCAGCCTTTCATATGGCCATCGATACGGCAAGACATTTCGGCGTTGATCTGCAAGGCCACCACGCCACTGACATTAGCGATTACGAATATCGCCCAGGTGACCTGCTATTGGCGATGGAGATTCGCCATGCCCATCGCCTAGCCGATTGGGGAATACCGCAACAGGCAATCTCCTTGCTAGGACATTGGGCAACACCGCATCGCATTCATATCCACGATCCACACACTCTTTCCAGCACCTATTTCCGAACCTGCTTTAGCCTGATTTATTCCGCCGTCCGGGAACTAGATATGGATTGTCGGATCGCAGGCAGCCCAAGTGTCATCACATGAATGTCCATCTAACCTTCGACATCGAAGTCTGGTGCAACGGCTGGACCAATCTCGACGGCGAATTCGCAACCTGCTACCCACGCTACATTTATGGGCATTCAAAGCATGGCGACTATGCACTGCCGAAGACACTGGAGATACTAAACCGCTACGGCCTGCACGGCGTTTTCTTCGTCGAACCGCTGTTCTCGGCCAGATTTGGCCTAGGCTATCTGGAACAGATTGTTCGTCTGATCGACGATGCTGGCCAGGAAATCCAACTGCATCTGCATTCGGAGTGGACCGACGAAATTAGTCCGCCGATCATTCCGAACGTTGCTGGCAAGCGGCAGCATCTTATTTATTACTCGCTAGAGGAGCAGACTGCCCTGATCCGCCACGCCAGGAATCTGCTTGAAAATGCCTTGGGCAAACCGGTATCTGCTTTTCGTGCAGGCAGCTACGCAATTAATGTGGATACCTTTGAGGCGCTGGTCAACTGCGGAATCTCTGCTGATTCGAGCATCAACCGCTGCTGTCCCATCAGCGCACCCGAACTCGTACGCGAACATGGCGCAACGGCGCCGATTACGATCAATGGGGTAATCAGTTACCCAGTGACTGTATTCGTTGATGGTTTCGGGCGGGAACGGCCGGCACAGGTTGGCGCCTGCAGCTTCGATGAAATGCGCCAAGCCTTGGTGTCCGCCCACCGGAAAGGCTGCAGCGATTTCGTGATCGTCTCGCACAATTTCGAGATGCTAAAACCGGGCAGTTCGGAGCCTGACTTCGTGGTTGCCCGTCGCTTCGAGCGACTATGTGCTTATCTTGCTGACAATCGAACACAGTTCGAAGTCGGTGGATTTTCGTACCGTGAGGGTTCCGACACATTGGCCGAAGGGCCGCGGATGCCGCAAACCACCATGTTGCCGACAGCATGGCGCTTCGCCGAACAACTCGCTAGGCGAGTGCTTTCCTTATAGAGCAGGCACGTGAACAAAGGTTTTTCGCTCTATCTTGATCTGGTGCGTTTCATCGCCGCTTGTCTCGTATATATCTACCATTCTAACCAGCGTCTTTTGGTAGAAAACATCCTGCCTGCAAGCGACTTTGGCCATAGTTCCGTGATCGTGTTTTTTGTTCTTTCCGGATTTGTCATTGCCTATGTAACGGATACGAAAGAAAACACGTGGACAAGTTACTGGGCTAGCCGCTTGTCACGTGTTTATTCGGTAGCCGTACCCGCGATCGTACTGACCCTGCTTCTCGACACCGTCGGACGAATTCTCTTCCCCCAGCTGTACTTGGACTACCCTTACGATCAGTTTCTCACGCGCTCGCTAAGTTCATTTGTCTTCGCCAACGAAGTATGGTTCATATCGATCACACTATTTTCCAACGTTCCCTATTGGTCGATCTGCTATGAAATCTGGTACTACGTGGCATTCGGCATCTTGATGTTCATTCCACGCAAAACGGCAATCGTTCTGTTTTTGTTGCTCGCTACCGTGCTTGGCCCAAAGATCATTCTTCTCGCACCAATTTGGAGCATCGGTGTATTGCTCTATTACTGGCAAGTTCCCCGTCGATTATCACCTATGATCTCTTGGTGGATATTTTGGATGACAATCATATCGATAGTGCTATTCCACCACTACGGCATTTCTCCAGCCATCACACATTGGTTGAAAGAGATGATGGGTGTGGATTTACACCGCGAATTCACTTTTTCCAAATTTTTCCCCGCTGATTACATCCTCGGTATCCTGGTAGCTGCAAACTTTGCCGCTATGCGCAATCTTGCCGGGCAAATAGAGCCACTCATGCGGCCCATCGAACGCCCGGTAAAATTACTCGCAGGCTATACGTTTACCCTTTACCTTCTACATCAACCGCTATTTTTGTTCTGGGCAGCGGTGTTGCGCGGTGATCCGTCTGGGTATGGCTACTGGCTAGCCACTACAATTTTGATGGCTGCTTCAGTCGGAATCGTAGGTTATTTCACAGAAAACAAGCGGCACGGACTACGCATAAGGATCGAAGGAGCACTGTACCAACTCAACGAGAGACTACGGAGGCTTCATGGAGAAGCCTGACGCTCTGCCGCCATGCATCGTTCTCGGGCTCGAAACCCAAATTGCGCTTGGGATCGTTCGAGAACTCGGTCGTGCTGGTGTGCCCGTAATTGGGATTGCACACTCCAAACACGCGTTAGGCTTGCACTCTCGCTACCTTGTGCGACGAATTATCGTTGAACAACCTAGAAGCGAGGTAATGCTGGAAAAAATCCGTGAACTTGGGGAAGAATTCGGCGAAATTCAGTTGCTCACAGTCTCCGAGGTCAACTTGAACTGGTTGCTCGATAATTGCCATCGACTTGGAAAGGTCCAAGCAACGCTCCCAAAGACCAATGCCCTTTCTATTGTGCTCGACAAAAGAAAAACGCTGATTGTCGCAGAATCCATGGGTATCACCATACCCAAGACCATTGAGCCCGAATCCCTTGAAGCGATCGAAAAACTGGCTGATAAACTTTCTTTTCCGCTGGTCCTGAAATGGAAGGATCCGAATGCAATCGCTCCACTTCTTTCCGCAAACAAGATCCCGTTGCTCAAAGCTGAATACGTACTCGATGCTGGACAACTTATTGCTATTGGCAAGCGCTATCTACCGCTCGGAAAATGGCCTTTAATTCAAGAATATTGCCCCGGCACTGGCCTCGGGCAGTTTTTTTTCATCCGCCAAGGAGAGGTACTTCGTCGCTTCCAGCATATTCGTATTGCCGAATGGCCGCCTGAAGGAGGCTTTTCGAGCGTCTGCGAGAGTCGCCCGTTAACAGAACATATCGAGTTACAGGAGCAATCGATCGCTTTGCTGAGAGCAATTGGCTGGGAAGGCATTGCCATGGTGGAATACCGCTTTGATCAACTGACAGGCAGGGCAGTGTTGATGGAAATCAACGGCCGCTTTTGGGGAAGCTTCCCGCTTGCGGTTCAATGCGGTGCAGGATTCGCGCTCCTTTCCTATCAGAACAATCGAATCACAAAAAAACTAGAGTTGGGGGAAGTTCGAACGGGGGTACGCTGCCGGATGATGGCCACAGAAATCAAACGCTTGACCCGGATACTGTTTCACCCCAAAAAAATTAGCGACCCATTTTTCAGACTTGCACCAGGAAAGGAGCTAATGCGATTTATTACCGACTTCTTTAAACCCCGGGTTTGCTATTACGTCTGGGCCACGGACGATCCTAAACCATTTTTGGCAGATCTAACCAACATGATTTTGAGACGCAAATGAGTTTTGAGACGGTGATCGAAATAATACGCTTCGACATAAAAAACTGCCCAGTCGCTTCGGCTAAGAACCAGACTTGTGGATCCCCCTTCATCTCATTTGCCACGTCAGAAAAACTTAAATGCGGGATTTAGTACTCGTCGGGATAGTCATTGTTAGCTGCCTAATAGCCCTCAAGCGCCCATGGATCGGGGTAATGCTGTGGACATGGTTAAGCATTATGAACCCGCATCGCTATGCATATGGGTTTTCCCACGATGCCCCATTGGCTGCAATGGCAGTTGGATTTACGATGCTTGGGCTTTTATTTACAAAAGAAAAAAAATCCCCGTTCAAAGGCGCACCAGTTATAGTTTTTGTGCTGCTCATGATTTGGATATCTATAACTTCACTTCTTGGTTTTGAGCCCGAGTACAATTTCGACCAGTGGAAAAAGATCATGAAAATTGACTTCATGATCATTATTGCACTGGCTTTGCTGTACTCAAAAAAGCACATCCTTGCGCTAACAGTTGTAGCTGCAGGCTCAATTGCGCTATTAGCTGCCAAGGGTGGTATTTTTACACTGGCCACAGGTGGTAACTTTCGAGTATGGGGCCCACCTGGCTCCTTCATTGAAGACAACAACGAATTCGCGTTGGCCGTCATCATGACCATTCCTTTGCTGCGATTTCTCCAGCTTCAGGTATTCCAGCGCTGGGGAAAATATGGCATCGCTGCAATTATGGTGCTCTGTGCTGCCTCTGCCTTGGGTAGTCACTCTCGTGGTGGCTTTCTTGCCATTATCGCCATGGGCTCCGCATTCTGGTGGTACGACGGGAAGAAAACTGGAATCCTGATCGGCATGCTAGCGTTCGCATTGATCGCACTGCTATTTTTGCCCGAACAATGGTTCGCCAGGATGGATTCAATAGCCGATTACCAAAATGATAGCTCAGCAATGGGTCGTATAAATGCATGGTGGATGGCCTGGAATCTGGCAACCGATCGTTTCTTTGGTGGCGGTTTTTCGATCTACAACCTCGGGATATTCTCGATATATGCGCCAGTTCCAGATGATGTTCATGCTGCACACAGTATTTATTTTCAGATTCTTGGCGAACATGGTTTCGTTGGTCTTTTTCTTTTTATTTTGCTCTGGTGGCTAGTTTGGTACGAGGCTGGAAAACTGAGGGTCGAGGGCAAAAAACTACCGGAAACCCTATGGATATCCCAACTGGGTGCCATGTGTCAGGTCAGTATCATCGGGTACTTGGTAGGAGGCACATTTCTTAGCCTCGCCTACTTTGATCTTCCATACAATATTATGGTTATCGTTGTTCTGGCACGCCGTTGGATGGATCGAAAGGCATGGCTTGGCGAAAACAGAAAACCATCTATGGCCCTTATCAATAGCGTATCAAGCCAAACAACAACATCATGACACTGATTCAACCGGCCATTCATCTGCTTTCAATCAATCGGCTGACCATATTTATTTTTCATCGTGTACTGCCGTCAACGGATTGCATTTTCCCCGATGAGCCCGATGCGGCCCGCTTCGATGAAATGATGGGGTGGATAGGATCATGGTTCAACGTTCTTCCGCTAGATGTTGCGGTCGACGCGCTAAAATCAGCAAAATTACCTCGCCGTGCAGCGGCAATCACATTCGACGATGGCTATGCCGACAACCACGACGTAGCGCTTCCGATTCTGCAACGTCATGGTCTGACTGCCACCTTCTTCATTGCCACCGGCTTCCTCAATGGTGGTCGCATGTGGAACGATACGATCATTGAATCAGTGCGCCACTGCCAGCAATCCAAACTGGACCTTTCCCCGCTAAAACTTGGCTGCCACGACATCACCAGTAGCGAACAACAAAGAGAGGCAATTCAAAAAATCATTGGCCAGATCAAGTACCGCCCACTGGCCGAGCGCCTTGAGATTACCGAACACGTGGCGGAACTCGCCAAAGTTCAACCAGCCAACAACCTGATGATGACTTCCCAACAAGTTCAGGCAATGAGAGATGCTGGCATGCAAATCGGCTCACATACCGTTTCACACCCCATTCTGGCTCGCACGGACAGCAAAATCGCACGCGAAGAAATTGCCTCTAGCAAAATCATCCTAGAGTCGCTGCTTGGTGAATCTGTCCGAATTTTTGCCTATCCCAATGGAAAGTACGGAGCTGACTACAATGAGGAACATATCAAGATTGTCCGCTCCCTCGGTTTTTCTGCAGCCCTTACGACCAACCCTGGATCTGCGCGAGGTCATACCGATCCGTACCAATTGCCTCGCTTTACCCCATGGGACCGCTCACGCATCAAATTCGGGGTCCGCTTGCTCGGAAATTTCCGCCATTCCGTACCCGTAAGGCCAGATTCACTATAGCCTTGCCTGATGAAGCTCTCAACCCAGTCTCCTGTATCCGACACGCCGGCATCAATCGTGACACCTCTGGTTTCCGTCATCATTCCTGCATACAACGCTGAGCGATTTATTCTGTCGGCACTGTGCAGCATCAATGATCAAAAGTATTCCCCCCTGGAAATTCTTTTGATCGACGACGGGTCGACGGACAAAACATCTGAATTGGTTCAAATTAACGCCCCACACGTCCGAATCATCAACCAGTCCAATGGTGGTGCATCCGCAGCTCGCAATACAGGGCTTCGGGAAGCCAGCGGCGAATTTATCTGCTTCCTTGATGCTGATGACTACTGGTTTCCCGGGAAACTCGCCGCCCAGACTGCCTACCTGATAGCTCATCCCGACGTAGGTATCGTTTATCACGAATGGCACGTATGGAGGCCAGATGCGGCGGGCATCTTCAATCCGCCACCCATCCCTCTCCCCAACGTGGCACCTGAAAGCATCATTCCTGAACTTTCGGGCTGGATATATCACCGGCTCCTGATGGATTGCGAAGTACATACTTCGACTGTCATGATGCGGCGATCAGTAGCCAAAGACATCGGCTTCTTCGATACTGACCTTGCAACGGGGGAAGACTACGATTATTGGTTGCGTACATCACGTCACTGCAAAATAGACAAGCTGTCTGCTGTTCTCTCTCTTTACCGAATTACTCCGGATGGCCTCACAAGCAAACCAAGCGCTAAAAACAACGAATACGAAGTCATTACCCGCTCTATCCGACGCTGGGGTCTCACTTCCCCGGATGGAAGCGCAATCCAGAAAAACGTGATCGAGCGACGCTTGGCAAACCTTGCGTTTGGCTATGGTTATCTTCAATACCATCACGGCTCACCCAAACTCGCCCTGAACGCTTTTTGGGCCGCACTTCGGCACGACCCACTCAGATGGAAGGTGCTTGCCTATCTAACAGCAGCTACCGGTCGCTCACTTTTTGATTGGTGCAAACCCACCTGACTCATTTGCCCGATTGCACGTGAAAGGTGGCTAATGCTGTTCCTTAGGTTTGCTACGACTCGGCTTCATTACCATCGAACATCAGTGACTGACGATTGCAGTGCCTAGCCTGTTAAGGCAAAAATTTTTCACGAAGCCTCTTACCACCACTCGGTCATAAAAAATATTAGGAATATCGTGAAAGACTCGGCATACAAAAGCAGGCGACATAATACTGTTCGCAGTGCCTTCACACTCAACACCGATAACCTTGGCCAAAGGGTCGTCACAGGGGCCGGATTTACTTTTTTCGGCATTACCCTTCGAACCGCCATTACTTTCGGTTCAATGGCAATATTGGCTCGCCTGCTCACACCAGCAGACTTCGGCTATATCGCCATGGCAACGGTTGTCACAGAGTTGGCTGCATTGTTTGGTGGCTTTGGGTTGAACAACCTCCTAATCCAAAAGAAGCACATCAACCGTCTGCAACTCGATACGGTCTTCTGGGCCTCCACCCTAGTTGGCTTCGCCCTTGCAACTGGGGTTTTTCTAATCTCGTTCCTTTCAGAATGGCTATTTCACGACACAGTTACTGGTGAACTGCTCAGAGTCATGTGTCTGACCTTTGCCATTGGCGGACTAACCAGCCCAAATGAAGCAATCCTTTCCCGCTTATTGCGTTTTCGGACAGAGTTTTGGATACAGCTTACAACAATCGCTGTTCGCAGCCTGACAGCAATTAGCTTTGCATATCATGGCTTCGGTATATGGAGTTTAGTTGCCGGCAGTATTTCTGGCGCGATCATAGCGGTAATGCTTTATGCGTTTGCAGCACCTTATGTACCTCGCTTCCGATTTCATCTCGGTTACTTGACCTCGACCTGGAAAATCAGCAGCAGCTATTTCGGCAGCGGATTTCTTTACTATGTTCATATGAATGTAGACCTTATGCTTATCGGTCGCACCTTGGGCGCCACTTCGCTTGGTTACTACCAGAATGCCCGATCCTTGACTGACGAAATCCGCGGTCGTATAGCAATGCCCCTGCAACGTGTCCTCTTCCCGACTTTCTCAGCGCTTCAAACTGACAACGCTCGACTTCAAACTATCGTGATCAAAGCCGGAAGGCTTCTTGCGGCCATCATCTTTCCGGTTGGTATTGGTGTATCCGCAGTCGCCCAAGACATAGTGCCCGTTCTTTATGGTGAGCAATGGTTGGCCATGATCCCGGTATTAAGCATGCTGGGCATTAGCGCAGCAATCAGGGGGGCGACCGCTATAGCATCACCACTGTTCAATGCAAAAAATAGAGTTGCGCTGGCGCTGAAATACAATATAACCGGCACTATATTAATGGTCGTTGCAGTAGTGGTTGCACTCCCATTTGGCGTTCAGGTCGTGGCGACTACTGTCGCATTGGCTTCCTTCTACTCGCTTATTACCTTCCGTGTCGGCTTGGGCTTGATTGGCTTGGAACTACAGCACGCCATTCAGATTCTCGGTTTCCCTGCCATTTCTGCAAGCGTGATGTGGTTGGCAATCGCTGGCCTGCGGCGCTTTAGCACAGAGTGGTTTGGTCACCCCTCGACGCTTCTTGCGATCCATGTCTTTTTTGGAGTTGTCACTTACGCGGTTGTCCTGCACCTCCTCTCGCGACAATATGTGCGAGATTTCGCCGAACTTGCGGGAAAGCTCATAAGACGCAGATGATTTCCATCACTATCCGTTATGATAAAAAGCTGCAACTACAGCAATTGTCGATACTTGGTCTCCCTAAGCCGCTCTGTGAACAGCCGACACCGCCACAGGCTTTCTTAAATTGACAATGCCATTAAACACGCGCGCACACGAAAACCC
>APMI01027196.1_pt1 | contig 15274 bp, 14 predicted proteins | sample 667938 | NCBI WGS metagenome assembly APMI01 (sample SAMN01084076, study PRJNA167559) | wastewater metagenome | biome: Wastewater | place: Denmark: Ejby Moelle, Odense | collected 2011-11-28 | reverse complement strand
CGGCAGGTGCCGGAGCAGGCGCAGCCGCCGAGGGCGCCCCATGGCCGGCATGAGGATCGGCCTGGGCGGCGCCCGGCGAAGACGCTGGCGATGGCGAAGATGCGGGCGTCGTGACCGTCGCGTCATGGTGCGCCGAGTGGTCGTCTTCCTGGCCGGCCTGCGACTGGGCCAGCACGGGGTTCGCGATCGTGGCAACCAGTGCCAGGGTCAATGCGTGGAGGTGTGTCGTTTTCATCGTTCGTGCACTTCTCTTCAAGCGGCGCTCAAGACACCACGACCTCGCGGAACATGCCCGCGTCCATGTGAAGCATCAGGTGGCAGTGCCAGGCCCAGCGTCCCAGCGCGTCGGCCGTGACCAGGAAGCTCAGGCGCTGCGCCGGCTGCACGGGCAAGGTGTGGCGGCGTGCCAGGAAGCGCCCGTCGGGGCTCTCCAGCTCGCTCCACATCCCGTGCAGGTGCATCGGGTGGGTCATCATCGTGTCGTTGTGCAAGATGACGCGCAGCCGTTCGCCGTGGCGGAAATGCACCGGCTTGGACTTGCCGAATTCGAGCCCGTCGATGGACCAGGTATAGCGCTCCATGTTGCCGGTGAGGTGCAGCTCGACCTCGCGACCGGGGCCGCGCGGGTCCATCGGACCGCCGGGCGTGTGCAGGTCGGCCAGGGTCAGCACGCGCCGGCCGTTGTTGCGCAAGCCGATGCCCGGGTCGTCCAGCGCGGTGCGCGGCATGTCCACGCGCATGTCCGTCCCCGGCCCGTACTCCGTTCGGGCGTGCCGCACGGTGGTGCTGGGCACGGCCAGGGGATTGGCGCTGTCCATGCCGGTCATGCCGCTCATCCCCGTCATTCCCTGCATGGCACTGTGGTCCATGCCAGCCATGGAACCATGGTCCATTCCGGCCATCGAGCCGCGATCCATGCCTGTCATGCCCTGCATGGCGCCGTGGTCCATCCCGGCCCTGGAACCGTGGTCCATGCCCGACATGCCCGACATGCCGCCATGGTCCATCCCGCCCATCATGTCCGCCATCGACAGCCACGGGGCCGCGTCCAACGGCGGCACGGGCGCGCTGAGCCCGGCGCGTACCGCCAGCGTGCCTCGCGCATAGCCGGTGCGATCCATGGATTGCGCGAAGATCGTGTAGGCGTCGTCGTGCGGCTCGACCAGCACGTCGCAGGTCTCGCCCGGGCCAAAGCGGAACTCGTCCACCGTGACCGGCTCGACGTCCACGCCATCGACGTGTACGACCTTCAGCTTCAGGCCCGGAATGCGCACGTCGTAGAAGGTGTTGCCGGCGCCGTTGATGAAGCGCAGGCGCACGCGCTCGCCTGGACGGAACAGGCCGGTCCAGTTGCCCGCAGGCGTGGTGCCGTTCGCCAGATAGGTCAGGGTCTGCGCCGAGAGATCCGAGAGATCGGTCGGGCTCATGCGCATCTGGTTCCACATCTTGCGCTTGTCCATCGCGGCCGAGAGCCCGTCGCGCGAGGCGTCGCGGAAGAAATCCACCGCCGTCGGCTGGTGGTAGTTGTAGTAGTTGCTCTGGGTCTTGAGCTTCATGAAGACGCGCATCGGGTCTTCATCGGTCCAGTCCGACAGCAGCACGACGTGGTCGCGCTCGGCACGGACGGTTTCAGCGCCGGCGGGGTCGATGATGATCGCCCCGTACATGCCGGTCAGTTCCTGGAAGCCAGAGTGCGAGTGGTACCAGTAGGTGCCGCTTTGGCTGACCTTGAAGCGATAGGTGAAGGTTTCCCCCGGCGCGATACCGCCGAAGCTGATGCCCGGCACGCCATCCATCTGGTAGGGAAGGATGATGCCGTGCCAGTGGATGGAGGTGGACTCGCGCAGCCGGTTGGTGACGCGGATGGTGACCGTATCCCCTTCGCGCCAGCGCAGCGTCGGCGCTGGCAGCGAGCCATTGATCGTGGTGGCCATGCCCGGCTGGCCGGTGAAGTTCACGGGGGACTCGGCGATCACCAGGTCGAACTCCGTGCCGCGCAGCACCGGGGCGGTGCCGATGGCGGCCCGCGCATGCTGGGCAGCGGCCTTCAAGGCGGGCGTGGACAAGCCGAGCAGGACGCCGCCCGCCGCCAGTCCCTGCACGAATCGACGCCGTGACAGGATCAGGAGTCGTGGAGCATGGGGGGGATAGCGCGTCATGACGAAAAACTCTCCATAAACAGACATCGAAGGGCACGCGCGAGGCCCTTGTATGGGAGCGCGCGTTTACGCCGTTGACGACCATGCTAGAGAGGCACCACTTTCGTTCGCATGACCCGTTCATTACATCCATGTAATGATTCAGTCATCTTGGTGGAAGATTCACCCGAGTACATTGATTTGGAATCCAATCGCGCAGGGTGAACAGGCAGATGCGCGGGCGTTCAGAGCGCGAGCCAGGGAAAAGCGATGAAACTGTTGGTGGTCGAGGACGAGAACAAGACAGCGGACTACGTGCGCCAGGGCCTCATGGAAGCGGGGTTCATGGTGGACGTGGCACGCAATGGCTTGGACGGCCATCACCAGGCGATGAGCGAGACCTACGATCTGGTTATCCTTGACGTCATGCTGCCGGACGTGGATGGCTGGCGCATCGTGCAGTCGCTGCGCGAGGCGGGCAAGCAGGTCCCGGTGCTGTTCCTGACCGCGCGCGGCGGCGTGGATGACCGCGTCAAGGGCCTGGAACTGGGTGCCGACGACTACCTGGTCAAGCCTTTCGCGTTCTCAGAGCTACTCGCGCGCGTGCGCACGCTGCTGCGCCGCGGCAGCGCGCCTAATCACCCGGATCGCATCCAGGTGGCCGATCTGCTGCTCGACCTGCCGCGGCGGCGCGCGACCCGTGCCGGACAGCGCATCAACCTGACCAGCAAGGAGTTCGCCCTGCTCGAACTGCTGGCGCGTCGCCAGGGCGAGGTGCTCCCGCGTTCATTGATTGTGTCGCAGGTCTGGGACATGAACTTCGACAGCGACAGCAACGTGATCGACGTAGCCATTCGCCGGCTGCGCGCGAAGATCGACGATGCCTTCGAGCCCAAGCTCATCCATACGGTACGGGGCATGGGCTACACGCTGGATGCCCCGGATGCCGACTAGGGCCCTGCGCATCCGTCGCCCGGCTTCGCTCGCGCTGCGGGTCACGGCCCTGGTCGGTATTGCGACGACGCTGGTGTTCCTGGCCTTCAGTTGGCTCATCGTCCGCTCGCTGGAGCACCACTTCGCCGAGCAGGATGCCGGGGAACTCCGGGCCGTGGCCGATGCCGTAGTCAAGCCGCTGCGCGACCCCGGTACGAGCACCGACGATGGGCTCCTGCGCAGTCGGCTTGCTGGCGCAGTCACGGGCCATCATGGGGTGTTCTATTACGTCGCCGACGCCGCGGGAACCACGGTGCATGCGGGCGAAGGCCCCAACCTGTCGTCGCTTGTCGCAAGCAAACGTCCCGCCCAGGCGATCAATGTTCGCGAGCTGGCGAGTTGGCAGGAGCAAGGGAAGTCCTACCGTGGCGCGGTGCTGCGCGTAGGGGGCGACCCAAATCGGAACGTACACCCCTATACCGTCGCCGTTGCGATGGACATCGATTTCCATCTCGCGTTCCTCGAAGAGTTCAAGGGCATGCTGTGGTTGGCCACCTGCGTTGTGCTGTGCATTGCGCTGCTGGTCGCCTGGCTGGCCGTTCAATGGGGGCACCGGCCCATCCGCAAGGTCAACGCCAGCATTCGCGCGATCCGCTCATCGCAATTGAACGTGCGGTTGAATCCCCGCGAGGTACCGCTCGAACTGGAAGAGCTCGTCGCCTCGTTCAACGACATGCTCGCGCGCATCGAGGACGGCTTCGTGCAGTTGGCGAATTTCTCGGCCGACATCGCGCACGAGCTGCGCACCCCCGTCACTAACCTGACCACGCAGACAGAAGTGGCCCTCGGCCAATCCCGCTCCGCCGACGAGTACCGAGAAGTGCTGTACTCCAATCTGGAGGAGTTCGGACGCATGAGCCGGATGATCGGAGACATGCTGTTTCTCGCGCAGACGGAGAACGATCCGCACAATCTCCATCGGGTAGAGATGGACCTTGGCGAGACGATCAAGGGCCTCTTCGATTACTTCGAGGCCTTCGCGGAGGATCGCAACGTGACCCTTCGGTTGCAGGGGCGGATCGAGCCGATCCGCGCCGACCGCGAGATGCTGCGGCGCGCCTTGAGCAACCTGCTCTCCAATGCCATCCGCCACACCCCGCATGGCGCCGCCGTCACCGTGCGGCTGGGCCAGGACCAGGGACGCACCACGGTGAGCGTCGAGAATCCGGGCAGCAGGATCGCCGACGAGGACCTGCCCCGGCTGTTCGATCGCTTCTACCGTGTCGATCCCTCGCGGCAGCGCAAGAGCGAAGGGGCTGGGCTGGGGCTCGCCATCGTCAAGTCGATTGTCGAGACCCATGGTGGCGAAGTGCGTGTGGCGTCCGACGATGCGGTGGCCCGGTTTGATGTCCTGTTGCCCCGAAATGTCTGATCCAATGCCTTGCGCTCAGGACCGCAGAGGAGCGGCGCTATGCATGTCACAGGCTTAACCGTGTTGGCGCCGATCTAAATTTGACCCACGGGGATGCGGACAAAAACTTGGACTGGTTATGCGGCGATGCCCAGGCGCCGACGATGCTGGGCGGGACTGCAAAAGCCCAGTGAACTCTTGATCCGAACCTCGTTGTACCAGCGGATGTAGGCATCCAGCGCCGCCACGAACTCCTCGATGCTCGTTGATAGCCAGTCGCGGGCAAAGAACATCTCGGTCTTGAGCCGACCAAAGAAGCCTTCGCACGCCGCGTTGTCCGGCGAGCAGCCCTTGCGTGACATTGAGCGGACCAGCTTGGCATCGGCGATTCGAGCCAGCCAGCCTGGCCACCGATAGTGGCCGCCACGATCGGAATGCACCACGGGCCGCTCGCCGCTGGCTGCGACCTTGTCAATGGCAGCGTCCAGCATCGTGTTGACCAAATCAGCGTTAGGCCGAGTGCCGATCGACCAGCTCACGACCATGCCGTCGAAGCAATCGATCATGGGCGACAGGTACACCTTGCCAGCCGGGATCTGGAACTCCGTGATGTCGGTCAGCCACTTCTCGTTGGGCGCATCGGCGCTGAAATCTCGGTTCAGCACGTTGTCGGGAGCGGGACTGATCTCCCCCATGTAGGAGCCGTACCGACGGCGTTTGCTCGTCGCGGCGACCAAGTACTCCTGCTTCATCAGACGGCGCACCACCTTCTCGGAGACGTTGACGCACTGATCGCTCAGCGATGCGTGGAGTCGCCGGTAGTGGTCCCAGCGACCCAACTTCACGTTGCCGCCAGTGACTGCGTTGTAGCCCTTCACGATGGCCGTGTTGAACGGCATCACCAGGGTGGGATGGATGAAATACAGGAGGTTGGCCACAGCTGGGCCCAAGCCCTTGATTTGCAGGGCGTCGACGCGCTGGATGGCTTCCACCACCGCTTGTGCGGTGTCGCAGCAGTCGCAGGCGTGCAGGAGCCGGGCAAACGCGCGCTGGTTGTCCGCGTTCTCGTAGATGTCCGGGATGCGGAGCTTCGGCTTCCAAAGGAACGCGTGATCGGCACCTTTGAAGATCTGGCGTTGCTCGGCCACCGATCCCACAACTGTCTCCAGGGATGAGCCACGGTAGGCATTGCCGAAGGTGCCAGCTTCGATGTCTTTGACCACCTGACCGATCCCACGTCGGATCGAGCGGAAGTTCTTCAGCCTCTCCTCCCACAGGAACCAGCTGTTGTAGGTGCTGTGCGGATCGGCCTTCCAATGGTCGATGAGCAGGGCCAGACTGTCTTGCATGCGTGTGCCTCCCTTGCCACCATTGTGGCGACGGCAAGGCTGGTGCATGGCAAACGCCCAGCGCGTCGCTTGCAGGCGACTGGGCAGTCGTGGCCGCTATGCCTCCCGCGCGGTGCCGATGGCAGGCCGCCCATACCCTCGTGTTTCCTGAAGGGTTGGTAGTCGGCGATGCCGAGGTGCTCTTTCAGCTCCTAACGCATCATCTCGACGTCCGCGGTCTGCGCGATCGCGGACAGCCCAAAGAAAACGCACCGATCTCTGCCGGTGCGATTCACGCGGCATGGATCGATGCGTCGGCTAGAAGCGGCAGGTGACCAGGTCAGATCTACATACGAAATTGCCGCTGGTCGCTTCAGTTCGCCGCTGGAGGCGAGATCACTTGGCCGGCTGGATCGCCGTCACGGTGAAGGCTCCGTTGACCTTTTCGGCAGTGAACTTCACCTTGTCGCCTTCCTTGACGCTGTCCAGCATCTTGGGGTCGGCGACCTTGAAGACCATCGTCATCCCGGGCATCGAGAGGTTCTCCAAGGGGCCGTGGCGTAGGGTCAGTTTTCCCTGGGCCTTGTCCACCTTGCGGACCTCGCCATCGCTCTGCGGCGCAGATGTCGACGAACCGTGGTGGGCAGCGTGATCCACCGCGGAGGCCGCCGGTGCCGATTGCGCGTGGGCAACGACGGAGGCCGCAGCGAACGCGGCGGCGATGAGGTAGTTGAACTTCATGAATGGCTCCTTCAGGCCTTGGGGTAGTGGGAAAAGACGGACTCGCGTCCTTTTCGGTCGATGAGCAGAACGTCGTAAGGGTCGCTGCGCCCGGGGTACTCCATCCCGGGCGAACCGATCGGCATGCCGGGCACGGCCAGGCCAAGGGCGGCTGGTCTTGAGCCGAGCAGGCGCTTGATGTCGGCGGCCGGCACATGACCCTCAATGACATAGCCGTCGACCACGCCGGTGTGACAGCTGCCGAACTTCTCCGGAAGGCCGAAGCGCTTGCGTACTGGTGAGGTGTCGTCGACCTCGACGAACTTCACGGAGAAGCCCGCTGCCTTGAGGTGGTCGACCCACGCGCCGCAGCAACCGCAGGTCGGCGTCTTGTAGACATCCATCCGTGGCAATCCACTGGAGGCGAGCACGGGCCGTGCGAACGTCGCCGCGCCGGCGGCGAGGGCTGCTAGGGCAAGCCTGCGCCTCACTTGACCGTCACCTTGCCGACCATGCCGGCTTCAAAGTGCCCGGGTTGCAGGCAGGCGAACTGGAACTCACCGGACTTGGTGAACTGCCACACGATCTCGCCACTCTTGCCAGGCTTGACGTGGGCCATGTTGGGATCCGAGTGCTCCATCTCGGGGAACTTCTTCATCAACTCGGCATGCTCGGCAATGGCCTTCTTGGTGCCGAGCACCATCTCGTGCAGCACCTGACCGCCGTTGTGAACGACGAACTTCACCGTTTCGCCGCGTTTGACGGTGACGTCGGCCGGGGTGAAGCGCATGTTGTCCGCCATGTCGACCTTGATCGTCCTCACGACTTTCTTCGGGTTGCCTTCCTGACCGAAGTCGGTGGCCTCGACCTTGGCGGGATCGAACTTGCGTGGCTTGGCGTGCTCTTCATCGCCGTGCGCGACAGCAGCAGAGGATGCTGCGATCAGCACTGCCATGGTCATAACGTGTAGCTTGGTCATTCGTGCTTCCTTCAATGGCCTTGGTGTCCGGTGGGCTTGCGAACCTGCAGCGTCTTGGCGTCGCCCGCGGGCGCAGTGGCCCGCGCGGGCTCGGGCATCTCCGCGGTGTATTCGCTGGCGATCGTTCCGGCGGGGTGCTTGTAGGGGCCGGGGTCGCTGTAGTCACCGCGCTTGACGTCGTCACGCACCTTCACGACGCTGAACATGCCCCCCATGCCCACCGGTCCGAACGGGCCCGTGCCGGTCATCATCGGTAGCGTGTTGTCCGGGATGGGCATTTCCATCTCGGCCATGTCGTGCATGCCCTTGTCGCCCATCACCATGTAGTCAGGGACCAACTTGGTGATCTTCTTGGCGACCTCGGTGTGGTCCACACCGATCATGGTCGGGACGTTGTGCCCCATCGCATTCATGGTGTGGTGGCTCTTGTGGCAGTGGATCGCCCAATCACCGGCGATGGCGTCGAACTCGAAGGCGCGCATCTGCCCCACGGCCACGTCTGTCGTGACCTCGGGCCAGCGGGCGCTCTTGGGCACCCAGCCTCCATCCGTGCCCGTCACTTCGAAGTGAGGGCCGTGCATGTGAATGGGGTGGTTGGTCATCGTCAGGTTGCCGACGCGGATCCGGACGCGCTCGCCCGTGCGCGCGACGAAGGGGTCGATGCCTGGGAAGGCCCGGCTGTTCCACGTCCACAGGTTGAAGTTGAGCATGGTGTTCACGCGCGGCGTGGCACTGCCTGGCTCGATGTCGTAGGCGTTCAGGATGAAGCCGTAGTCGCGGTCCACCCGGTACTGCCTCGGGTCCTTGGGGTGGATGATGAAGAGGCCCATCATCCCCATGGCCATCTGCGTCATCTCGTCGGCATGCGGGTGGTACATGTGAGTGCCCGGCCGCTGCAGGACGAACTCGTACATGAAGGTCTTCCCCACGCCGATGGGCGGTTGGGTGAGACCGGTGACGCCGTCCATGCCCGAGGGCAGCAAGATGCCGTGCCAGTGCACGCTCGTCACTTCTGGGAGCTTGTTGGTGACGAAGATGCGCACACGATCACCCTCGACAGCCTCAATGGTGGGGCCCGGGCTTGAGCCGTTGTAGCCCCAGAGATTGGCGTTCATGCCCGGCGCGATCTCGCGAACCACCGGCTCGGCCACCAGGTGGAACTCCTTGACGCCGTCCTTCATGCGCCAGGGGAGTGACCAGCCATTGAGGGTCACCAGCGGATTGAACGGTCTGCCATTCGGTGGCGGCGGCGGGACCTGTGTGTTCGCTGCCGTCTGGATGACGGCTTCAGGCAGCGAGGCCGCGCCGACGCGGCTGACGGCAGCGGCGCCCAGGAAGGTGGCGCCAGCGGCCCTGAAGAAGGTTCTGCGGTTGGTCATGTCGGAATCTTTCAGTGGCCTGCGGGGTCAGTAGCGGCGCTCTTGGCGGGCCCCTTGGCGGCGCTGCCGCCCGGGGAGCGGCCGGTCAACGCGGTCTGCAGGTTGGTCTCGGCGATCCAGTAGTCGCGCTGAGCTTCGATCGCGGCCGTGACGGTCATCACCTGGTCGCGAGCGTCGGCCAGCAGTTCGAAGACGCTGGACAGCATCCCGTTGTAGCGGAGCAGGTTCTCGTCCGAGATCCGCTTGCGCAGGGGTACGACTTCATCGCGGTAATGCAGGGCCAGGTCGAATGCGGTGCGGTAGGCAGAGTAGGACTCCCGAACTTCCGAGCGCGCGTTGATGGCGACTTCCGCCGTCCGATGCACGGCCTGCATGTACAGCGCCTCGGCTCGCGCGGTGCGGGTCGCACCGAAGTCGAATAGGGGAAGCTCCAACTGGATCTCGTAGCCGTTCTGGCGGGGTTCGCCCGTCTGGCTCTTGTTGGTGTAGCCCGCCTCAAGCACATTGATGAAGCGGGTGCTGCGGGTGAGACCCAGCGACTTGGCACTGGCCTGCGCACCACGCCTGGCCAGCAGCACGTCCAGGCGCTTGTCCATGGCGGTCTGCTCGGCGTCCTTCGGCTCGACCGGCTGCTTCGGCAGTTCGGGCAAGCGCTCGGGCAGCTCGAATGCGAGTTGGTCACCTGAGAGCCCCAAGGCCCGCACCAACCGTTCACGCCCTGCGACGGCCTGATGTCGCGCCCGCGCCAGGTTGGCCGTCGCGTCGGCATAGAAGGCCTGCTCTCGCATCTGGGCGAGCTTGTTGAAGTTGCCGGCCTGCAGCATGCGACGCGCCAGGTCATTGGACGCATCGGCAGCATCCTTGACCTGCTCGTAGTAGCGCACGAGGTTCTGCGCAGCGACGGCGCCGAAGAAGGCCTTGCGAGCCTCTGCGGCCGTGCCGACGGCGTCAAACGCCGCCTGGACCTGCGCTTGCTCGAGTTGTCGCTGCGCGACCTCGCTGGCAACGGGCAACGTCAGCAGGCCCAGCAGGTTGAATACCACGGACCGGTCGATCTCCGTCACGCCGTGCCCGCTGAGTCGGCCAAAGCTGAAAGAGGGGTTTGCAAGACGGCCGGCACGCACCCGGTCCGCTTCCGCTATCCCGAGTTCAGAGAAGCTGGCTTGCAGGCCCCGGTTGTTGAGCAGGGCGAGTTCCACCGCGCTCTCGGCGGTCAGCGGCTGCTTGAGCAGTTCGGACACCCGCCCGCCGGCTGAGTCGAGGTCCTTCTCCGAGCGTTGGATGCTGACGGCCTGGCCCGTGCGCTCCTTGGTCAGCTCAGACACATGTCCGGCTCCTCCATCCGGCGAAAACGATGCGCATCCCGCCAGCAGGAATGCCGCTGCAGCGGCGGCAGTCAGCTTCATCATTGCTTGCCTCCATGGTGGTGGGCGTGTCCACCCTGCGCCGATGCTGCCGGGCGAGGTGCTTTGGGCGCAGCCGCCGGCGCTGCGGCTGGCATGGACATGGGCATCGCGTGTCCGGCGTGGCCAGCACCACCGCCGGCCTGGGTACGCAAGGTGTCGTTCAGCGCCCGCCAATCGCCGGGCTTCACATCCTGCCAAGGCCGGTAGTCCGAAAAGGCGGACTGGTAGCGCAGCGCAGGAGCAGCCGTCTTCGGATCCGCTGGATCAGGTCGTCCCGCCTGGGCCAGCGCGGACAGGGGCAGGCAAAGCGCCACGACGGGCGTCAGCCAGCAAATGAGGTTGTTCATCGTTCCAAACCATGTGATTCATCGGCGCGGCGTCGCCGCAGCCAGAAGAGTCCCGCCCGTCCGCGAACGCGCAGACGAACGAGCCCAGTCAGACCTCCCTCGGAGGCCTTGATGGGTCAGATGGTTCGGGGTGGACGCTCCTGGCCGTCCGAGACGAAGCTGGGCGCAGGAGTCGACAGGTCAGGGAACTTGACGCTGGGAAGCGCCATGGGTTCAGGCAGGCGGGGGGGCTCAGTCAACAAGGGAGTCAGCGAGCAGAAGGCAGAGCACATGTTGCACTTGTCGGCGACGCCATGGTCATGGCCCTCGTGGTGGTCTGATCCTGCATGCACATGCTCCGAGGTCTCGTGATGGGCGTGCACGCCGTCCATGTCGAGGTGAACGCTTGGCTCAGCCGCTCGCAGTTCTGTCTGCGTGCCGGAGCTTCCAACCGGACACAGCATGGCAGCAGCCACTGCACCCCTGATCGGAAGCAGTACCGCAAGCAGCAGCAGGAACCAAAGACGGACGAACTTCACAGCCGGAACTGGGTAGACACGAGTTCACGCCGGACGCGAGAACGAGTGCGGCATCCTAAACCTTGTCACAGTGACAAGGTCAAGGGCGTAGCGGATGGTTGCATTCGATCCGTCAGGTTTGCAACCGATCGATTGCCCTAGGCGGCCTTCGGAGCATGGCGACCAGGGCGCAAGCCGGTCGTCTTGCCGTGCGACCCATGCTCGATCGCGGGCGCTTCCTGCGCAAGTGTCTCGATGATCGGGCAGTCGGGCCGATCATCCCCGTGGCAGCAGTGCACGAGATGCTCGAGCGTGGACTTCATCGCCTGTAGCTCTTTGAGCTTCTCGTCCAGTTCCTGGATATGCGCCTGCGCGAGCGCCCGGACCTGGCGGCTGGGTCGCTTTCGGTTCTGCCAGAGGCTCAGGAGCTCGCGGATCTGCTCGATGGAGAAGCCGAGATCGCGCGACTGACGGATGAAGCGCAGGGTCGCCACTTCCTTCTCTGTGTACTGGCGGTAGCCCGACTCGGTGCGAGCAGCCTCTGGAAAGAGGCCGACGCCTTCGTAGTGCCGAATCATCTTGGCTGACACGCCTGATGCCGTCGCCGCCTCGCCGATGTTCATGCTCATGGGTTGTTCCTCACGAATTCGTTGCTTGATCCGGCAAGTGATTGGCGGCGCCGCGCCACCTGCGCAAGGTCAGCGCGTTGACCACAACACTGACGCTGCTGAAGGCCATGGCCGCACCTGCGATGACGGGGTTCAGAAGGCCGAGCGCCGCCAGGGGGATGCCCAGCACGTTGTACCCGAACGCCCAGAACAGCCCCTGCTTGATCTTGGAGTAAGTCCGGCGCGACACGTCCAGCGAGTCCGCCACCAAGCGCGGATCTCCGCGCATGAGCGTGATGCCGGCCGTCTCCGTCGCCACGTCCGCGCCGCCTGCCATGGCATAGGAGACGGATGCTGCCGCCAGCGCCGGGCCGTCGTTGAGGCCATCACCAACGAACGCCACAACTTCTCCGGCGTCGCGAAGCGCCTTCACGACAGCTGCCTTGTCACCGGGCAGGACTTCCGCGTGCACCTCTTCGATCCCAAGCTGTTTGGCCACAGCTTCAGCGGCGCCTCGGTTGTCGCCGGTGAGCATGACCGTCTTGATGCCAAGTTCATGCAGCCGGGCCACCGAAGCGCTGGCCGAGGTCTTGAGCGTGTCCCCAAAGCCAAGCAGACCGAGGACGTGCCGCTGACCGTCGTGAGACCTGACGACCCACGAAACGGTTCTGCCTTGGCTCTCGAGTCGACCAGCCGCCTCCTTCAGCGAACCTTCCTCCAGTCCGAGTTCTCGAAGCAGTCGGGTGCTGCCGAGTGCGACGCTCTGTCCTCGCACGATGCCTTCGACCCCGCGCCCTGGCAGCGCCTGGACCTGGTGCGCCTCGGGGACGGGCAAGCGCTCATCGCGGACCTTGTCCATGACGGCCACCGCCAGCGGGTGGGTGCTCGACTTCTGCAGTGCAGCCGCAAACCGCAGCACCTCGTCCCGGCTCACGCCCATGGCAGGTTCAACAGCCGCCAGCGACGGCTTGCCCTCGGTCAGCGTCCCGGTTTTGTCGAAGGCCACCACAGTCACCGAATGGGCGACTTCAAGTGCCTCAGCGTCCTTGATGAGGATGCCATGGCGCGCCGCCACGCCCGTTCCGGCCATGATGGCGGTTGGCGTTGCCAGGCCCAACGCGCATGGGCAGGCGATGACCAGCACCGCCACCGCGTTGATGAGCGCGGTCTCCCAATCGCCGGTCTTCATTGCCCAACCCAGGAAGGTGACGACAGCGATGCCAAGGACCACGGGAACGAACACGGCGCTGACCCGGTCGACGATGCGTTGGATGGGCGCTTTGGCGGCCTGAGCCGACTCGACCATCCGGATGATGCGAGCCAGAGTCGTTTCAGCGCCAACTGCGGTCGTGCGCACCACCAGCAGCCCCTCTGCATTGATGGCGCCGCCCGTCACCTTGTCCCCGACGGCCTTGGCGACCGGCAGGCTTTCGCCAGTGATGAGCGACTCGTCGATGTGGCTGCGTCCCTCGGCAATCTCGCCGTCCACTGCGACACGGTCACCTGGCCGGATGATGACCAGATCACCCACGGCCACTTGCTCCACGGGCACATCGGATTCGACGCCGTTGCGCCGGACCCGTGCAGTGGTGGGCTTCAAGGCGTTGAGCGCACGAATCGCATCGGCGGTTTGGCGTTTGGCGCGGTGCTCCAGCCACTTGCCCAGCAACACCAGCGTGATGACAGCAGCCGAGGCCTCGAAATACAGGTGCGGCATCCCGTGCTCGGCGTGCTTGAAGAGCAAGTAGACGGAAAGCCCATAGGCGGCCGAAGTGCCGAGCGCAACCAACAGGTCCATGTTGCCAGCCTTGGCCATCACCGCCTTCCAGCCTGCGCGATAGAAGCGCCAGCCGAGCCAGAACTGCACTGGGGTCGCCAGTGCCAGTTGGACCCAACCGTTGAGCATCCATTCGACGCCGAGCAGTTGCAGGAGCATCGGAGCCACCAGGGGCAATGTCAGCGCGCCACTGACGGCTACAGGCCACCAGTCAGGGAAGCGTCGCTCCGCTTGCCTGCGCCCATCGTCTGGTTCAGAAGCTTCATAGCCAGCCTTTTCGACGGCAGCCTTCAGCGCGACGACCGGTACGGTGGACAGTGCCTGGATGGTCGCCCGCTCGGTGGCCAGGTTGACCGTTGCGCCGGAGACCCCGGGCACTTTCAGTAGCGCCTTCTCGACTCGTCCAACACACGATGCGCAGGTCATGCCTTTGACCTGGAGGACAGTCTCCGTGGTCGCCACGTCATAGCCAGCCTTGCGAACAGCGGCGGCAAGTGTTTGCGCGTTGACAGAGCTGTCGGTCCTGACTGTCGCTTCTTCGGTGGCGAGATTGACGCTCGCGTCCTGAACGCCTGGTACGGCCTTCAGGGTCTTCTCGACGCGCATGACGCAGGAGGCGCAGGTCATGCCTGTCACCTGCAACTTGAGTCCGTGTGGATTGGTGAGTGCAGCGATGCTCATACAAAAGCTCAGATGGCGTTGGATGTCGGCATCCTCAAGGTTCCAACTTTGGCAATGTCAAGATATGCGGAGTATCTCCACTGGCAGCATGGACTTTGCATGTAAGGCCTTTGACCTTCCGACAGTGGCAAGCTCGATAGTGCATCCATGTCAACACAGTCCGAGGAGGACACCATGATTGCCTACGAAGTCAACGACATGACTTGCGGTCACTGCGCGAGCACCATCACGAAGGCGGTGAAAGCCGTGGATCGCGACGCCAAGGTCGAAGTCGACATGGCGACGCGCCGTGTGCAGATCGAGTCAAACGCCGCCGATGCCGGAGAACTCGCGGAGGCCATCAAGGACGCGGGCTACAGCCCGACACCTGTGGCTCCGCTTCATGCCGCGGCAGGGAAGCCGGCGGGAGGCTGCTGCGGCTGCGGTGGTCGCTGAGTCGGCATGCCTGGTTCGCGTCAACCAGATCTGGATTGACGCGGATCAAACCCGTGTTGCCGGTCTCGAAAGAAGCTCTTGCCATACAGGCGAAAGGATCTCCCCATGGACAACATGCAGTCACCCCACAAGCCCGTCTGGCGCACGCCAGCAGGCGCGTTCATGCTTGTCGCAGGTGTTGTGGGCTTGTACTACCTACTGACCGAGCACTTGACTCACCTCACGCAGGCGATCCCGTACCTGTTCCTCGTCGCGTGCCCATTGATGCACTTGTTTGGGCATCACCACGGCGGGCACGCCCGGCACGATAAAGATGGCACGAAGGAATAGCCCAGGTGGCTTCTTGCCGGCAGGTCTGGCAGACGGATCCGCGTGGAACAGTTGCTGCGCGCGGCGGTCAAATTTGGAATGCGGGCATCGACATCGTCGCGATGCCCGGCCAGATGTCGCCAGCAGTGGATCTTCGCGCCGGCCCGATGGAGACGAGGGCCGCTTGCCCTCGTCCAGCGGTATCGATTGCGAGCGTCGCAGCTCCAGGCCGCGACGCGAAGCTCAGATCTTGAAGTCGTCGAAGGTGTTGCCGCCGACCGAAAACTGACCAGGAAAACCGCGTAGTGCCGACTGAATATTGACCA
>APMI01025201.1_pt1 | contig 15276 bp, 13 predicted proteins | sample 667938 | NCBI WGS metagenome assembly APMI01 (sample SAMN01084076, study PRJNA167559) | wastewater metagenome | biome: Wastewater | place: Denmark: Ejby Moelle, Odense | collected 2011-11-28 | reverse complement strand
TATTTAATATTATTAATAAATATAAATCTTCTATTCAGTTATAAGTTCATGATTTATTCTATGTGCTATATAATTCGATAATTAGAAGATGAAGCGTAACTTAACCAAGGGTTCACTTGCAGGAGTATCCTCACAAATGGTCAGTAAAGAAAATGAAATATAAGGCCTCAAGCAGTAGGTCTTCCAGCTCAAAGACCTTGAGTATGATTTGTTCAGACTCAATGATGAAATCACCATTATTGAAGCCAAGTACAGCATGGTCCTCGATGAAAAAGATAGAAATTAATCATTAATCAAATGCAAAATGAACATTAATAAGAAAAATTTGGAAGGACTCCAAACCGACGTGTAATAAATTAAATATCAAATTGATGAGACCACCCTTGATATTGCCAACTTACGCAGAGATAATGGCACAATTCAACGCAACTGCGACAATAAGGAAAACCAAATTATGAACCTCAGCGTGGCATTAAAGGAACTTGAAAAGACTAATGAAGCCAAAATGATGGAGATGAAGGCTGCTGAAGAAGCACTCATCAGAATCAAATAGCACAAGGGTAAGATGGAAGAAGAGTGTGAGAAATTTTGCAGAAAACTTAATGATAACAAAGATATGATGAAAGAGCTTGAAAAGTAGACTAAAAATCAAATTATTATCCAGAAAAGCATGACATCAACTCTTGAAAATTTACAGCAATAAGGCAACGAACTTGCTCAGTAAATGAAAATTAAAGAAAATATTTTGAGAGACACATCAGATCATCACGAGAAACTGTTATCAGAGGTAAAATAGCTCTCAGAGTATAACGAAAAAATGGAGAGAGAATGCAAACTTGTACAATAATCATACACTGAGTTAACTAAAACTCTTGAAGGATGTCAAAGAGGAAATGAAGATAAAACTGCAAAAATCAAAGAACTGGAATTTACTGTTATGAAATGTGATGAGGAGCTCAGCAAATCTGTGATAAAGAAGGATGGGCTCATGAAAGAGCATTCAGATCTAGCAACTAAAAATAAAGAGTTGAACTTGGAGATTGATGATTGCCTTATGAAAATACTTGAGTTAGAGAGTGTTAACAAGACATTCCAGAAACAAATAGAGACTTATATCAATTGTGACGAGGAAGCTAGAATTTTGTTAGACCGCAAACAAAAAATGACTGAATTACTTCAATCTGTTGGATCCAAGTTAAGTAAAACCGAATCAGCTATCGCTCATCTCATGTGATTTTATTTCACTTTTACCATTACTTATATAAAAAATAAAATAACAGTCTTCAATCTATTCTAACGACTATTTTTTTATTTTTACTTAAGTATTCATGTTTTTACAATAGCTAAAGTTATTTCTTGTTAATCCTGTCCCCCACTGAATATATAATGAGCATGTACTTAGATCGATGCGCTATAAATTGACCCAATTTCCCTTAAATATAGCTTTCAACCCATTAATTGTTAAATTGTTACGTACTAGTAATAACTATCTTAGCTATGGAAATCGAGTAACCTACAATGCGCTAATAGAGTTATCTGAAAGCTCACACATGCACAACTCAAGTGTCTTTAGCTTAGGCCAGTTTGTATTACACAAGTTTAGCATACCTTCATCGCCTATTTCATTAAAGTATAAATCTAACATTTATAGCTGTTCGCAGAGTTGGGTTATGGTTGTTAAATTCCTGACACCTGCTGATTTTATACTATTAGTTCCTAGTTTAAGTACGCTCAATTAATTCAGTTTAAAAGTCTTAACTATTTGTTGAGTGTTTTAACAAAATTATAACTTAATGTCATTGACACCTGAATAACAAAAGATATAACATAGATCGAGATAATTGAGTGATGGCCATGATGCCCTACATATGATAGCGAATCCCTAATCATCTATGTGATTTCCACCTACTATATATTCCATTAGTACCTAAAATGAGCTTCTTAAGACTACAAAATTTATGTTTTGTTAACATTTCGATACCAATAATAGTTAGTTTGTTCTCCCCTGCATTATAATATAAATACATAAGTTGAGATGCTAGACAACACTGTTCTACCAACACAACTATTTGATACCCTCATCTTTAATATGATTTTCGACTAATGAAATTCGGACTAAGTATTTCCAATATTTTAGATATTTTATGCCTTCACTGGACAGTTAATTCCAATCTATATTATATTTGCATTACTGAACTAAATATGTTTGAGCTGAGGCCAATTTGACTGTTTAATAATCTCCATGCCAGAGTCACCTATTTTATTATAATCTATTTTTATAGTCATATTTACTCAGTTTTAAGACTTAAAGTTTAGGTATATTACATAAAGCCAGCTGATGTAAGCTCTGATTATTGAGACCAGTTGAATCCAAATTAAGATATCGTAAATTAGTGAGATCTATTTTGAACAGTTACTTGAGCCATAGATTGGCTTGTCTATTGAGGCCTTAATAAAATATCAAGTACACAGATCAATATATTATAAATGGAAGAAAGTTTACATTATTTTAGAAATATCTGACTATTCTAGTTACAATTTTGGCGATATTTTTAATGATTTAGTAGTCTTGTTCAATGATGCTATTTACTTTTAGTATTTAATAAATACAGTTTAATTTTATGATAATCGTTCAAAATCACAGCCAATTTATTTATAGTTTAACCACCTGGTGAGTACACTTTAATTTTTTGTGTGCCTTCTCTTCACACTCTTGAGTGGTATTAATTAGAAATCAAGTATTTTAAACTATGATTTTTATACGCTAACAATTTGATCATAGTTATTGCTAAGTTTAATCTTGCCAACAATAGACATATCACTGATGCACATGAATATTAGATATTTGTACAAATTCTACCATTTCCATTTTTATATTTATTATTTATTAATTTTGTTTATATTGTTATACTTTCTTATACATGACTCGTTCTATAATTATTTGTAGTACTCTTTAAAATTTACTTATGTGTAGTTAATATTTTATAGAATTCGTGGTAATTATACAGGTAGTTTTTATGGAATCAGTTATATGTCAGGAAACAGAGCGATTTATCTTGGCTCATTAACTTACACTAATATTGAATGAATAATGTTTAATAGTTTTGATTTTCGTAGCTATTCGCAAAATATATCAACTAGATTATCGTCACTGTACTTTTTAGAATTAAATTTGGTACTTTTCTTGGTGATAGGCTTGAATTAGAAGTTTTTATTTACAAACTATTTAAGACCGTAGAAACTAAAGCTATTTTCATATTCTCTCTTATTGTGACCGATTTTAGATTTAAACCATTTGGTTTTTTCGGTGGGATCACAGTTACTTAAAACTTATTTAATTTATTGATAAGAAGTATTAAGTTGTTTTGCTAGCTGACATAGTGTGAAATCAGCATATAAATCAGGCACAATAGTTTTAGTTTTGACTTATAAAACAATATCGTATTATTACTTTTGACTAAACACATCTTCAGCTAAAATAATTTCAATATTGGTGAGATGTTTGAAGTCACATGCTACTTTTTTGGCAGCTCTGGTTATAAAATGCTCTATTTTTGGTAAATCCTTGAATGGTTAAGTAAGAATATATGCATCTTTGTGGTACATGAACCTTTGCAGATTAGTGCTAGCCAGTTATCGCATATAGTGTTAGTTTAGCTGCTAATCGATTGCTTATTATGTTTATCTTTTGGGTAGCATCAGTACTTTCCCATACCATCCTGAATTTTTGTTTAGTGTTCGAAATACAACTCGGTAAGATCCTTATGCCAAGTACTAGAACTAAGACAATGCTAATTTCAATATAGGCTGTTTTGCCGAGGGTGGACTAATCGAATGAACTGGAGTAATAGTAACTTCAATAAGATCCTATTGTATATCCATATTATTTACTTACTACCAAATTATAAACAAAGACAATATAATATTTCATTGCCTATCATATAAAGCAAAAGTCAAGTATTACACTTTCGCCACTAAAGTTCAATTTTCAATTTATCATTTATATTCAGCTTAAATTTTGGAATGTTCTCATTGTTGACACTCATTACAATTGATCTCCAATTGTAAATGAAGAGTTTCCTTGCCCAACGAAGACGACATCGAATTAAACCAATGAAATATTAGTCTTTTGCGAGAAATTGGGAATTAAATAGAAAAAATATTATCAAAACTCAGCAAGCATCCTATGCATGCCAACAGGAGAATATTAGTCCCTTGTTGATGAAATTATTTTAGCAATAAGTTTCCTTTTGGGCAGACATTGTTCAGAAACAACTAATCCGCCGATGGATGATAAAATTTAACCAATTCCAGCTCCCTACTGGCCTTCTTCGACGATTCGGAATGAGCAAACTTTCGCTGTTTTTCGATTGACTCCCTTCTTAGATTTGGTCATTTTCTCTTTTTTGTGACCGGAAGCGATGGCCTTTGCACTGGAGTAGTTGATCCTGAGAATTTCCGAGGCCTACTTGATAGACATATTCTCAAAGACAATTTTTCTTAGGAAAAGCTATTTAATCTCAGGTGTCAGTTTTGCATATTTTTTGCGGTCTTGGGACTCCAAGTTGCACTCATTAGTTGAAGAATGCTTTTCGAACTCAGTCTGCATCTTTTGATATTTTTATACATAATTCTTTAATTCCCGTTTAAATATGATGTGAAATTGTAATGACGTTATTATTATGTCTGTAAAATAGTTATGTGATGTAATAAATAATCGAAATTTTGCAAAAATGTACATCTGCCTATTCATCTCCTTTTCTATTCAAACCGAACCAGAACAGCATAATATCGATACTGTAACATAAATTTGTATGTAACCATTGATTTCTAAATGAGACAATTGTCATAAAAATAAACCCGTCATCAGTATTTACAATATTGGTTCTTAACACATTTGAATTATAACATATTGACTGTATTTTATTAAGTAGCTATTGTGCATTAATGATTTATTTAAATCTGATTGAGTTCTGTTATAAGTTTCAAAAATGACATAACCTGAATCTGAGTTGCTGTCACTGCTATAAAAAGTAGCCAACCCCATCCAAAACGTATCTCTTAAATTGAAAGTCAATGGAGTCTATGCTGCTCCTGAACAATGGTATAATTGAACCTATGAAGGAAACTTACTGACGAAGCCAATCCAAATGTGTTTGGGTACAGTCTTAAAATACTAGGGCAATAATTTACTGGAGGCAAAATTTAACCTAGAAAAGTACGTATCATGTTTATTCAGCTCACTGAGAAGTAACTCAAATAAATCGAAGAGAAAAGTAAAAAAGGTGGCAAAAAATAGACTAAATAATAATAGAAGCCTGCTGAGATTGATCATGCTGAATAGTAGAGAAAACTCAAATAGTGGAATGCTTTGTCTGAGTAATAGAAGTTTTATCGAACTCAAGAAGACCCCTATAAAGCATTTTCACTTAAATTCGCAGATCATAACAAAGAGATTCATTACACAAAATAAAACATAGCTGACTTATAGAGTAAAATCAGCAGCAACTCTATTGAAATAATATTAACTCGTAAGCCTGAAATGAGCGAATAAGATTTGCAAAAATTAAAAAAGTCGAAACCTAAAAATCTGAATATAGGTGAACTCTATGCTGCTGTTTACAAAGGCTTTCTAGATACATCAGCTTTAAATAAGCCAGGTGCTTTAAGGATATCTCAAAGAGTAAAGGTTTCTTTTAGCGGGAATGTCCCTGATGATGGCGTCAAAATCTAGACAGACCAATGTTACATATTTGTGGAAATATAATTATCGTAGCCCTTGACACCAGAGGTGAAATAAATAAAACCAACAACCGCATAAATAATCCCATAGTTTGTCAATAAATCAGCATAAAAAGAAAGCGCAATATCTAAATTAAAGTAAGAGCTTTGCAAAAGTATTAGGGCAATTTCTCAAGAGTACATTGCTTGCTTTTCAAAGTAAAAATAACATGGAGACTAGAAAAGACACACAAATCTTAGTAGCATTTCAACTCTTAAATTAAACGAAATTAACAAAAGAAAATAGATTTTCCTGAATGAGTTTGTCAGTTCAGGCAAATTTACTCTGCTGAAAGAGAGAATTTCTAAATCATTGAAAGCCGTTATTATTGACAAATTTAGAAAAGAAAAGAAAAATGGCACATTCAGTATCGAACAAATAAATTAAACATTGAGTCAGTTAAACTTATATTTCCAAGAAGAATTTCTCAAGACTATTGATGAGTTCATGGCAACTGATAGTACATCTATTCACGAGGATCTGGTGTTAGGATATGAGCATAGTCGTCAACTTCGAAAGAACACTGTTGCTCCGATTATGAATTAAACTGAAAGTCAGAGATAGGTTCGACTTGCTACTTAATATTAAATTTTGGAGAAAAATGATGACTAGAATGGCAACTCAAAAGCTGAGAAGCATTATGTTAATGTACTTATACTTTCAAATTATTCAATCGAAGCAAAGGAGAGTTATGCCCGATTCTGCTTACGTTTAAAAAAGTTTAACGAGGCCTATGTGTTATTTTCATAAATTGCAGCTGAATCCAAACAATTACAGCATAGACTAATTCAAGCTATTTTACTGGTTGATAGACGCCGAGTCGAATAGGCAACTGCCCTATTAACAACAATGATGGAGAATCCTTAGTGTCAAACAGTTAACAAAATCAACTACAACTTGTTACTTTCATTCATGCATTAGCGCGAGAACGATATTAAAAACAGTGAGAAGTACTTGGCAATTGCCGAGAGATACTATAAAATGAAGAACAATACACACATGAAATTTCACCCTGTGCAGAACCCATACGAGCTTCCTAAACCAAAGGTTCCAAAACCTGAGCGTTATGTCTCTCAGCTGAATCAAACCTAATCACAATAAATTAGATTAAATTTCGTCGCCATGTTAGCAGAGCTTAACTTATTTAACTTAGTGGACGAGTATCTTGCTAAACTAGACGACTCAAGCAAAAAGTCAATACTATAGATACAGGTCGATATTTTCAACAAAAAATATGATTAAGCATTAACTAAGATATAGACTTTCTTGAAGAGAAGTGATAATGTTCGGAATGTCGACTATCTGATGATCAAAGCCGATATCTGTTACCGATCTGACAAAATGTTTGAATGCGAGTAAATATTCTTACAAATCCTTCAACTTAAGCCCCCATCTAATAAAATAATTCAAGTATATTTGAGACTAGGTTACATATATTTGAGCAGGAAGTCATGGGAAGACGCTAAACAAATATTCGAGAAAGCTTGTGAACAGAAATTTAACTGTTCGATAGCCTGGCTAGGACTAGGAATATCAAATCTAAACTTGGGCAAGTACGATGAAGCAGAATAAGCACTGAATCTAAGCAAAATATACAATCCATTGTCAGATGAGACACAACAGTACCAGCATCAAGTGGATGAGCATCAGAGGCAGAAGTACCAAATGCAGACGACTTCAACCAAGCGTTACGAAGATTATTGATCAATGTAAAGTCTCATTTGCCATTATCTATTATGTAAAATTGACAATACCCAATTATTAAGCTATTGTTTTAATTTGGTTATTATGAGATTTAGTATATACTCAGATGTTACATAAGGAGTAGATAAAAAACAAGTAAAACTTAATAAAGAAAAATAGAATTCACATGATCCTGAGCAAGAGACCATACCTAAGGCTATACTCTCTGAACCCTTAAATCGCTAGTGACAACAGTTTATAAAAGATGTATCGACGCTTAAGCACTGTCATAACCGAGGATGAAGCTGAGCAGGTGAACGAGTATCCACATAACAATCATGACAGCATTGCTGCATTTATGTATGTAACAGTTGATCGTGATGGGAATTAATACCGCTTTAACACACAGTAGTGGACTATGTTTGGATAGGGAGCTGATCATTTTGTTTTTGGTAATACAAATCCTTAATCTGAGACTGCTGATAAAGTGCTCATCTTCGACAAAAAAAATATATCGCCTGTCGATGAGCAGTTGCATAATCACTACTTATAAGATCTTGCGTAAAATAAAATCAGTAAGTTTATAAACATGGGAATAAAAGTTTGGCCAAAAAATGCGCAAAGCAAAAAAGCTCTTAATCTGCTCAAGGAAACAAAAGAGGGAATCGACTTTTCGACTTAAAAGTTCACCATTGCAGATAACGTATTATCCAAGGACGATCATCAATGGGATATTATTCTGGAGTTTAAACCAAAATCTTTAGCAGTCAGCAATTATGGTATTTAGACTATTAATAGTGTTGCTGAGCGCTTTAACATTGATCCAGTGCTTATTGAAGAGGAGTTAAATAAAGCTGATATCATTTAAAAACTTGCTTGGTTTAAGAAGGTTTCATATACTTCGAAAAAGATTACAATATGCCCTTTGTAGCTGTTTGCAGGTATCAAATACCCTTAAAACCCACTCAACTTTTTAAAAACTGAATTTTATAAGGAAATTACATGTTCACTTCCAGATGAAAAGATAAACTAGCTTATTCTACAGGAGCTACGCAAGTCAGGCGTTTTATAGCTCATTCATAAAATAACAAGTATATACTCTTTGCCTAATTTTTATGGTCTTTTCCCTGAGATGGATACCGAATATATTCCGGTCAGTCTTCCCAAACTGTTGAAGAAAGCATCATAAAAATTTAATATCTAAGACACTGTAAATTACTTGAATACTGTGACATGTATTGAATAAACCTCATTATAAGAACTTCAGAAGGAGAGCCTGCATAAAAAGTGGGAGAGACTGTATCGGCTTATGATATTTAGGTGCTGGAACGATATCTCGCTCATTGTCAAAATTAAGCTTGACAGCAGTGGATAGTTTGTTGCTCATAGCGATATTAAAATTATAGATTTCGAGTTATGGCAAGTCAAAAATTTAAAGAAAAGAACTCCTTCAGAAAAATAGTATTTGCAAAAATATTTGTAATTTAAAGGAGTTATATTTCAAGGACAGCAGTAATAAAAATAAGCAAAATACCAGTTACTGAAAAAGTCAAAAAGCTATTAAAAATCTACTGTCAATGTCCAACGGGCGGAGATATATAGTAAAAATTCTTACTTTAGTCTTTTACCCAAATTACAGCAGATGAGCACTATAAAAATCTTAATATTGGGTACATTTTGCTACATATAGATCGCAACAACTTGTAGCCTGCTAGTATGAAACAATTAGCATAAGGTAAATGGGCTAATTTGTAAATATTGAGCTTGAACTGCAACAGAATCCAAGCTTAAGGCTGCACTTACTTATCGAGAGGTGAATGGCCAAACCTTAAAGTACTTAGAATCAGTAAATATCAATTTATTATAGATAGCAACAGAATCAAAAATGAAGGTTTATCTGCACTTAGTTAAAGTTGCTGGTCATTATTGTAAGAGTGTTAACTTGACTGGAATGGCATCAATGAAGAGGGAATCCAATATTTGGGACGCTGGAAAAAATTAACTAAACTCAGCTTTCGATTATGGCAAGTTGGAGCCAAAGGAGCCAAAAATTTAGTCGACTTAGATCTCCCTAAGCTCAGGTCACTGGACTTATGTAAAATATTCAATAAATAGATAACAATTCGGTGCAAGTGGCAGGCATGGAATGGATATTAAAGTCAAAATGGCCATAATTATAGTATTTAGTTTTGTCTAAAAATCATCTACGCAAGTAGAGTTTTATTTCAAACCTACACTAAATCTGGCCCAAACTGAAACTATTAGATCTATGTAATTATTAGTCAATATAGCACTAAATAGACATTTGTTGCTAGGGTGCGATGTCTTATTCAAACTAAATGGATCTAGTCTTAAGGAGTTGAAGATCTGCAGCAATAATATCACGTCTGAGTCATTAGTTAACATCACCAAGGTTGAGTTTAAACATTTACAGAAATTAGATTTGTGTACATATTTTACCATGTAGTCAATAACGATCTCAAAAATCAGGGCTTTAAAGTGTTGTGCTAAGTTAATTGGCCACATTTACAGTACTTGAATTTGGCTAGAAATAAGATCTCAGACTATGGATTAGAGTTTATAGATACAAGCAGGTTCACGATGCTCAGACAGTTAATTTTATATCACAATAATGTTACATTGAATGGAGTGAAACTATTAGTCAGTCACGCCTGGTAGCACCTTGCAATGATCGATTTCAGTAATTAAAGATGTATTTTAGATGAAAATAACGTCACAAAGGCAGAGGTAAAAAAGCGCAGTGAAGATATTCAAAATACTGTCAAAGTTTCACTATCATGCTTAATACTTGACTGAATATTTATAACCTTTAATATTAAATAGTATTTTTTATATGATACATATAAGTGATTAATGAATATAAAGGCTGCAATATTAAACATCAATGTTGAGGATGGGCTTTGTTTGCAAGTAGAAAATTTCGCACCTTTTCATACACTACGAAGTTAGTGGCTTAAGAAATGAAGCTGCTGATTAGACTGATGCGTAAGCCGTTTCTAAAGTTAGACTTCCACCAAAATTTGGAGTGGATCATTTCCTTTAATCCTTTCTTTCCCGATTGTATATTTGTCTTTATTGTATCCAGTGGATAAGTGTACAACTGATTAACAATGCCTGCTATACCCCCTGACAGAATTTGAGCCCAAGTCGCTGCCGTCTCTCGCTTTTGCTTGAGGATTCGGGTTAGTGTAAGGTGATAGCTGCCGTAGTAAAGTGAAGACCCAATTGACTCCTTAAGCATTGTAATAGGATGTCCAGTGTATAGTTTACGGATGCCCTGAAGTTTTTCCTTTTTTATTATCTCGTAGATTCTTCTTGTGGAACCCAGTTCCGCATAGTGATGCACTTGACTTTGAATTTTCGAATACTCAATGGGTGTGTAAATGAAAGAGCAAACGGCGCCAGAAGTAAGTCCGGCTAACATAAGACAGGCAGCACTAGGAGAGTCTTCCTTGTCAATGCCCAACCATTCCTTATACTTTAACAATGATCGCTAGAACGATTCAAACTATAAGGCAGTGATAGCGCCTGAAAATAGATAGATGGTTGAGGCGCCCTTATACAGTCCCTTGAATCCAATCTCAGAATATATTTCTCGAATAGAGGGTAGATGATAGTCCTTGACCTGGTACATAGTTTTGATGTAGTCGAGGGGCTGTGCGACCGTAACGAAGGCCCAGCCCGCTAGATTGCCTGCCAGAATGTCTGCGTTATCTTCGGACAGCATTTATTTACTAATTATAATTAGCTGACAATTTTGATCAATTTGTCATATTTAAATATAACCATTGTCTTAACTAAATTACAAAATCTAGGATAACTGATCATTGCCTCAGTACTTTAAAATATATTAGTATTATAAAAGTAGCGTATTAACATCATGGACTCAGTCAAAAGTATGCTCGTCCACACCCTCCAGAAGAATATCCAATCTGCTGTTTCTGTCGAAAATGTCGCGTAATTTTTCTTGATACTTTTCAGCCAACTCGTCTTCATTTAGTCCATGATCAGGCGCCAACTGTAGCTTATACTAAATAAGTTTTTTGAAAGCTATAGACAGTCGTATTTTTTATTATTCTTCCCGTTCGTAGGACTCGATTGAATCCTCGTAGAAGTTGTACTTAGCCATAAAGAATGCCCAAATGGGGAAGCTAGACAGAAAGGTGCCCCATATCATAGCTTCGAATGCTTTCTTTGCTGACCGATTTTTGATGAAGCTATGCAGTCCAATAAATGAGCCGATAGCTCCACCCCACTTAATGGCTTTCATAGTGAAGGGATATCGAAATACATACTTGGCCTTGAGATAATCCAACTTGTCTTATTTCTCTTAGGCGATACTCATCTTGTTATTATATGCTTAATGCTGGTTAATTATAATGATGAGTCACTAAGATATATTTAATAAAAGAATAGGTGTGCATGGGAGTGCCCAGATTTTACAAATGGTACCACATCGGCTTAGTATAGGTTACGCAATCGTTACCCTCAAATCAGAATGGATCTCGCTGATTCTAATAAGCAAAAGCCCATCATCGACAACCTATATCTCGACTTCAATGGTATCGTCTATCGTTGTCTTGCTGTAATTTTATGATTAACTTAGGATTTTGAATGCTTCCTCAAGAACAAATTTGATCCAATCAGCATTGAGTAAATTTACGAACGCGTTTTTATTTACATGATGACCATTGTCGAAAAGGTGAACCCTCAAAAACTCATATTCATAGCTTTCGATGGAGTGGCACCAAGAGCAAAAATTAACCAGTCAAGAGACCGCAGATTTAGAGCTATTAAAGACAGATAGAATTTCTTTAAATTACTAGCTAAACTGAACATACAGGATAAGGAAAATTTTCAACAAAATTCGATTTCACCAGGAACTGAATTTCTAACAAATTTATGCGTTATGTTGAAAAAGAAAGTGATGAGTTTATATGAAGGATAATGGAGGAATTTGAAAGTGCTGTTTTCTGACTGCTTGACTCCAGGAGAAGGCGAACATAAAATAATGGATTTTCTTCGACATTCAAAAAGACTGCAATTATTTGAACCCACTTCAACTCACTGTGTGTACTCAGCAGATGCAGATGTCATTCTATTAACAATTTCGCTTAACATTTAGAATATATGTATAATTAGAGAAGACTCTCTGAAAAACAACTTCGGTTATGTAATTCTATAATAAATATAGACTGCAGCTACAAATGTGAGAAGCTATAAAAAACCAGAATACGAATTCATTTTCTTGAACATACTACGTGAGTACTTCAGGAAAGACTTTAAGTAATGCTTAGAAACAGTGAAATCACATGAGATACAACCCATAATCAATGACTTTATTTTGTTAATGGCTTTTGTAGGTAACGATTTCCTACCCGTGGAGTTCTGTTTCACCATTAAGGATGCCCATATGGATAATTTGTATCGCAGCTACAAGTAGTATCTTAGTAAAACAAAGAAGTTCATCAACAACGATGGAGTTATTGACTGGGGAGGAATTTAGTCCTTACTTTAAATTGCTAAGAAATTTTAAGCTGATATGCTTTAGGAAAAGATCAAAAACAAAAAGTAACTGATTAATCAGCGACAAAATCAAAAGCAATCAATTATGAAGCCAATTAAAGAAGAAAAAGAAGAGGATTAATAAGCAAACGAAGATGATGAAGTTGAAAAGTTTGAAGTTGTTAATCAAAAAATAGTCAAAGGTAAAGATCTGTATTATAAGTCTCGCTTTAATATTGACGATATTAACACTGACCCTAAATTCAAAGACATCATTATGAAATACATTTAAGGGCTTTAGTTCTATAATCAATATTATTTCTTAGGTGTACCTTCATGGACATGGAACTATCCTTATCACTATACTCCTTTGCTAACTGATGTGTACGAGTTCATTGGTAAAAACAAAGTAAACGTGAAGTTGAACAAAGGCCAACCATTTGACCCATTTTTAGCACTGATGTTCATGTTACCTGAGAGTAGCTTCCATTTGTTACCAAGACCAATCGCTGATACATTAAAAGATCCAAAATGTGAATTAAGAACTCCATTGGATTATTTCCCCACCGATTTCAAACTGGACAGATATGAAACATTAGGATTCCACAAAAGGGCTTTAATCCCCTTCTTGAAGGAATAGGACGTTAAGAAAATATATCAAAACATCGACAGAAATCAATACTCTGAAAAATAAAGAGAAAGAAATTCTAAATCTAATACTGTTTATTATCGATATATTGGAAACACAATGAGTGGATCTGAGATATATTTTGGCAATTAAGACTCTGAAAAAGGTTTAGTTTAATTCTTTAAAGAAAGCAACAAAAATGCTAAAAAAGAGAATCCTGGTAACAAGGAAAGATTCCCAAGTTTATCAATTTTCGGGGATTTCAACCTAGACGAGAAGGGCAAGATAATTGTTACTAAGAAGTATAAATTTGAAGGAAACCCTAATGAAGTTGCATTCTATAACAACTTTTTAGGATATGTGTAAGAGATGATACCCGTGCCTGAAGACATAAAGTACCAAATCGAAGGTGCCTATCGTGATATTGGATTGGATGCAAGCTGTGGTACTATGTTCCGAGTTAAACAAGCTCGTCCCTTCAGATAGTATGGCAGGTTTTCATTACTAAAGACTAAAAATTAGGTCCGTGTTCCTGATTTTGCTCTGTTCAAAGTTCCCAAATACGAGTACATTCCAGAAACATACAATTTCTAGTTGAAGGATTTGTACTCACCAGGAGAGCGCATCATTGTGCTGTCATAGAAATATTTCGGCAATGTGGGAATCATTGAGAAGATCGAAGATAAGACTGCTCAAATTAAGTTCGTATAGACTAGTTGTGTGACCAATTAAAAGATATAATAAAGTACCAATTGTTTTATAATATAGACGAGGAGCAGTTTTATACATTAGACTATGTGGCAGATGAACTTAACCTGAATCCCGAAGTTGTGATAGCAATTCTCGATGAGCTGATCATCCTTCCAAAGGTTGACAAAAAGAACCAATTTGATGACATCTTCCCAACAGGCGTTAACTTTGGATTGAATATAATCAACACACAGAAAGGTTTGCTGTTACCCCACTACGCGCGTTGTCAAATGGAGTTCGAAAACACTCAAAGAGTTTATGAAATTTTCAAAAAGGTATAACTTTCACAGTCCTGTATCGAAGTTCTAAAGAAATATATTGATAATTTTGACTGGATTGTTGACTACCTTGAGTAATGTATTGACAATGGAGAGTATCACTTTAGAAAAGGAATATATGCAAGAAACATTATTAGCCTTGAGGAAGACGTCAACTTCAAATTATATGCATAATTCCTGAAGCTGTACAAGTTTGGAGTAGATGGTAAATTTTACTCTGTATACTCAAAGGTCGCAAATAAAACTTTACCTCCAATTAGCGCTACAGAAAGAGTAAAAGACAGCGTATCTCTTGAATATTATGAGTTCATATCTAAAAAGCAGGCATACATCTGCCCACCTGCGCTTAGAGCATAACCTGAGTTCCATGACATCGGAGACAAAGTGGCCCTTATTAAAACTTTAGAAACTGGCTTTATTATTGGCATTGACGATAACAAGGTGGTCGTGAAGCTAGGCAAAAGAGCAGAATCTATTTGTATACCCTTCTTGGATGCCTTCAACTCTAAGTGGAGTAGTTATCTAATGAAAGAGCCAGGAAAATGTTGGAATCTTGAAGTTAGCTATTACAGCCCTCAGCATTACACCAAAGTCAAAGGTGCAGGGGATGATAGTAAAAAATAGTGATT
>APMI01003423.1_pt1 | contig 15278 bp, 17 predicted proteins | sample 667938 | NCBI WGS metagenome assembly APMI01 (sample SAMN01084076, study PRJNA167559) | wastewater metagenome | biome: Wastewater | place: Denmark: Ejby Moelle, Odense | collected 2011-11-28 | reverse complement strand
CGCTTTACTCAGACATATAATTGATGGCGACAAAGATCAGCTTGAATCAGGCAAACTAGTACAGTAAAAATTTGTATAATTTACTGATGAAAACTGTAATTATTAAATAAAATAACATGTTTTTATATTATTAATACGCGAATATTTTTCAACAATAAATCGGCTAAAGTTGGCACTTGATGTTTTAGTTATTTTAAAGAAATTAAAAAAAATATTTCCTAAATTAAGCTATTTTTTTTTTGAATTGTAACCATCTCACTAATATTTAATGTTGAAGGCGCTTTAACAAAAAATAATAAATTGTTCAGACACGTAGAGGCCCAGAATCACAAGCAAGCGAGCCAGGTTGGATATCATACATTAGAAAGATCGGATGACATCTGTTGGTGCTGCTTCTAACAAATTCACAAGAAAAAGGTTCCTCTGAACTAAAATACTAAAGAATTAGAGTTTTAGGATTCGGCTTTCCGCTTTACTATGCTTTTGTAAGGAATTGCATTTTCCTGTTGATAGTCACCATCTGCTCATATAATATATAATGTGATCTCCCTATATAAAGCTCTCAATGGCAATTGAGAGTTGTGTCACAGCAGTAAGTCAGCACATGGTCATTAAGGCTCAGGGATGAACGACCACTCTCCTGCTAATCTCCATCCTATTGCGGATGCTCAATCGACTAATGATTTACCTTAGCAACATCCTATCCACTATCACAGCATTAAGGCCTTCACTACCATGAAGTCTCACTTGTCTGGAGCTTAATAGCATCCATTACAATGTACTAGCTGGATGGTGGATATTTCAAGAGTTTAAAAGATTGTGACCGATGATTAAGCTTTGATTAGAATGGTTTCCTTTTTTATCCATTTCATCCTGCTTGTCTACATACGGGATAAACTCGTCAAGCTCAAAGAATATTTGAGGAAAGGACAGCATCTCCTTCCGATTTTTCAATCATGGTCAAAGATATACCGCCAATTAAAGATCCAAAAAGTGCTCTAGTCCAAAATTTATAACGCGATTTTAATGTAAACAAAAAGAACATTGCTGAAATTATTTTAATACCTGATGTCAAATAGTTTGAAGAAATGGAAGAAAAGAACATGTTTATCGACCGGCTTAGACAAAAAGTAAAAAATAATGAGATTGACGAATAATACCGTTCTCTTGAAGCATAAATTCACTTTTTAGAGAGCGAAATGCAACGATTCATCACCTTTAATAAAAGTCTTTATTAAAGAAATTCTATGCCAGCTGAGAAAGCTATATTGATAATGAATACAGAGCAAGATAAATAAGATCTACTTGAAAAATATGAGGACAACAACAACGGCTTCAGTTCAAATAACTTCTCAGGCGTAAAAATGGCATAAGCTCCAGAGCCTAAACAAATTATATGGGAAAACATTTCGCTTAGCAGACCCCTTAGAGCTCGTTTAACAGTCACTGGCTGGGGATTGAGCACCCTTGTCTTAATCATTTTGACAGTAGTGTTTGCAGTTGTTTCCACGAGCAAGTCGAAAACAGTGGAAGGATTAATGCATAAATTTCGGCATGAACATGATACTGGCGCAGGAAAACGAGCTTTCTTTTTAATTATGGCACTCATTTTCTTCGTTGTACTTTTTAATAAAATAGTCATATCAACCTGTTCCACAAGTTCACAGATATGGAGAGACACCGGAATACGCACAAGTTCCAGTTTTCCTTCTGCCTGAAGTACTGTCTGGGCTTGTTCTTTACCACTGCTCTGATGACTCTCATTGTCGAGGCCTTCATCCTGGGCAACTATTACAAGCACGACTATGGAGTCATATAGGAGGAGACCATCATGTACATAATGAATTCTATTTTTGTACCATCATTTTGGGCGATAAACCCCATGTTTCTGGCGCAACAAGAACTCCACGCACTTCACGCAGCAGGAAGCTAACAAGATGCTCGAGTACCCGGAGTATGACGTTGGCAAGCGCTACGGGGAGGTGCTCGAGATCGTTTGGTTCACCTATCTGTACATGACATTGATTCCGCTGGGAGGCTTCCTCTCATGCATAGGCCTAGCGCTCTACTACTGGATTGACAAGTACAACCTGCTGCGGAGATCCTCGATGCACAGCCACGTTTCGGGGAACTTGATTTACCTGACTCTGAACATGCTCGACTTTACGCTGGTGCTACGGGTGGCCGGGTAGATTCTGTTTGACATCCAGATTCGCGATGGTGCCCACCTCTTCTCCTGGATCTGCTTGTGCGTGGCGCTGGTATACCAGTTCGCGCCCATTGAGGAAATAATTAGCTTCTTTAACCACGAGACCTTCAAGTCGGAAAGCATGGGCTACCAAGAGGCTTCGCAGAGGTTCACTTCGACATACTATGACGAGCACGTGCTGTTCTCGCACCTCAAAGAAGATCGGGCCCAGCTTGCAAATGATCTGATAGCGAAAGTTGTAAAACAACTGACCGGATGATTTTTAATTTTTTATAAGTATATAGAAATATTTAAATCTATCGAATTCATTTAATACTTATTGGAAACTTGCAGATTGTGTTATCTTTGATGATTGGACATTTCATTAGTTTCTCTTCGCCTGGAGTTCCCGTAATAGAAAAACATATCCTCACTTCATCAAGCTCGTTGTCAGAGCCGCAGATAGCATAAAAAGCATTATCTGGGATTTTCATTATCTTAGCCAGTTCTGCCTTTGTAGCCACCTTACCCTTTTCAAAAGTGATCTTTAATTCCTTCATTTTACTTACAGTTTTCAAGAAATAAGACTTATATATAGCCTGGTTGGACATTAATGATTTGTACTTGTTCTTAATCAGATCTAAGTAGCAGTTTCCATGCCGCGTCCATTCGTGAGACCAAAAGTTACGAGGATTGCTCAGTTTAGGCCAGTACTTTCTCATTTATTAGATTTCTGCTGAAGTAAATACGTAGTCATCGTAAGTGTAGGGTTCGTAGCAATATGGGTCGTAGTCTTTTTCGGCAAGGCATGACATAAATGCAAGGTCAGTACTGCTTGGCCAGAAACCATGTATGATGAGTGACTTCCCGTCCCATATCCTGTGCCAATCCATAACACAATAGTTTTCGGAGCAGAACTCATTCGGCCATGTGAGTGCCAATAAGTAATGATCGTATACAACTTCCTTGCATGCTGAGTTAGTGATACATACGTGGAAAGCAAACACTAAGACTGATACTAAAGGTTAACAAAATTAATATCCTAAGTTGAGGCTGCATTCGCGATCAGGTGACTAGATTTATAGTATAATGATATACTCATCATCATAGTAAATTAAGAAAATAAATTAAGAGATAACTTGTAAAAATATTTTAATAGCATGATTTCATCCTATACTGATTATTCGGTTTTAAATAAAACTGAAGTATGTTGTGTAAATCTAAAGTTGGAAATTTTACAATATCATTTGTTAGTGTTGTTTCAACTTAGTAGCTAGGATGATACAGACTTGTTGCCTCTTTGTGATGAACGGATAGTATCGGGAGAGTTAGAGCTATCCTTGTGTCTACGGGTGCTTAAGAACTACTACAATCTTGACATAGGCAGTTTGTGGCAGTACTTTACGCTTCCGAATACGTATATCAACATTTATTAGTAGACTTCTTTCGGGTAAGTATGCTTCAATCTCCGGACTTCAGCGACACTCCAGTCATTGGTCATCTATTATTCAATAGTAGTTTTATGCTTCAAAGATCTGACCTTCCATCTCTACTTTCTGACCCAATCGACAATGTAGTCCTGTGTGTCTCTATAAATATGCTTGCTGTTGCTTTATAAAGGTATGCTCATCAGTCTGCGAATAATTTCATTACTTTTTCTACCTATCTATTTTGCATCACGGTTAACTTGCCGAATTGTAGGTAGCAACCCTTTGGTTCGAAATAAATCCCGCTTAATTAGATCATACTCTAATAGCAAACGATCCTTAGTAATATTATCAAGAATATTATAAAAATCGTTCTTAGTTAATGTTTATTTATCTTTTGCCAATTTGACAAGAAGCCACCATATTCCATCCGGTAAATTATAACCTTTTTTAAGTAAGAGCTTAAGGAACTAATTCTTCTACTTTGCTAAGGGCTTCTCTAATTATACTATATTCCTATGTTATTCCTCTTTCTTCTGAATGTTTTCTTTAATCTTAGCAATTTTTTTTACCCAATGCAACATACTAAGGATTTTGAATAGCTATCTCACTTAATGCTTTGTTTCGAGTTAGTCTAGGTGAGTTATGCTCATCACTTTATTCTAAAACATCCTATGATATTTTTTCCTAAGTGTTCCTAAACTCGCTTGCTTCTGCTTCAATGGACTGCTTAATTTTCATAAGCTCTATATATAAGTCATGACTTTCAATATACAGTTTCTCAATTTACTTTTCCAATTTGGCTATTTTGAACTTCTTAATTTCGTGTTTCTTATCAGCCTCTTCGTAAATTCTCGTAATTTAATCAGCAACTATTGCAATATGTTTAATTTATAAGTCTTTGTTGTGCACTTTTTTAAATGAAGCATCCACTTTCGTCACATCTTCGTCTTTACTTTTGTGCACTCTTTATTAATCTTCCTATATTTTTACTTCTTAAGTTTCTCTTTATTTTATTCTTCGAATGAAATAAGCGAACAGTTTATTCACTTTTTGATGCCTAGAGTTATGATCTGGAGGCTAGTCTGTTATGTCAGCCATTAAAACTTATGAACTATTTTACATATGCAAGCATGAGTCCATATCGACGAGCTTTTTTGTCAGCTGTTATGAGTTTAAAGGAGTGCATGCTGGTAGAATAACACCTAAAGATAGGTACTTTAATCTCTCTCTATTTTTGATCTGCCGATGCGTATTTTTGCGTAGCTTAGACAGCTACATTATTTTATTATATTTAATTACTTATACCCTTCGTAAAGCTTAAATAATATAAATATTGCATGAACATGTCATAGTTTATTGAGGCAGCCATTCACAAATATTCTTTTTTAAGGCAGGCAATAGAAGGGCCATTGGCACCCTGTGAACTGGCAGCAGGTAATAGCTTATTACTGCCATTTTTTACAAGAAATTCCTCCCTGGTCTCGACACTTCTGCAGGCACTCCTTTCCTATTGCTGTCAGGTTGTGCTCAGGGTTCGGCAAATAAGTTGTCGGCGGCGGAGGCGGCAAATATGTTATCTTTGGTAAGCTCCCATCTGTAGAAACACTTGTTGTATTTTATGAGCTAGCTGATGTTGAATTCGCAATATTGGATTAATTTACTGCTGTTGAGTTCACATTTTGTGCATCATTGCTTATTTTCGATACATTTGTATTGGAGTTTGTTTTATCACTTGCACTTGAAGTCTAGTTTACAGCTACTGTTGCATTGACTGTCGAATTCAGATGCGCTATTTATAAGGAGTCATGATTTTTTACGGATAGCGATAGAGCTTGCAGGCTTAGAGCAAGCACTAGTAAACAAGTGAAGATTTTTGTTTTCATTCTAATATAACGAACTTCTATAATGAATAGTATTTTTAAGAAAAATTTCGATTGCAAGTGTTTATCGTTACGCCTAATTTATACAAGAGGTTCATTAAATTCAGGCTAAAGATCAAATTACTCAAGGGTGGAAGTTTTTGTCCACTCCTGCTCCACACAGTGTGCTTGTACCCTGGAACTGTTTCATATAAGGCTTAGTCCAGCCTCCAAAAGCAGAGAAGTCTTCAAAAGAAGGTTTGCCGTCATAATGAGCATACCATAATTCGCTAGACGAGACTCCGTGGCATGCTGTTTTACTTCCAAAAATGTTCTGCCACATAACAGCTGAAGCATAGATTCCTACTGGCTTGTTATGGGATTTGACTCGGTTCACAATTTCAGTCAAGAACTCACAGTTGCTGTTGCTGTCGTGGCCAGACCAGGAGCATCCTGAGCTGGGATTGGTCTCCACATCGATCCAGACTGTGCCATAAAGGTTGGATGGAATCGCTTTCACCATTTCATCAACTTGAGCGGTGGCGTTCTTGCCTCTGCAGGGGAACATGTACATGTGGGGTTGGTTAAGCTTTGCACTGCATTATGATCGACGCCTCCGTAAGAGCAATATCCCCTTGCAATGGCGAATGTATACCCATCCTTTTTCATACACTCGAAGGTGGATGTTGTGAAAAGTTGTGAGATGTCTACACCCATAACACAGGAGCCCTGCTGCACGAATAGCAGACATACAAGTAGAAGTAGAGTGTATCTCATGAAAATTATATTTATTCCTTTATTTTTGTAAACAGGGTCAGTAAGCTAAAGAAGACATAGTAGCATTTGGATAAAATAAAATAAATTTAGTTATAATCACATAATTTCTTCCATAGCATTCATTTCTACTTGACTGTGAATGTGTTTACTGGAACTTGATGTTATATGCGTTTTGGAGCTACCCAAGTCGCCATCCGCAAACATCTTTTAAGTTTCTCCTTTCTTTAAAACATTTGTATTAACTACCTTAATGTCTTGAATCTTGGCAGTCTTGCGTCTACTCGACCTGACTATTGCATAAATTAGAAAGAGTCCCAGTAGTCCCAGTAAAGAGTATGCGATGCTATCTCGGAAAAATGTACGATATGCTCCATCCTGAATAAGCAAAAATATTCCAATCATTATTAGAATGGAACCGGCCACCGAAAGTAAGTAGACCGGACGGCGGTTGCAGACCCAGTCAATAGTATACTTCATCTGAAACTCGATCGGTCGGTTACAGCGAATGCACCTCACCTGGCTCTTTATGGACAAATATGGGCTAATTTGTCTGACAAAGCAATCCTCATGGCAGAAGAGTCTGCAATTGCAAATGGAGATACAGTCTTCAGTCTTCAACCGAATCTGGCAGGTCTGGCAGAACTCTCCCAACGAGTACTACCAGTTTTCAGAAGCGAGATCGAGTTTGTAGTTATTGGAGAACACTCGGGAGGCTAATCCTTTAGCCTTGGTTATCACATCCTCCATTATTTGCTATTTATTAAAAATGATAAATTAACATTGAGTAGCGTGCCTCTCTTAGAACAGCTTAAAATTGTAAGATTTTGATGTATGATTTTCCTGATGGTATTCAGTCCTACTTAAACTGGTAACACGTGCTACATCTTAAAAAGTAGGACCCAACTGCGATCTATTTTAAACTCTGTAAAAATGATGGTTAACATTTTAAATCATGAATTATCAGTCATAAAACTGGATACAATTAATAAATTATTGCTATAATACTTTAAAATTCGTTAATTTGACTGAATCCACACAAGAAGATGCAGATGGCATAATGATAATGTCAACTGGAATTGTTCGGGTGTGGGTTTAAATTTTGAATTTCCCATAGAATTTAGGCTATTTATTGACATTATTTAAAACATACCAACAATGTTGAAGTGGTTGGTGCTTTCCCTGGTGATTTCAGGGTCCATGGCAGTCATAAATGTTGACTTGACTCAGAACAACAAGTACAATAATCAATCGGTCTACGACACTCCTTGTAATAAGGATTCGCAGATCGATTTTTATTGGAGTTCGAGTTCAAAGCTTAGCTGCACCACGACCTCCTGCACACCCATAGGTCTCAGTGCGTCCACAATGAAATACTTGGATATTAATGGAAATGATCTTGTGCTCACCTTAGTGGATGCTCAGACCGTTAGCAATACTGATTTCAACGTCAAAGGTTATGCTGTGACTCCAGATTACTACTACTTGTTCAGATTTGCAAACGATGGCAATGCTAACACAGTTGGCGTAGCAGTGCCCGTTATTACTACTGCCTCCAGTAAGACATCAGTGATCGACACTACAAAAATCAGTGATGGCACTTTTAGCAATTTACAAAATCCATCAACTACGACTAGTTTGGATTTAACAACATTTAACTTCCTGAACATGCAGGATTATGGAAAATTCTACCACTTGACGAACTCTGCTAAAACAGTGACCATGCTGATCAGCACAATCATTTACAGACTGCCTGGCACAGTTCTGTCAACTGCCCCGCTAGCATCAACAAACACCTTCTCTCCTGACTACTTAGGATCCGGAAACAAGTTGTGCTATGCTAGTAACGAAGTCCAAGGACTGGTAACAAATTTATTTATATTAGTTCCAAACTCATTTACGAGAGAGCTGGCCACTATGGACCTGGATGATCTCTATCATGGCCTACTGGCTATATTATTTACTCGCTGATGCAGATACTCACGAATGCTACGATAAGAAATTTGAGGAGAACAAGATGACCTGCTGGGGATTCTACTCATTGCACTACCTGGGGCATCTTGAGTACTTCACCAGATTGAGCAGACTATCACTTTTATATTTCATGTTCTCACTGCAAGCCGTGATCTTGGCTGCACTGTATAGTACCCTCGGCGACAATAATGCTCCTTACACAAAATATGAGATCATAATCTGGACTGCAGCCATTGCCTTCGCAGCCACTTTACCCGTACCATTCATTTTGGGTGGTATCTTCTTACAAGGAATATACAAAAATACGCTCGAAAAGTTCTGCATCATCAAGAAGTCAAGAGGAGTTATGATGAACAAAGCAGAACAGGAACAAATCTACGAGCTTGAAGTCGACAAACTTGAGGAGCGCATTTACTCATATTATTACTGGTTCTATATTCTAGTTTTTGCAGGCATGGTGTGCTTCTGGGTGCCCGCTATCTACATGATGATGCAGCTACACCGCAACTGGTATTATTTGCATCGTATTTGGTAAATATTCTATAATTTAGGTTGGCCTCCCTTGCCATCACATTCGTGCTCGACAATCTCATTTTCGACCCTCTGTTCAGTTTCTTACTCGGCAACACCCGCTTCTATAGAATCAGAGGCTACTTCTACAATTTTGCACTTGGCCAGGAGTACAAGGAAATTGAAGAGTGATAATTATCATATCATTTTAAATCCATTTTTATTAATTTCTATCAATAGAAAATTTAGATACACAAATTACATTGTTATTATTATTCAACTTTGTTGAACTTGTTGTTTCTATATTGTCTCCATGATACAAATCGAGGTTAAAATTCTCTATTGATTTCACAACATATAAGAAAAGCAAGCTATTTTTGAAAATAAAATACGTGAATATTCAAGCGGGGATATAGAAACACATTTTTGATTAGCTCAACATTAAGTGTAATTATAATTTAAAAGATGCAAGAGAATAAAAAGCTGATCAAAGCGAGAGCTATCATTCCTATTTTTTACAGTTCTGTGACCAACACCTCTAAAAAAGTGGCTTATATGCTGCAGGACAAATTGGAGACAGAAAACTTCATCTCAACTGTTACCAATATTGGCGATGTTGATAAAGACGAATTTTTATAAATTTCTGGTCCTGTTGTGCTTATTATGTCAACTTATGGTAACGGAGGCTCACCTGCTGACGGTGAGGACTTTGTCTTTTGGCTCAAGAAATTAGACAAGAAAAATTATTTCTAAAATGGTGAATTTGCCATTCTGGGGCTTGGAAACAGAACGTTTTAGCATTTTTGTGGTAATTCTAAAACCATCAGGCAGCTCCTGGTCGAAAATGGTGGTAAGGAGATTTTAGAAATTGTAACTTGCAATTCCGCATCTAATGATGAGACGGTATTCGATAAATTTCCCGAATGGTCGAATTAATTAATTTCAAAGCTCAAGGATAAATTTGAGCTTCGATAAATTGACGCAGGAAATTTGCTACAAAAGCATAAGACAATTGTTAAAAGTTAATAAATTGATGAGTTTGAATGGTAGAAAGATAGAGCAGCATGGGAGACAAGACTCGGCAAATAATTCTTAAATTATAACAAATCAATGAGAGCCGATGTTATTCACATGAAAGAGCTTCGACAAGAAAACGACGGGAGATCAACATTATGGATTCGTTTAAAAATTCCTGAGGCTTTAAAACTTACCCCCGCATGCAATGTAATCATATATCCTGAAAATGTGAGAAAATAAGGCTAGTCACATTTTACTGGCAGTATAGTTATCGAATCAACAAAAAAGAATGCGAAAGTTGCTTATCCACCAATGCCTCTGTAGAAGCTTTGGAAAATATCGAACATCAATCAAGTAGCAGACTTGAATATTCTTAAATTCGCTATAAATATGAGTACTAAACCGGTATAAATAAAACAGAAGTATCAGGCATACTTGAAAGACCCAGAAGAGTTTGAGAAGAACCCAATCAGATGCATCGAGCTTTACGAAAATCTTGAACCTGGAATTGACTTTTTCATAAAATGTGGTATTAACTCAGTGAGACCTTATACTTTAGCCTCATGGACACCGGAGCAAGGCTACTTCGATTTAGTGGCAGCGATTGACCCAAAAGGACTTACAAGCAAGTACTTCCAGTCACGACCAAGTCAGATTCGATTGATAGAGACAGTTTCATCATTTTATGTTCCATCAGGGCGGCCTATAGTAATGATTGCCAACGGGTCAGGCATAGCGCCAATGCGCTCATTAGTGCAATTTTTGGTAAAAAATTAGCATAATCTGCCCAAGCTTCACTTGTAACTATTTGTTAATATTTAGATATTTTGGAATCCAAAGCAAAAAAGTCGACTATTATTTCGGTGAGGAGTGGTAAGAATTGTAAAAATCTGGTAAAATTCATCTTCGAATTGCCGAGAGTCGAGCCGATCCAAATAGCAAAGTTTACGTTCAAGATTTGGTGAAACAGGATAAGCAATTCTTTACAGCTCACTTATTCGAAAATAAGGGAGTCATCTTCATTTGCGGGTCTATTGGTATGGCTAAAGGTGTAGATACTGAGATATTTGAGGCAATAAAAGCTCACCAGCCAGTTCCATTCAAGGCGTTTAAGCTTTCCACAGAACTTATCAAAAACAAGACAATCGTGAAGTAAATTTTCGAATGAGTCTTCAATTCAGCTGATTACTGTCAAATATCTTCATTTTAATGATTTGTCAGCTTATATCAAAATAATATGTTTGCTAGTTGAACGTCGCACTTCCATACTGTCCATAATGCAGCATCTCAACAGAGAACTTCATGACGATAATGTGGCAGTTGTGTAACCTTTAACGGTTGGATTTCTTAGTTGTACTTGAATAAAACTGCATTTACAGTTTTAGGTTGAAAAATTCATTAATAAATAAATGTCAATTCAAAAACGCTTTATCGATAAGTACTGGAACAAAGTGGTGGAACTTGAGAATTTCCTATCCAAGCATCAATATTTTTCGAAGGACTACTTCCCTGGCCTAGCTGATGCCCTCATGTTCCAAATTTTTGATAAAGAGTGTAAGCTTTTTGTTATATAGTCCCTGAGAAACAGAAATTTCCAAATATCTACTACTGGCTGATCAACATCAAGCAGTTCTCGCCCGAAACCATTAACAGCTGGACCACACAATCAGACAAGGACTTATACTTCCTCGATATTTTGACTCGCTTTTAGAGGATTTATGCTACAGATGAAACTTCCTCTGCGGGTGCGAAGAGCGACAAAAATGAGGAAAACTAATACTCCTCGCCTACTCGCAGGACTAACATCTACTGCCTGACTGTCAGATTTAAGGAAATGAACGACAAAATCGTGGCTAGACTTCGGACCCATATTTAAAGAAAGTAGTCTTTTTATAATGTAGGGCGCAAATTCTGTGGTGCGAACAAATGGGAGATTTAATGAAACTGAAACTGCGATGTGACCCCATCTCCATCCAACTTATCAAGGGACAGCTTGACCGGTGCAAGGCTATCATCCGTCATGAGGCAAAGAAGGAGAAAAGGAACAGCAAAATGGTCCGAGCCCAAACTTATAACACCTGTTGAGATGAATAATTACTTTATATCACTTACTTATTCTTGTTATTTATACTGCTGATTCATAAATAGTCAATTAAGTATAAATTAGTTTCATCTATGAGTAAAGTATCTGACTGGTTCTGGTCATACAGAAGTTAATTCATAATTAATTGGTCAGACATAATAAATAACCAATTAACAAGAATAATTATACATATACTTTTAGTACAAGATCCTATGATTGAAGAAATTAAGATAGACGAAAATGCTCAATCTAGACAGCTGGCTGTGTACGGTCATGAAGCACAGGCTAAGCTGATGGCCCTCAAGGTCTACATCCATGGCGTCACTGGCGTAACTTAATATTAATGCAGCTTGGAGTCGAAGTAGCCAAAAACTTAATCCTCGCAGGCCCCAAAATTGTATCACTCTATGACCCATCCATCTGCACTATCCAGGACATGGGCAGCAACTTTTACATTAGATAAGAATGCGTGGGTAAAAAGACACGTGCTGAAGCATGTATTAAATACTTGAAAGAACTTAATCTCAACACCAAAGTAGAAGTTGCACCCAATGACAACATCGAATAAATGTAGTTGTATCTTTATTTAGAGTTAACCACCATGACTGTGTTGTAGTCATTGATCACTTCAACAAGACTTACTTGTAAGAACTTGATGAAGCCTGTCGTCAAAAAGGAGTCGGATTTATCTACGCCGGTAATCTTGGGCTTTATGGTTTCACCTTTGTGGACTTTGGAAAAAAGCATAAAGTGTTAGATTCAACGGGAGAACAATAAAAATCTATTTTCATTTCATTAATTACAAAGGAAAAATAAGGGACAGTTTTATTGCATGAGAACAAAAAGCATGGATTCAATGACGGAGACACTGTAGTTTTTAGAGAAGTAGAAGGAATGACTGAACTCAATGGAAAATAATATTAGATTAAAGTACTTTCCCCAAGTGCCTTTGCCATTGGAGACACCTCTCAATTTAGCGATTACATTAGCGGAGGAATCGCAACTGAGATAAAAATGCCAACTTTTCAATAATTTAACTCTCTTAAAAGAAGTTTAATTTATCCTTATGCTCCTGGGACAAATGAGCTACCAATCTGTAACTGGTAGCTAATGGGTCACCCTGAGCAGCTTCATGTTGTACTTAACGGCCTGTTGAACTTCCATCAAATTCACAATCGCCTACCTAATAATTTAAGTGCTGAAGATGCTGCTGAACTGACTAAAATTTGCCATCAGTGGCTTTCAAACAAGGAATCTGAACCAGGATTTGAATTCAAAGTAGAAAATATTGATCAAAAGTTGATTGACAGTGTTTCTTTGTTCAGCCAGACTCAAATATCACCAATTTGCTCATTCTGGGGTGGCATTATTACTCAAGAAATCATTAAGTTAACTGGTAAATATAGTCCTTTAAGACAGTGGCTTCACCATTAGTTCTTTGAAATTATTGCAGAAGACATCCATGTTTTCGCCAAGTAGAAGGGAAGCCTCAGTCACCTCAACAGCAGGTATTGCAATTATAACACTCTGTTTGGTGACAAATTCATCTAAAAAGTATCAAAAATAAAAGCCTTCCTTGTAGGAGCAGGCGCACTAGGCTGCGAGTTTATAAAGATGTTTGCACTTATGGGCTTCGGGACAGCAGAGAGCGGTCGAGTCTTATGCACAGATGACGATAGTATTGAAATTAGTAACTTGAACAGACAATTCTTATTCAGAAAGAATCACGTAGGTAAGAACAAAAGTGAAGTCGCATGTCACATCGGTAAAAAAATAAATAAGCATTCAAAACTGTAGTCAATTAAATTGAAAGTAGGTCCAGATACTGAATAATATTTCAATGAATAGTTTTGGTAGAGCCTTGACATTATAGTTAACGCTGTAGATAATGTAAAAGCAAGACAATATATTGATGACCAATGTGTTTGGTATGAAAAACCTTTCTTTGAGAGCGGAACTTTAGGAACCAAATGTCATTCACAAGTTATCATACCTCACAATACTCAAAGCTATAATGATATCATCGACCCACCTGAGGAATAGTTTGCAGTTTGCACGTTGAAGCTTTTCCCTTACCAAATTGAGCATACCATTCAGTGGGCTCGTGAATACTTTGAAACAGTATTTGCCATCCCTTCGCAAGATTTAAAGAACTTTTATGCGCTCAAAGGAGAATATATTGATAAAATTTTGAAATAGAACAAAAATATTACAATTTCAAAAGACAAACTTCAGCGCATAAAGAAACTTCATGAAATTAACTAGTCTAAAACTTACCTGAGTTGTGTAGAAGCAGCTGTGCGCATTTTTGAAAATGCATTCCAGAATCAAATAGCCCAGTTATTGCAGGTGTATCCTGAAGACTACGTGAGCAAGGAGACTGGAAAGTTGTACTGGTCTGGACTTAAGAGATTGCCTAAAATTTTGAAATTAAACAATAACGATAAATTGCATTTGTAGTTCATTCAAGCGACTGCTAATATTTTCGCCAAGATATTCCACATTCCGCAGTAGGCCAATTCATAGAAAGTGGCAGAATTGATCACTCAAATAAAGCCCATATAGTTTACGGGTACCAAAACAAAGCTAAAAATAGACGAATCTAAAAGTGATAACAGTGCAGTTTAGTAGGAAGGCGGTGACGAAGAAGAGTAAGAAGTAATGCAACTTGTGCAATAGTTAAAGAGCATCGATACTTCAAAGTGCAGTGTGCCATAGCCAGCCATATTCGAAAAAGATGATCCTACTAACTGGCATATTTAGTTCATGGGAGGAGTCTCTAACCTTAGAGCCCGTAATTACAAAATTGATGAAGTTGATAACTTTAAGGTCAAACTAATTGCTGGCAAGATCATTCCAGCAATAGCCACAGCGACTGCTCTGGTTGTCGGTGCTGTAGGTGTGGAAATAATAAAGTACTTACTCAAATCAGAATAAAAACATTTCAAAGAGGGTTATTTCAAAAACGTGACAGTGAACCTAGCGCTGCCATTGCTCATTTTTAATGATCCTTTAGCCCCCACCTAAATAATAGATAAAAAATTTGATGCACTGATGGGTGAGCAAGTTCGCGCAGTGCCTGGAAGTACATTTTAATTTAATATAGAATTCACAAAGTGGAACAAAATGGAAATACAGGGTCCTTTGACTGTGGAGCAGCTCAAGAACGAGCTAGAGAAGAAGTATGATGTCAAGATTGACAGTATTGCCTATAAAAACTTTAGCTTATACGCCAATTTCAAGAACCAGTCTAAGGATGCTCTCGATAGGTTGAGCATGGAGATCAAGCAAGCAGCAGAACAAGTGTCTAAAAAGAAGATTGTAGGAGGCAAAAAATCAATCATGGTTCAGGTAGTCAGTTGCAAGGATAAGAATGGAATATTTTGCTTAATGCCTGACATCAAATACATATTCTGATTTAATACATATTTCTCAATCTTTTA
>APMI01007578.1_pt1 | contig 15279 bp, 6 predicted proteins | sample 667938 | NCBI WGS metagenome assembly APMI01 (sample SAMN01084076, study PRJNA167559) | wastewater metagenome | biome: Wastewater | place: Denmark: Ejby Moelle, Odense | collected 2011-11-28 | reverse complement strand
TTTTTCTTTCATTCATTCCCATTACAACAGAATGGATGGGTGCAAATCATTTTGCAAGCCATCCGGTGATACTATATGGAGTTGTTTTATTGCTTTGCGCTATTGCTTTTACAATACTTGCACAAATTGCCATACAGGTTGAAGGCAAAGAGTCAATATTAGCGCAAGCAGTTCAAAAGCATTATAAAGAATTTATTTCTGTAGCATTATATATTTTGGGTATTGCAATTGCATTCTTTTTTCCTACAATAGGAGCAATCTGTTATGTAGTAGTTGCATTTATTTGGCTTATTCCCGATCGAAGATTTGAAAAAACTTTCCCAGAGATTAAGTGAGCCCAATCATTAAAAATACGAGCAACAGCGATTTTGCCAACTCAATTACTTATTAGTTTTTAAACCTTGTTTACTAAGAGAAGGATTGGTCATAAAACAAAAATATATATGGTAGAACTTTTTGCTAATTTTGAAACGTAGTGTTTGGTAGCATTGGTAGTGCGTAGTATCATCACATTGCAAAACCGATCCAAAATATTTATATAGCATTAAACATCCACTCATCATGAACACATTGCAAGGTCGAAAGATACTTATTGGCATATCTGGCAGTATTGCTGCATATAAATCTATACAAATTGTGCGATCATTAGTAAAACAAGGTGCCGAAGTGAAAGTAGTAATGAGCCCCTCTGCAAAAGATTTTGTATCGCCATTGGCATTGTCCACACTTTCTAAAAACGAGGTAATGATAGATTTGTTTGCAGCAAATACCTGGGCAAACCATGTGCAACTGGGGCGATGGGCCGATGTCATGTTGATAGCTCCGCTTAGTTGCAATACGCTTGCAAAGATGGCTAATGGCAATTGCGATAATTTACTTTTATCCATCTACCTTTCTGCAACTTGCCCCATAATTGTAGCTCCGGCAATGGATGAAGATATGTGGCATCATCCATCTACAAAGCGTAATATAAGCACATTGGTAAAAGACAATATATTGATAATTAAACCTGCCAATGGGGAGCTCGCCAGTGGTCTTTTTGGAGATGGACGCATGGAAGAACCCGAAAATATTGTATCCTATCTAAATGATTTTTTCCGTAGCAATTATTCACTTCTTGGTAAAAATGTTTTGGTAACTGCGGGGCCTACTCACGAAGCCATCGATCCAGTAAGATTTATAGGCAATCATTCTTCGGGAAAAATGGGTATTGCTTTAGCTAAAGAATGTAGAGACAGAGGTGCGCAGGTTACACTTGTTTTAGGCCCGGTTTCGCTTCCTGCTGAATATGATGGTATCGCTATAATAAAAGTAACATCTTCCGACGAGATGTATGATGCCTGTATGGAGCACTTTAAAAATTCGGACATTGCAATAATGGCAGCTGCGGTAGCCGATTATAAACCAGAAACCGTAGCTAATCAAAAAATAAAAAAAACTAACGATGCAACACCCGAACTGAGGTTGGTAAAAACCAAGGATATTTTAAAAAGCTTAGGGACAATGAAGCGAAACGATCAAATACTCTTAGGCTTTGCTTTGGAAACTAACAACGAAAAAAGCAATGCGTTGGATAAGCTGAAAGCAAAGAATGCTGATTTTATTGTACTCAATTCTTTAAGAGATGGCAATGTGTTTGGCAGCGATTCAAATAAGGTAACCATCTTCACAAAAACGGGAAACGAGATTGCGTTTGATGCTAAATCTAAATTAGCAGTAGCTAAAGATATTATGAATACCATTTTGCAATAATGGCTGATTTTTAAAATAGAGAACTTCTCTTCTTTGCTTTTATACATCGAAAAATATAGAAGCTGAGAAGCTATTTTGTTGGGCTTCTATATGTGCATCAGGTATGTTCTTTATCTATACTATATATAGGGTGCAAATTTCGAGTAAGAGTTGCAGGCCTGGTTTTCTAACCTGTCGGAGGTATGATGGAGTTCCGAAAAAAATAAAGAAACTATAGAATATTACAGCAGTCTTGTATGGATTATCACTATTTTCTTGTTGTTTTTTAGTGTGGAGCCTTTTTGCAATGTGTCCTCAATTATTTTAAAATTGGGTGAGGTTTAAACTCTTTTGCTCTGTCAAATAAATATCGATAAGTAGTTAAAACTCTGCTGCAATTGGTTCCCAACGATTTTGCTACATTGACCATTTTAGGATTGAACTCGCCTATCCATTGCAGTTCATAATTTTCATAAATAGGCCTGCCTATGTTGTAAACTCCATTTTTAATAGTAAGTTTTTGGATTAATTTACAGCCTTCAATAATCATATAGGCATCTGCACCTTTGTTTTGAAATTCTGGAACAATGCCAAATACCAATCCAACAAACTTGTTGTTGGGTTTTATTTTTTTATACCATAAAAATTTCAGTTTATTTATCAGGCTGAATTTGCCATTCAAATATTTAAACCATTGATTAAGGTCGGGTAGATTTAGCCAAATGCCTATTGGCTCTTTTTTGTAGTAAATGATCCAGTTGATACGTTCATCCATTGCCGCTTTCATAGATTGGAACATTTTTAGTACAGTTCTTTCATCCAATTGCTTTAGCCCACCATGCCCTGCCCATGCTTTGTTGTAAACGGTGGTGAAGTCTTTCGCATATTTGGGTAAATTGTTGGTCTTAATGTTGTCCGAAGAATAGTTGGGATCTTTTGAAATGTCTGCATGCCGGGTATAGAATTTTTCCTGAATACGTGCACCAACATTTAAAGAAAAGCACAGTTGGTTAAAAAAAGATTTAAACCCATAGTGTTCCACAAGCCGCTGATAATAGGGTGGGTTGAAGTTCATCCGGTACAGTGGTGGTTCAAACCCCTTCACTACCAAACCCCACCATGTGTCGCGTTCTCCAAAATTGATAGGACCATCCATCGCCGTCATTCCTCTTTCTTCTAACCATTTTTTTGCGGTATCAAATAATAAGTTTGCGGCATGTTGATCGTCAATACAATCAAAAAAACCCATGCCACCCACAGGACCATCATCGCCAATGGTTTTATATTTTTTGTTTACAAATGCAGCAACTCGTCCAATGAGCTGACCATTTTCATTTTTTAAAACCCATCGTATAGCCTCTCCAGAACGAAAAGTTTTGTTTTTTTCTTTGTCAAAAACAATGTTTATATCCTTGTCTAAGGGGCGAATATAGTTGGGGTCGTTCTTGTTAATAAGAACGTTTGCCTGAATAAATTCTCTGGCTAAGGATGGCGTTGTAACTTCTGTTATCTGCATGATGGCTGCTAAGTTATCTTTTCTGTATTAAATTTGGATAAGATTATAACCATAACACACTTATACTTTTCTAAAAGCAAAAATAGCTATGAGAATATTGACAAAAACCAAAGAGTTCGTTGCGAATCCACTATACGCTTTTAAAGCACTGCAGGCGATTTTGGCAGTAGTTTGTATTTGCATTCCCCTTGTTTTTAGATTTGCCGATAGTGATGCATATTATCCTCCTTTTGCATTCAAAGAAAATCATAAAATTTATGAAGCTACGATCAGTCAAATTTTGAAGAAGGAAATAGAGGTTGGTACAAGGAAAGATCTGTGTGGCGGCATCGTCGTTACGAATGTTGTAGAAAAGATTTGTAAAGACAGATTGGGTTTTCGGGAAAGTTTAAGCGACTACGCATATAGTTCTAATAGCTACATTTTTGGGCTGATGTATTGTGTGGCTGCGATGATGTTTCTTTTTAATGGAGTAGTACAGTTAAATCTGCCACTTAGTTTTTAAAAAAATAATTTGCTATTCAGTATTTTGTTATACTTTTAATGGGACAAAAAGAATGAGCCCTCTTTTTAACAGCTAAGCCTTCGATTGAAATAGCCAATTTCACGACAAACTCTAATGCCGTTATAAGCAGAGTTCTCTCTTTTACTTAATTATTTATTACAAAAAAAGAACTATGACACCAAGAGACGTAACGGTAAGTCCAGGAAATCCTTTGTACATTACCGACAAAGACAATCAATTCGGAACTGTAACAGTTCAATCAGGAGGACAAATTTTTATCCAAACAACTGCAAAAATTTCGATTGCCTCGCTTGTAAAACCAGCTCCAAAATTAACAGCAGCCCTCCAAAACACCGGCGACATCAATATATTAGGTGATCCGGGAGCTGCAGGGGGTAATGGAAATGCCGGACCTAGTGGTCAAAACGGCATACCAGGGCGAGACGCAAGTTGCAACTGGGCTTCGGGTTGTAACAATGGATCGGCAGGCACTAATGGTGCCACAGGTGGCAATGGAGGTGCCGCCAGTGCCGGACAGCGCGGAGGTGATTCTCCTGCAGCTACCGTACATGTTGGCACAGTATCCGGCACGTTCACTGTTGTTGGATGCGGAGGAGATGGCGGAAACGGAGGTGTTGGTGGCAATGGAGGCGCCGGTGGAAACGGAGGTGTTGGTGGCAATGGTAGTAGCTCTGGAGCCTATTCCCGCGATGGATATAGTGGCGGAAGCGGTGCTAATGGAGGAAGTGGCGGCGATGGTTCGGATGGTGGTGATGGCGGTAATGGAAACGTAATAAATATTACCTATACAGAGCTTGTAGGAACTAGCCAATTTGTTCCGCACTCGCTTTCTAGTAATCCTGGAAATGGTGGCAGTGGTGGTGTTGGCGGTTCCGGCGGCACTGGTGGTACAGGCGGTTCCGGCGGCGGTACCAATGGAACACCTGGCAATTCTGGGGGTAATGGTAAGGCCGGAGCTAAAGGCAATAATAAAGGTTCTGCTCCTCAAATCAACATTTATCAAGGGAATTAAATATAGTGTTGTGTTAGTGTTATGTTGTTAATAATAACAGTTGTTGCAGATGAGATGGCCGATTAGTTACAATCGCAACTCATCATTTGTGTAGCACAGAAACGACATCTGCTCACTGTCCATTGCATAACACTAACACACACTTTCTGATGTATGCAGAAAAGTGATTTTTTGCATTGCTTTGCTTGAAACTTACTGGCTATTTATTTTCAATACAATTGAATTTAAGATAGAATACTTTTCGTTTTTACATAAACTTAATTTGGACTTATGGTGCAAAGCGTACGGCTTGGGCAAAAGGTGCAGCAACTTGTGTCGTTGGGAAAAAAGCTTTCCTTAGGGTCTAAATACTTCGAAGAAAATTCCTATCAAGTATTGGATTGGAATCCGGGTTCGAATGATTTTATCGTGGGTGCTTCCTGTTTGAACAATGATAGTGCACCGTTGCAACTATGTCTCACCTCCTCACAAAAGGAAACTTCTCTTCGTGTAATTGGCGATCCGGGAGCATTTTATTACGATCCGGAGCTGCGTTACAATGCTTCTGTTGAAACACTTTTTAAAAGCATTTTGGATGCTGGTGCGTCAGCACTTACCATTGTTGCAAAACAAACAGTAAAAGCACTAATACCTGAAGATTCTTTCAGCAGGAGTCTCTATAAACAGGGCTTCGTATGGATTGCGGTGGATTCCAACAAACATGGAATTGCTTTTTATATAGAAACTGCGCCGCTTGGACAGGAACAAGGGTGGAAGGTCGTAGAGGCTTGGTTAAGGAACATTTTGCCTTCGATGGATTCGGCAAATCATATTTTGAAAAAATTAAAACCTCATTGCATTGTTGCCAGTGCAGGGTTGGAGGGACAAACAACTGATGACTGCCGGGCTAAGATATATTTTAGGATGTTAAAAGACATGGATGTTCAAGATTTGGGTATTGATATTTTATCCTCCGAAGAAATGACCACATTTATAAAAATTGTAAAAGGGCACTTTGATGTAGAACTGGATGGATGGGTGATGAGTATTGGCTTTCGGCTTACAACTGGGGAACTGATGGATGCAAAAATTGATTTGTGCGGTCATTGTCTTAGGTATGATTCAAAAGAATGGCCAACAAAAATCAAACAAATTACAGACTATTTTTCGCTTACACCGTTAGATACGGATATTGTGTTTAGTAAAGGAGAATTTAAAACGGCCTTTATTGGTTTTGGTCTTACTACAAGTTTTAAACCCCGGTTGAATTTATATATAAACCATCATGCACAAAAAGGAAATCCCGAATCAGATGAAATTTGGGGTGCTTTGAAAGATGCTATGCATTATTTGATCTTTATACAAAATGAGAATGGCTTTTGGAATGATTTTCATTTACCGGTAGGTAGTTCCGATGTATGGGTAACTGCTTACACCGCCCATGCGCTGGCACAGTATGGAAATAAAACCGGAAACCAATCAGCGATGAAGGCTGCGTTAAAAGCAGCCAATTGGCTGACGACTAATCGAACGTATAGTGCAGGATGGGGCTTTAATGACACCACCGGGCCTGATTCCGATTCTACTGCAATGACAATTGCATTGTTGGATGAGTTAAAGATTTCTGTTGCAGAAAGTGATCGTGTTTTTCTTAGAGACCATTGGCGTGGGGATGATGGTGTTGCCACTTATGACGAACCCAATGCTTGGGCAACCGGACATTGGGATGTTACTCCTTGGAGCTATCATGCCCTATCACCCAACGACAGAAAGCTGTTTCAAGATCTATTTGTGGAAGCTTTGGGTAAAAATAAAATGAGCAATGGCTTGTGGCGTTCCTATTGGTGGCGTAATCCTTTTTATAGCACATTTATTACACTTGAAATGTTGGATAAGCTTGGAATTTCTGAACCAATTGTAGAGAACAGCGATACAACCGCTTCAATAGAAATTAATAATGCTTTTGATCTCGCCTGCTTTATTGGTATCGAGTGTATCCGCAATCCATCGGATGAAAGAATAGGGCAGCATTTAAGAGTATTATTAAACTGGCAACAGGCAAACGGACAATGGAGAGGTGCAGCAAACCTTCGTGTTACAGATAATACCTGTTATACTCCTTGGCTTAATCCATCGGGTTTGTATTATGAAGACCAAAAATCTACCATTACCAATGCCACTATTTTAAGAGTGCTCTCAAGAATTATCCCTTCCCAGAACCCAACATCTGAAACTATTACCTACAACTGGGTATAATTTTTTAAAAGAAAAGTATGACGGAGATAAACAAAATATTTATTGATAACAAACACGATGCAGACTTTAAAAAAAATGGTTATGTTGTTCTTGATCTTTTAACAGAGACTAACATAAATGAACTTTATAAAGTTTTTGATACCGTAAAAGAGCAACACAATTATGACTATGTAGCATCTGTAGTACTACCCGATTTAGAAATGAGGCTTGCTGTTCATCAAGGTATCCTACAGGTTTTTGAAAATAATTTGCTTCAGGTGCTGCACAACTATAAGATTGTTTTAGGCAGTTTTGTTGCAAAAAAAGCAGCCTCGCAATATGGAAAATTTCCCCTACATCAAGATCCTACTTTTGTAGAAGAAGAAGGTCAGGCAGGTATTAGTATTTGGTGTCCTTTGGTAAATGTAGATGAAAATAATGGGTGTCTTGGTGTATTGCCGGGAAGCCATAAACTAAAGAATCTATATCGCTCCGCCACAATGCTTCCCTATCCGGATCTGGTTGAAATTATAGAAACATCTTATTTGCAATATCTTCCTATGAAGGCAGGGCAGGTACTTTTTATGAATACCCGAATGATACATGGATCCCCACCCAATTTAAGTGGGCAAGTAAGACCGGTTGCAGCAGGAGTAGCTATCCCGGCAAAGGCCTCTTTATTGTGCTGCTACGTTGATGAAGCTACAAATCCGGGTGTTGCAAATGTGTATCAGGTACCAGATGATTTCTATTTAAGCTATATAATGCAGTCGCAACCCGAAAATGAATTGTTACAAAAATCTGTATCTCGTCAGGTTGAAGAAATGACTAAAGAAAAGATGGCTATGCTAAGTTCTCGGTTGTAATTGCAAATCGTATTTGAAATTATTTTACCCCTATTAAAAACACAAAAACTATGGCTAACAAAACAAACACAGGTACAAATCATGGAGAGCTATCTAATGTACCGCCTATACGCTCTTTTGAGTTCGATAAAACTGCCATTGGAAATATCAAAAGCAGCGTAAATAAGTTTCGCGGTTGCGTATCATTGCCATTAGATTTTTTGTCCTTACCAGGACTGGAAGGGTTGGATGTAAAGCTTTCTGCTTTATATTCCAGTAATATAAAGGGGGCACTAAACAGTTGGAATCTTGAAGCACCAACAGGCATCCTTGGTTTGGGATGGCAGATGCCTTTGGAAATGATTGTTGCCGATAAGGCAGGGAGTGCTTCTGCTACTTCGGACACATACTACATGATGTCTGGTGGAGCGGCTAACCCTATGGTAAAAACGGGCGAAACAGCCGATGGGAAATGGGTGTTTCAATTAAGAAATTTTCAGTTTTGGTCTGTTCAATACGATGCTGTTAAAAAAAATTGGATTATTATAAAAGAAAATGGCTTTGTTTATACGTATGGCGCTGAACCCGGCAGCCGCTCCAATGCTACACAATGGGGCATAAGCTGCGGTAACTGGATTGGGGCTACCAGCGTTGGAGCAACACAGGTGCAATTTCCCTCTGCATGGAATCTGGCTTCTATTGAAACACCATTAGGAAACAAACTGCAATATCAGTACCTCAATGTAAATCAAAAATTAATTTCATCAGGGTTAGAATACACTCAGGCATCTTATTTAGAAAAAGTGATTGATAGCTATGGGAGAGTTATCACCTTCAACTATGAAAAAAAATTTGGCCTTTTTAATCCTGACACACATATTGGGCGGAAACCGATAATCGAGTACCAACCTCAACATACACCCACATCTCCAAATGCTTATCAGGATCATTACGAAACGTATTTCTTAGATGCGATTGAGGTTGCAGATTTGGTGGGTGAAACCATTACTGGGTTTAAGTTTACCTATACTTTTATCAATAATGCGCCCGAGTCAGATAGTGGTTATTCATATAGATACAAACGATGCCTGCAATCGGTTTTTCAGTATGCTGCCACTGGCGAAACCCTTCCAGCCATCCAGTTTGAATACTTCCCTTCCAACGCTTCTCATGTAAACCCAGGAGCCTTGAAATCTATAACCTATCCGGAAGGAGGGGTGGCTCAGTTTGAGTATAAAGAACAAACAATAACTTCTGTAAATTCTTCTAAAAAATCTCGAATAGCAAATCCGTTATCTGGAAGTATTCCCAGAGTATGGTTTGGGTTCGATTTTGTTGTTTTTACTTATTTGAGTGAACGTGCTGGAAAAATTCAGGTAAAAATTCAATCATGGAATGGGCAGTGGGTGAACCATGATTTCGTGATTGGTAAAAATGCAGTGCCTGATAGTCTTGTGGTACAAACTTCTCAAAATTTTATATCCTTATCGTTCAGAAATAAGAATACAGGAAATGATGAGTTGTATTTGTTGCGAAATGATGACAGAGGTCAGGATCTTCAATTTGGAAAATGGGTACTGTACAACGATCAACCTTTCATTCTTGCCTTGAAGGCTCAATCTACGAGTAACTCAATATTTGTAGCCGGGGATAACTTTGTAATAGCTTATAATAAGGATTACACGGCAGCAAGCGTTCAGGGTTTTTCCTATAGTTGGCAGGATGGTAGATGGAATACAACTGCCATACCTGTTCCTCCTAATGCTGATTGCCAATCGGCATCTATTACTGCCTATCAAAACTTTTATATTGTTTCTTGTTATTTGCAAAATATAAAGCAGTTAAAAAACTATATTTTTTATCGCACTGCTGATGGTGGCTGGAAACAATCTAACAGTGTGTGGACGCTAAGCAACATCGAAGTAGTACTCGATCCTCAGTCGGGAGCACCATATCTTGCATTATCTGCTTTGCCTGCTTCTGTAGTATTTACCTATGTTACACAATCTACTAATTCGGCAATTAATTATAGCCTGAGAGTATTTAATTGGGATGAAAACTTTTTTGTGCTGAATGCGTCTTCACCTAGTGCAGTGGATGCGTCTTCACCTATTATAGATGGCAAATCTTTATATCAAATCTTTAGAACAATTGTTGTGGGATCCACTGTTAACAATAACCTATCAACATTGCGTAACAAAGGCGGAGACCAAAAATTGAATGCGGCTTGGGTACAAAAGCAGTTTCAGCATCCCGGTCAGGGGGTGGCACTAAATGTGGCCGTTGGGGAAGATGTCTCATTGTTGTCTGCAGTAACAGGTTCCTCGCCCAATCAATTAGCATCTTATAATCCGGGCAACCCGCCCAATGGTGGCGCCTGGACGCTATTAAATGGGCAGGCTGGCAACAACCCCAGTATCTCTGGCAGTTATATGACGGTTGGTAAAAATATCTACTACCGTAATGCCAATGGAGAATGGAAACAGTTAGCTACCCAGCTCAACAACTTCAATGATCCTTCAAGTTGCCACAATCGGGGGCCAAGGTTTATATCTTATCAGGATGCATCCGATGCAACTGCATCTACCTATATTGTTGCTTTAAAAAATGGAGAAGCACAACTACCTCAAAAATTAAATAATGTAAAAACTTTTGTACCGGATGGTGTGCCGGGAACTATGCTGGTTGCAGATAGATTCTTGGTAACATACCCTTCCAGTGCCAGTTCTTTTAACGATAGTAGTGCAATGGATCTTTGGAATCTTGATGAGGTAAACTTTGGGGATACAGTGAAAGACACTCCGGTTGCCAATTTGGTGATTGAGGATAAATACGATCCAACTCAAAGTTATACCCAGTCCTATTACTATGCCAATTCTCCTGAATCGCAAATCGTGTATAATGCTTTAATGAATGTAGCCCAGTATCCATTGGTAACAGTAGTTCCCGCAATTAAGAACAATGCAATAGCTCCTCCAACCCGATCACCTCAGGGATATAGCCAGTTTTTCTTTTCAAACGGATTGGCAAAACAATCTACTCTTTATCCAACTGGGGGTATTCAAAATTATCAGAATGTTTTGAACGGGATACAATTGGGACAAAAGGATTATGATGCAGAGGGAAATTTAGTATCTTCTCAATTAGATTATTGGACAGTTTACTCAAAGGGTTTGCTCGGAAACCTTTATGGAGGCTATGCCAGATGCGAAAAAACAGCATCAAAGAAGGATGGATTGCTACAATGGTCAAGGGCTGGCTATGATCGTGAAACTGGTGTTCTGCTTTGGCAGGAAAAATCTTATTATAACAGCAAAGGCATACAAAAGAACCTGCGTACTGAAAATTTATATGCGTTTCAGGTGGCAGAATATGCTTCTATTTTTAAAAAGCAGCACAACTATACCTCAGTTGCAATGGTATCTCAGTCTGTACTAAGTGCAGATGGTAATACTAAAGTTTATACCCAAAGTGAAGCTACTACTTATCGTAATTGGGATAACTTGGCAATGGTTTCTATTGGTGCATTGGCAGATGGATCTTGTAGGTTAGCGGCGTATGAAACCTTTGACTGGATAACTCCAGGCAATACAGCACCACAATTTCCGGCATCCGGATTGCCCAATGAGAACTGGCAGTTAAAAACCCAGATAATTTCCCGATCTAGTAAAAGTTTGCTGATTACAGAACAAGTAGATATCAATGGTCTTACTTCTTCATTCTTTTATGATGTTGATCAGAAATTTTTGGTAGCAAAATTTCCGAATGGTAGCATCTCTGGAGATGAGGTAAGTTACTACGGATTTGAAAAGTATGAAAATTCAGAAGGTTGGCAGTTGGGATCGGGCACTTCTTTTGTTCCGAATATACAATCGCCAACCATAGATGCGCATACGGGTATCAGCAGCCTGAGTATAGCTGCTGGCACAGCAGGTTCAAAAGGTATTTGCAGAACGTTTTATCCACACAGAAAAAATCAACGGTATGTTTTTTCTGCATGGGTAAAAAAGCCGGTTGGGTTTGTAAATGAATTGGGCAATGCCTCATGGAAAATAGTTGTTAACGGTCAGCCACTGTCATCATCCTTAAGTTTTCCGGCAATAATTGGTCAATGGGCTTACGTATTTCAAATTATAACAATGCCTGCAAATTCTAACGATGTTAAAATTGATGTTTCTTGTGAAAACCTAAATAGTAGTTGTAATGTACTAGTGGACAATCTCCGATTTACTCCCCTTACTTCTATGGTAGAAGCGTATAGTTATAAAAAAACACTCGAACCACCTAATGCTGTTTTGGGTTCAAACGGAGAAACAGTTCGAAAAATATACAACACATTTCAGCAGGAAATTATAACCACTAATCAGGCAGACCATACGTCAAAAGTTCAATTGGAATATTTGTCGCGTAAAGGAAATCAGGGCACCTATGCTATTCCAGATCCCAATCATTCAATCTCTCTAAATGCCACAAATGGTGGGAAGGTAACAGAGTTTACTCGCGGGTCTGAGTGGGAGTCTCTCTGGAAATCTCAAACAGGAGTATGGAAAGTGAAGGATACTTGCCTTACTCAGAAAGAGGCAGGGTTAGTAGGCACTTTGGAGTGTGGGGATGAAAGCTTGAGCGCAACCTATGCGTTGGATGTAGATTTCAAAGTATTGGAAACTATCACCACGCCCTTAGGTATTCAGTTGGGATCCAAAGCTATTATTCAATGGAATCCTAAAACAACCTCATGGCAATTGCTTCGTCCCGATAGTGTAGAGGAGTTGTTGCCGCAGGTGGATGCAAGAGCCTTTACACTTCCGCTAAGCCCTTTTGATACAGAATTGAATGATGGTGTTATATCCGCCAATCTCTGTCTTGCGTTTGCAAATAATGGGTATCTGCTACCTGCAAAATCTGAAGTTGGCAAAGTAGAAGCCGAAAGCCAGTGTTGGGTGCTGACAAGTACTGACAATAAATATCGTTATGCGCTTAGAGTTGATGGATCTCAAATTGCTGTTTATAAAATGGATAACAGATGGACACTTTTTGTTGACGACAGCAAATTGGTTTTTTGGGCAGATGGGAAATTGATTTTCAGCTATACCACCACCGATACTGAATGGGCAAAGGCTAAACTATTTTTTGGAAATCTCGTGTGCATATCACAAATCACTTTGGCTGCCAACCCAATGTCATCTGTTACTTTCACCGATTCCAGAGGGATAGATATTCAGATACAAAAATATGCTGGCTCAAAAATGATAGTGGAGCAGTCCATAACTGACAATATGGGAAGGATAGCTGTGGGTACAAAACCAGCTTATGTAAATGCCAATCAAAATTCACCTTTTACCTATTGTGAAGATTTTGCAAAGATGAATTGGGAAATAGGTACTATTGCTGGTCTTGTAAGTAATGCCTTTCCTAACGACAAAGGCTATCCATTTTCGAGGCAGGTATTTGAAAATTCACCCCTGTCTCGTTTAATAAAGCAGAGTGTTCCTGGAGAACTCTTTCAGGTGAACGGTGAAAATTGTACAAGGTTTTCATACAGCACTGTCAAGAGTAATGCAGGGGAAGTAGTGTTTTCGAAACGCACTACAACTAATCCTAATGGCGATACATTCTACACGGTCAGTACACAGTTGGATCAAGAAATTCAAAATGTTTCCGAAGCTGCTGTTGAGTTGAAAAATGAAAACGATTTTGACGATTTTGGCAATCCCACAATCATTCGATCTCCAAATTATTTCAATCCTCCGAAAGGTTCTACACCACAGGATTGGGTAACTACACAAACATTCGATTATCAGAACCGGCTACTTACTTTACAACAAGGAGCAAAGATTGTCTCTAAATTTATTTACGATAAGGTTGGCAATGTTCGCTTTTCGCAGGATGCTCAAGGAGCACAAGCCGGCACTTTCAATTATGTAAAGTATGATATGCTTTCGAGATCGGTGGAAACAGGTTATGTTACAGGTGTTTGGGATTCCATTCAGTTGCAGCAATACGCTGATAACAACCCCACATGGCCCATCGACACATTTACTTGGAGGGTAAAAAACTCCTATGATGAAGCGGGTGCTGCGGTCAACACCATTGGTCGAATTACCAAGATGGAAGCCAATAATGGAAATAAGGGTATTGCCGATGTAATTGAAAATTTAGGATATGATATCTTGGGAAATACTATTTCAGATTTGCTAAAGGTAAATGCTTTCGATGGAGAGAAAGAGTATTTGGTACAATATAGATATAATGAGTTGGGCATCATTGTAAAAATAGATTATCCTGTTGCAACGGCAGCGTATTCTATTTTTTACAAACTAAATTCTTTAAATCAAATCACAAGTATCATAGAAAAGACTTCACCCAAAATTGGAGCACCTATTGAGCGAATCATTGCCAATTATAGTTATGATGCGACCGGACATCCTTTCGAAAATATTCTGATGCTTGAAAATAATGGATTTGTAAGGCAGTCCTATACCTTTAATGCACCACAGTGGTTGATGAATATTGACAATCGGCATTCAGAGGGGTCAAATTTATTTAAGGAAGAACTTACCTATACTGAAGGAGGTTTTTCCAATAAAGGGTATTACGATGGACTGATTGCATCATCTACTGTTCAGGTTGGATCACTTATCGATAAGCCCAATCCTTCCAGATATTCTTATGACACAATAGGGCAGATGCTGAATGCCAATAAGCAAGAAGAACAACAACCGAATCCTAACCAAGAACCCCAGTTTCAATACGATCCCAATGGTAATATTTTGAACTTTACTTTTGGCGCTCTTCCTTGCTCATACACCTATAATCCTGGTAGCCAGCAAGTACATGAAGTGATAGATGCCTCCGGTACCAATACGCTTGCCAGTTTTAGCTATGATGACAATGGCAATGTGCTGCACTATACCAACAAGGGTATTGAGGCTACCAATTCTTATGATCTTTCCATAGCGTACGATCCTGCTACTATGCTGCCATCAAGTATTAAAAATTCAGCCTCCAATGGTTCACGCATTGTGCTGGGCTACGGCTGCCGCAATGAAAGAATCTTAAAGGAAGTAACAGATGATGCCGGTAGCAGTAAGAAGAAGTTATACATTCGAGGTACAAGCTCTATGCCATTGCAGGAACTTTGTATTGGATCTGCTACGTCTGTTGTAAACTATATTTATGGTCCTGGCGGGCTCATAGCAATGAATCGCTTAGATGGACAAGAATCCGGATTTTTTCATGTGTTAAAAGATCACACCGGTTCCGTACACGGTGTGCTAAATCTTCAGGGAGCAGTTGTGGCATCTTATCAGTACCAAACTTTTGGGGCACTTGCAAAAAAAGAAGAACCCATTTCAGAGTTTATGCCTTATTTATTCACGGGGCAGGAGTATGATGTAGAGATTGGTTTGTATAATTATCGCGCAAGGTTTTATTA
>APMI01028577.1_pt1 | contig 15281 bp, 13 predicted proteins | sample 667938 | NCBI WGS metagenome assembly APMI01 (sample SAMN01084076, study PRJNA167559) | wastewater metagenome | biome: Wastewater | place: Denmark: Ejby Moelle, Odense | collected 2011-11-28 | reverse complement strand
AGCGCCTTGATGGCCGCCTCGAGTTCATCTTTGTCCTCGGCATCCTTGTGTTTCTTGGCTTCTTCGACAGCCTCTTTGATGGCTTTTACATCATCCTCGCTGATTTTGTCTTTAAATTCATCAGGCATTTTCTCGGCTTGGTAGATAGCATTTTCGAGCTGATTCTTGGCATCAATCGTTTCGCGCTTCTTACGATCTGCGTCGGCATGAAGTTCAGCATCACGCGCTGCTTTTTCAATATCTTCTTTGCTCATGTTGCCTGAGTTTTGGATAGTAATCGATTGCTCTTTGCCGGTACCTTTGTCTTTGGCGGTGACATTCAAAATACCGTTAGCGTCAATATTGAAGACTACCTCAATCTGTGGCACGCCGCGGGGTGCCGGGGCAATGCCGTCAAGCACGAAGCGACCGAGGGATTTGTTGTCCTGGGCAAATTCGCGCTCGCCCTGTAGGACATGGATCTCAACTTGCGGCTGGTTGTCAGCAGCAGTAGAAAACGTTTCAGATTTGCTGGTCGGAACTGTTGTGTTGCGCTCGATCAGCTTTGTGCTGACGCCGCCCATTGTCTCAATACCGAGGCTTAGCGGAGTAACGTCGAGGAGCAATACATCCTTGACATCGCCTGCCAGCACCCCGCCCTGAATTGCCGCACCAACTGCGACGACTTCATCGGGGTTGACACCCTGCATTGGGTCTTTGCCAAAGAGTTTTTTGACACGTTCGACGACAGCCGGCATACGAGTCATACCACCGACAAGCACGATTTCGTTGATATCGCCCTTGGTAAGCTTGGCATCTTTGAGAGCGCGCTCGACGGGACCATCGAGACGATTAAGCATGGGTGCCACAAGTTCCTCGAGTTTAGCGCGAGACAGCTTGAGCTCAAAGTGCTTCGGCCCATCAGCGTCAGCGGTAATAAATGGAATGTTAATCTCAGTCTCAGTTGTCGTAGAAAGTTCTTTTTTAGCTTTTTCGGCTTCGTCCTTGAGGCGCTGCATGGCGGCGTTGTCTTTGCGAAGATCGATGCCATCGGTTTTTTTGAACTCGTCAATGAAATGGTTGACGATGGCATTGTCGAAGTCTTCGCCACCGAGGTGAGTGTCACCGTTGGTGCTCTTCACCTCAAACACACCGTCGCCAAGCTCGAGAACAGAGACATCGAACGTACCACCACCAAGGTCGAAGACGACGATCTTTTCTTCTTTGCCTTTGTCGAGACCATAGGCCAGTGCGGCTGCGGTCGGCTCGTTGATGATGCGCTTGACCTCGAGGCCGGCGATTTTGCCGGCGTCTTTTGTGGCTTGGCGCTGCGAATCATCGAAGTACGCCGGTACGGTGATCACGGCTTCGGTGACTTTTTCGCCAAGGAAGCTTTCGGCATCAGCTTTGATCTTAGAAAGAATCATGGCTGATACTTCTTCTGGCGTATAGTCTTTGTCACCCATTTTTACAGCGACGCCGGCACCTTTTTTGACGATTTTAAATGGCATGATATCGATGTCTTTTTGAACTTCCGCACTGTCAAATTTACGACCAATCAGGCGCTTCACGCCATAGATAGTATTTTGCGCATTGGTGACGCGCTGACGCTGTGCGACTTGACCGACGAGACGCTCGCCAGCTTTGTTGACCGCCACCACACTTGGGGTAGTACGATTGCCCTCTGCGTTGGTGATAACCTCTGGCTTGCCAGCCACGAGATAGGCAAATGCGCTATTCGTGGTACCGAGGTCGATTCCGATGATTTTACCCATATTACATTCCTCCTTGCTTGTAGGTGTATTATCGCTATATCACTATTTTAGCACTCTATAGCCTAGACTGCCAATAGTTTTATTGTAATAAAATTAGCACTCTCATGTCAAGAGTGCTAATAGTATTTTGTGATGTGTGATTCTACTCGGATGGTGCTGACGTCACGGCCACATCACCTGTCGGCGCCAATCGAACAGTGTTCATGGCTACTACGTTAAATAATTGGACTGCCAAGACTGACAGGACAGCTAGTGCGGCTACCGGTATAGCCACCGCATGATTACGAACAATTCGTCGCATAGATACAATACTCCTCATTTTTCACCGTAACCTCGCATGGTGTTAGTGCTAATGATTATTATACGCAGCTTTTCTATGATATTCAAGTGATTTATTTCGCGATATTAGCCTCGCCGCGTATAATATACCAGTAGAGAGGATGAGTTTTGTCCGATTATGAATACTTTGCTTCGTCAATTACGACCACATGGCACTCCCCGCCTCTTTCGCAAACGTGAGAATATTTTATTTCAAGGCGAAATACCCCGTGGTGCATACTTCATACTTGATGGGGTGGTACGCGCCTATACCATCACAGCAAGTGGCGAAGAGCGTATTGCCGCTCTCTACGGCAAGGGTGATGTATTTCCGATCGCCTGGGCATTCGGCGAAGCACCTAATGCACTGTTCTACTATGATGCTGTCTCTGACGTACGCTTATTGCATATTCCCCATGAGCAGTTCATAGCCACAATCAGTTCTAGCCCCGAAACACTACGTGCAGTCCTAACCCTTTTGGGCAAAGATTACACAGCATTACTACTCCGTGTCACCGGTCTTAGCCAGTCACGCACGATCGACAAGATATGCTACACGCTATACTATCTACTGTTTCGTTATGGTCAGGAAAAAACGCCCGGCGAGTTCACTATCAATCTCAAGCTGAGTCAGTCAATGCTGGCAGACCTCATCGGCCAAACACGCGAAGGCACTGCCAAAAACATCAAAATACTTCGCGAAAAGGAAATAATTAGCTATTCCTCATTAACCTATGTCGTCAACAAGAAAAAACTCGAGCAGTTTCTTGGCGAAGATAGTTTTCGCGATATCAAGCTATCATAGCCATAGATAACAGATAGTTATTGTCGAGCGCCAATTACACCTTCGACGATATGGATGAGCTCTTTTGGGGCGGCACGGGCTTTGAGCACATAGCGATGTGCACCAAGTTTGTACGCTTCGTCAACCTCTGCACGAGCGTCGTAGTTACTAAAAACAATGATGGTTGTATGCGGGTGCTTTTCTGGGTGATACTCTTTGAGGAAACCGATCCCATCCATCACTGGCATACGAAGATCAAGAAAAATAATGTCTGGGTCTTTGGCGTCTTTTAGTACCTCAAGCGCCTCCTGGCCGTTATATGCCGTCATGACGTCATAACCAGCAGATCGCAAAATCATATTATAGGCCTCGTTGAGTGCTGGATCATCCTCGACGACAAGTATAGTAGCTTTTTTCATATTGGCGTAGTGTCGCTCCTTTGTTCTTCTTATACTCTATGATTTTGGCACAATTGTCTGTGAAATATTTTACAGATTACCCATGCCCGGCCTCTATTATTTAGGTAAAATGATCGAAAAGACACTCCCTCGCGAACGACCTGGCATCACCGTGATATCGCCACCATGTAACTCCACCATCTTCTTTGCCCAGTACATGCCAATACCGGTTCCCCCGACTTTTGTTGATAACGGGTTATCTACCCGTCCGAATTTTTCAAAAACTTTATCTATATGCTCTGGATTGATTCCCACTCCCTGATCAATCACGTCAATAGTTGCCTCAGTCGTATCACTATACAGCTTGATACGAGTCGTTGTGCCTTCCTCCGAATACTTACTTGCATTTTCGACAATATTCTCGATGACCATACGCATCGTTGTTTCATCGATATATGCAATCACTGGCTTTTTGGGCAATGAGACCACTAGTCTTTGCTGTTTTTCGCTAAAAATAGAAGAGGTGCTCTTGACAATGTCCTGGATCAGCTCACACAGCTTGACATCTGACTTGCTAAGACTTACTTTGCCCGCATCAACCTGAGCTACCTTGAGAAGGTCAGAAACAATGCGCAACTGCCGTTCATTACTTTCATACGCCTTGTCGAGCATCATGCGTTGTTGCTCCGTAATCTTTCCCGCAAATCCTTCCCGCACCATACCAATATACTGTTTGACGCCAGTTGCGGGCGTTCGTAACTGGTGGGAAGCAATCGAGATAAATTCATCCTTGCTACGATTCAGTTCAAGTAGCTCTTCGTACCGGCGGCGCTCCATTTGCTTGCGTTGGATTGCATAAAAGAGCGTCTTAGCGAGCATTTCTTCGTTGATCGACCCCTTGGTCATAAAATCTGCCGCATCATACTGCATCGACTCCCGCAGCAAATCACGATCACCCGCTCCACTCATCATAATAAATGGCTCTATGCGGCTACTTGGCCGTACTATCTCTAGCAGTTCAATACCCGTTCGCTCACCAAGTCGATAATCAACAAGATAAACATCATGATCATGATCGGCAATCCGCTCAATTGCCTCATCAAATTGGCCTATCCATTCTACTTTAAATACAGCACCGGGAATAGCGCTAATATATCGTCGTAGCAAATATGCATCATCTTCATCATCATCAATAATAAGGAGACGGATCTGATCTAGTGGGTGATTAAACTTAGACACGCCTCGGTAGCTCCACGACTTCAAACCAATACGTCCCAAGATTGTTCATAATAGCTACGAGGCCATCAAATGTCACTGGCTTGGTGATAAATGAGTTGACCCCCAGTTGGTATGTGCGCAGGATATCTTCTTCGGCTTTTGATGTACTAAACACAACGACTGGAATGTCTTTCAATGATTGGCTAGATTTGAGAGCCTCTAACGCTTGTCGGCCATCCATGCGCGGCATATTGAGATCGAGTAATATCACGTCAGGTCGTTCTGCAGCTGGATCACCGCTATATCGACCTCTGCGGTGCAGGTAGTCGAGCATTTCTTCACCATCACATACTCGTCGAAAACCTTTGCTGAGCCTGGTGCCGTTAAGGGCTCGCTTGGTGAGCAAATAATCATCGTCATCGTCATCTACCATGAGCACAACTAACTTCCGTTTGGCTGGCTGTAGGTGATGGCTCATTCGATGATATCCTTGTCGGGTAGCGAGATCGTAAAGATTGCGCCTTTGCCGGGGCGACTCGTTGCCGTAATACTGCCGCCGTAGCGCTCGACGATCTTGCGGCAAACCGCGAGACCTATACCAGTACCTTGGTATTCTGAACGTCCATGCAGCCGCTGAAAGACCACAAAGATTCGATTTTTATACTTACTATCAAAACCAATGCCGTTGTCTTTGACTGTGATGACATGAGTGTGATTTTTGTCATCGTGCCGGTAGCCGATCTTGACGACCGGTGGTTTGTCTGGCCTGTGAAATTTCAAAGCATTACTAATGAGATTTTGGAACAACTGCCACATGTGCGTGGGATCTGCATACACAGTCGGCAGCAACACCCGTTCTATCCTGCCACTACTTTCAGATAGTCGCGACTCAAGATCACTTATCGCCTGATCGAGAGCCATATTTAGGTCAACCGCCTTGGGTGGATTTGCTCGAGTCGCAACCCGTGAAAACATTAGCAAATCTGCAATCAACACACTCATCCGCGCTGCCGCTGCTTGCATCCGCTCGAGATACTCACCCCCCTCTCCTAGGTTGTCGCGGTACTCTTCATGTAGTAGATCACCAAACGCCTGAATTTTGCGAAGCGGCTCTTGCAGGTCATGCGAGGCAACGTAGGCAAAGTCTTGCAGCTCTTGATTGCTACGTTCGAGATCAGCATTGAGCGCTTCAAGTTCCTGAGTCCGAATAGTAACCAGTTGCTCAAGCATATCAGCATCACGTTTTTGGACATCAATATTAGTAAGCGTCCCATACCACATCTCGACCCCATCATTGCGATTACGGTATGGCATCCCGCGGCCGATAAACCATTGATAATCACCACTCTGCTGACGAATACGATATTCTATCTCATAGTCATCACCCGACAGGACGCATCTGTACCATTCTTTACGGACACGATCTCTATCTTCGGGATGAATATAGTCCATCCAGCCATCACCAACTAATTGCTCATACTGAGCACCGGTATACCTCATCCAGCGCTGGTTGAAATATTCTCGCCGACCGTCTGAGGTTGCCGTCCACACCATCTGTGGCATCGTATCGGCAAGGAAGAGTAGTCGCTTCTCGCTCTCTATCAGTTGTTGTTCCGCACGTTTACGCTCCGTGATATCAATCATCACACCAATGAGTTCACTAACAGCCTCACTATACTCCGCTACTGGCTTGCCTCGCGTACTCACCCATCTCTCACCACCTTTATCGTCGAGTAGCCGATGTTCAATCTCAAACTGCTCCTTTGTTGCTATAGCCCCCTCCCACACTGCAACCAGCCTATCACGATCATCGACATGTATTTGGTTGAGGAATTCATCAATATTACATGAAGCTTGTTCGTTTTCGCCATCCATTGCCAGCAAATGCCGTACCGCTCGATCAACGCGCAGACTCTGGCTATTGGGATTGTAGCGCCAACGGCCTATCAATCCATACCTGGCATCGAGACTATACTGTTGCCCGACTAGTGCAAGATGCTCATCGTCCTTAACACGAGTAGTTACATCATTGCTAGCATGGATAATACCTCGTGGCGTTGAGTCGCCATCAACCATAATCGGATAATTTGTCATCTCCCAAAATCGCACCTCATACTCACCGTCGGTTCCTGGGGTGTCGTATCGTACGATACCCGCGTAGGTTGCACGACCTGTTGTCAGGCACTGCGTCATAGCCGTTCGAATCGTGTTGATGGACTGTCGGTGTGTCGGCGAGTCATACCTAAAAACCGCCTCGAAAACACTATTATCTACCAGCTGATCGCGAGAGGCACCAATCGTTGCCAAATACGAATCACTTGCATCGATAATCGTAAACTGCGGCGCATCATTGTGAAGCACCAGATAGTGATCTGGGATAGCATGGAACAATTGATCGTAGGTGATGCCGAGACGTTTCTTCATACAGGATACATACGAGGGGAGCTACTGCAAAGCTCCCCTCTTTAGTTACAAAAATATAGCTTCTAGACCGCGCGACGACCGGTAAACATCTTGATAAGAGCAAGTAGTACAACTGCCCCGAGAACAGCCGTGAGTAGGCTCCAGATATTAAAAGCGTTAGGATCTACCGTATTGCCCATAAAAGTTCGTACAATCCAACCACCGATAAATGCACCGATGATACCAACAACAATATTTGCTAGCCAACCCATCTGTGCGTCTGTCTTCATAATCATAGACGCGATCCAGCCAGCCAATGCACCGATCACAACCCAAGCAATTATTTCACCCATGTATGTAATTCTCCTTTGTACAAAACTGTACATCTTTTATTAATGATGGTTATTACTATACGAGCAGTTAGGCGGGGATGGTGTGAAATAAGTCACATATTTATAAGAAATAGTATCATGATTACGCACTCTCTTTGACCACCATCAGTGGCCTAGGCGTGAATCATCTCAGCAACGGTCTTGATCAGCACAGGAGGTGTTGTGCCGGATTTGAGCATATAGCGCGTTGCTCCGAGTTCCGTGACGCGCTCGATTTCATCTTTTGCATCAAGATTGCTAAGCACCAATATCGGAATACCCATCGGGTTCTTAAATTGCTGCAAGAACTCTCGACCATCCATCACTGGCATCAAGATATCAAGTATAATCATATCGGGCGTATGTGACCGCAGGTATTCGAGCGCCTCTTGTCCATTATAGGCATTTTCAGTCTGATAGCCACCGTGTGTGAGCATCATACCAAACGCATCACTGAGCGCTGGGTCATCCTCGATGATCAAGATGGTAGCTGTGTGTTGACTCATATACCCCTACTATACGTCATCTTGCAAATGTAGATCAACCACTGGTTGAGTATCGTATGGTGCGTGCTTTGGCAGGATGAGACGAAACGTACTGCCTTTTTCAGCAACTGATTCAACTTGTATGTCGCCACGATGGGCAAGTGCTAGTTGCTTTGCAAGAAATAATCCCAGGCCACTACCCCCCTCTGATCTCGACAATGGGTTATGAACGCGATCAAACTTGCTGAATATGCGTTGCATCGCATCGCTCGGCAGCCCAACGCCACGATCAATAACCGAAACTGACATATGACTTGCTTCGTCTTTGAGCCATATCGTTACTTTTGAGGATGGGTAGGAATATTTAATTGCGTTACTGATGAGGTTTTCAACGATCATCGTTACATATCGATCATCGACCACAAGACGCTTAGGCTTGGCACCGCCCCGATACACCAACGTAATATTTTTCATACCAGCTTGTTCGGCAAAATCATCCACAACTTGCTGTACAAGCGCCGACATATCTACCTCAGCAGGGGCTAAATGCAGCTGACCAGCATCGATTTTTGAAACATAGAGTAGCTCATTAATAATCTCTAGTTGTCGCTCATTGGCATCGTAGGCTTTTTGAATAACATCTCGTTGAGTTGGACTGAGATCTCCCACAAGGCCAGCCTTTAGCATACCGATATATTGTTTGACGCCACTAGCCGGCGTTCGCAACTGATGCGACGCTAGCGCCAGGAGCTCATCTTTAGTCCGCTGAACTTCCTGCTCGTATCCCGCTTCGACTTTTCGTATGCGCGTCAGCAGCGCAAACAAAACACTATAAGCAAATATTGTGCTCAGTATCAGCCCGAGCAGGAAGATAGTCAACGGCCCGATCAGCACACTAATTTCGGCATCACGACCAGCTACCGTCATACGCCATGTTCGGTTATTAACCGAGAATGTGCTAGAAAATTGGCGCTGTTTAGTAGCCAGGGCGGTCGAGTTGTCTTTGCGATACAGTGTTTGCGCCTGAGCTGCCGTGGTGTCATCAAGATGAATATCAACATTTTTTTCAGAGTCATCACGCATATTAGTAAAATACCGATCTACAATATCGCCCGGGCGCAGCACGAGATACACAAAACCATCGAGCATCGCACACCGATTTTCGACAGGAACAGATACAACCTCACCGTGATAAATAGGGTAATAGATCAACACGCCGACATTGGCAGTAGCAGACTCATGCTCATCCTGTACCAATCTCACTGGCGCCGATAAAGTCAATGCATTATTCTGGCATGACTGACGCATTGCTTCGGTGCGCATCTTTTCGGTATACATATCATAGCCCTGAGCACGCTGATTGAGAGCATCGAATGGCTGAATGTATTTGATGATTGCATGTTGATCATTTTTGCTAACTGGATAAATTGCAAAATCACCAAACCCTTCAGCACGCATGGCGTCGCGAAAAGCTAGTCGATCATTGCTTTTGATGATCTCGACATAGCCAATCCCAAGCAGAGAGGGATACTCCTCACTGACATGCATGCTGGCGTAAAAGTCCTCCCACTCTTTGCTATCCATAGTACCTTTGAGGGTGTGGAGGGTTGATGCCGCAAGAAGCAGCCTACTATAGCTTGCCATTCGCTCCGTAACATGTACACGCATAGCGCTTTTTTGTTGGTCAAGTCGCATACCATAGTTGATGGCGTTTTGATTTGCCACTGCAGTCGCAAATAGGCTGGAGGCAATAATTCCTATTAACAAAATCGTCACCGAAACCAACGTCGCTGCTCGATGGCTAGAGGACCGTTGATTTATTTTCCCTAAAGGCAACCAGAGACCGCGCATATGATTGTAGTATAGCAAAGATTATTGCTCGTGAAGCCAGGATACTGACCGTTAAGCAAGATTTATACTATCAAGGTATTGTGTTTTTATTATGTTTGTGCTATAATTATCAATAGTAGAGACACTACTGGGTGAATACATGTATTATTTCTAATTCTTGTCGTTCATCACACTAACGTGCAGGAAAGGTAATTCATGCAACAATCTCATTATTCGCGTGCTCCACGGCGTCGTCCGCGGTTCGCACCACGCTCACACAAAAACTCACCTAAATCTTCGGCTATTAACCCTCGTCGATTCACCAACAAAGCCATAGCTGCCGAGGCTGAAATACCGTATGTACCCACACATACGTTTCGCGACTTTGGTCTGTCGCCGCAGACCGTGGCGATGCTCGATCATATCGGCTACACAATACCATCGCCCATACAGGATCAGTCGATTCCGGCCGGACTTGCTGGTCGCGATATTATCGGTCTTGCCAATACCGGAACGGGCAAGACTGCGGCGTTCCTACTCCCGATTATTGAGAAATTATCTCGCCAACGTTCGCCAGTTAGCGCCCTCGTGCTAGCGCCGACACGTGAGCTTGCACAGCAAATAGACGAAGAATTTCGTCGTTTTGCAGCTGGACAGAAACTATATTCAACCCTAGTCGTCGGCGGGATGAATATCAGCCGCCAGATACAGTCCGTCCAGCGCGGACCACATATCATCATCGGTACCCCTGGACGAGTCAAAGACCTGATCCAGCGTCGTGTTCTGCGATTGCAGACCGTTTCGTCATTTGTGCTTGACGAAGCCGATCGCATGTGTGATATGGGATTTGTCGCTGATATTCGTTTGATTGCGAGCGAATTACCCCCTGGACGTCAGACATACTGCTATAGTGCCACGATGACGCCCGATGTTCAGCGCATTGTCGAAGCATTTATGCATGATCCTATCACCGTCTCTGTCATCAAAAACGCGACGAACGATCACATCGAGCAAGATATCATCCACGCCCGCGACAAAACGCACAAAATCGATTTATTGACCGAACTCCTGACGAAAAGCGACTTCGAAAAAGTCATCGTTTTTGGCGACACGAAATATGGTGTCCAGCGGCTCTCAGATACATTAGCCAAACAAGGCATTCCGTCGGCCGCGATCCATGGTAATAAATCACAAAGCCAGCGTACCCGCGCCCTCACGAGTTTCAAACGCGGCGAAGTGAGAGTGCTCGTCGCGACAGATGTCGCTGCGCGCGGCATCGATATTGCTGATATCTCGCATGTTATCAATTTTGATCCGCCCAAAACCTATGATGATTACGTCCACCGTATCGGCCGTACTGGCCGAGCTGGCAAAACCGGCACCGCTTTGACGTTTGTACCACACGCCCCTCATGCAGCTACTGATCGATCCCGCTAAGCCGACGCTATATCTAAAATGACGTCACAGTCAGGGTGAGGTCAAGACTATAGGTGTCAGGCGCCTGAAGTCCTGGCACCGTCTGGCGCATGGTCATATTATACATATCCCAGTAGCACTCTATATTGGTACCAGCGCCCGCTGTGAGCAGTGTCAGCGAGTCGGCTATACCCTCATTGTAGTTTGCATCCGAGCCTAGGCTAATACCAGACGTGCTACAACCATTTTGTGCCGCTAAAGTCATCGTACTGGGTTCAATACGGAGTTTGCCTGCGAGATCATCTCCATCACTACCATCACTACAGCCACTTTGTGTACCAAAAATATCATTAAAATCAAATTGTTGCGTATTGCCGCTATTACTCCAGGTAGCGAGCGGCCCATCTGTCGCTTCAAGTGCTAGCGACCAACGGTCATTGGCTGACATGTTTGCAATACGAATCCGCTGCGACGATGACCCAAATGTCCCCACACTCTCAGTGCAATTGCTGATCATTGGACGATTAGGAAACCCAAAAGATGGCGTCGCAATCGGCGTACCGGCATTATCCACAAAACCCACTGTAAGTGAGCCATTTGGCGGTACGCGCCAGGCCGCATATCGATATGTAGCACCCGATGTATTAGCGCTGGCATTCGTTCCCACTGAAAACCCAGTAGCAGTAAACCCAGTTATCATACCCGCACTATTGGCAACATTTAAGAACGCTTGCGTGTTATCACCTGCCAACGTCGATGGATGCTGCACAGCACCCACGGCAGTAGTATTTTTGACCCACACGCTATCTGGCCAAAACCCAGTGGCAATCTGCTGCGCGCTGGCACTACCGGCATAACTACCCACTACAAAATTTGCGCTTTGCTTGAATGCAAACCAACCATACAAAACACCACTAGCATTACTGATCGTGCTCGTACCCACCTGGAACCCGTTTGCCGACAAAGCCTTGATCTGGCCGGCTGCTTCAGCTGTTGCACCAAATGAACTTGTCAGATCCCCCACTGCTGCGCTGGTACGAAAAGCTCCTGCTGTTGCGCTATTAGCTTTGACTGCAACAAAATCTGGCTGAAAAGGCATATCAGTGATGTTACGATTATTAATACCGTTACCGTAGTATACTCCTGTCGCAAAATCCGCCGCGCCGCTATATTTTTCACTACTATAGGCATTGCCAAATGCCTGCCAGTGATAGATATTTCCAGAAGTATTGATGATCGTACTTGTACCAAGGCTAAATCCATCGACGTTTAATGACGTGATCCCTCCCGTAAAAACCACTACTGGGTTAGCAAAGTATGCCGTCGCATCCCCGGGCATCTGCCGAATACGAAAGACCGCGTAGTTGGTGGAGTTGTCTTTGATAATCACTAGATCTGGTCGAAAACCTATCCCTGTGACAGATCGTGCTGTGCCGTCGCCCGTGTAACTGCCCTGCCATCGTAAACGTACCAGTACCTGCTGGCATCGCCAGGCCACCACCAAATGCAAACCAATAATGTATCGAGGTACTACCATTTGTATTGCCGCCACTGCCTATTTGAAAACCATCAGTTTGCATACCCTGAATCATATTGACTGCATCGGCCACTGCATCACCAACATAGCTTGCATGATCACCAAAATGCTTGTCCATCGACATGACCGATCGGCGATTATTGGTGGTTGCATTGGTGCTATTTTTTATGAGAACAAAATCAGGCCTAAAACCTAGCCCAGATATATTCGTATTATCAACAGCGTTACCGGTATACTGTCCCTGAGAAAATTTGCCATTACCTCCGCGAAATGCCAGATAATAATACACTCCGCCAGTCACATTGTCCGTAGCACCGACACTGAACGCGGTCGTTGAAAACCCTGCGATATACGCACTTGTCGTATCGGCAGCTGTCGAAGTAAAAAATTCCGTACGAGCTGCCCCCATCGTCGCCGTCTGAAAGTGTGCCGCTACAGCCGTAGAGCGTTTAACAACGACCATTTGGGGCTGGAAGCCTGTTGTAATAGCCCGTGGTGACGTGCCATTGCCTGTGTATGTGCCAACGCAGAGATACCCCGTAGAGGTGCAGTCTGAGTCTTTGAACGCAATCCAGCGATATAATACATTCGTAGAGTTGACGTTTGCAAGTGATCCGAGGGTGAATCCATCACTCGTAAGCGTAATACTTGTTGCCGTGTTATCAGCTGTGGCACTAAAAAAAGCCGTGGCATTCGCTGGCATAGCACTTGATTTGAAAACCGCGACCCCTGCCGCAGTGGATGATTTGACGATGACGAGTTGCGGCTGAAACCCTAGTCCGCTAATAGTATTGGTGGCACCCGTGCCGACATAGTGACCGGTACGCATCGTGAAGTCTACTGCCTGTACCGGAATTGGCAGCGTGCCCACTGCCGCCATAATAACCAAGAGTCCTACGACGAAATGATGTCGACTATAGTGATACCACCGATTGTTATTTTTTTTCATCTTTATCATTGTAGGTATTGTCAGTGTATTCTAGGAATAATTATATCAAATCAGACTCTAGTTACCAATCCAGAACCAGCCATCATTGGTAACCGGTGCCAGCCCGGGAGCAATAGCACTACAATTATTTATATCTCCACTAGGCCGGTGCTCTTGCAAAAAATTTTGCATATCTCACAGCCTGTCATACAATAAGAGATACTATGAACCATGAACCATAAACCATCAACCATCGTGGTTCTGGCTACTCGTGTACGTCTTGACGAGCAAGACCGCTAACGAAACAAATAATGACACTGTCTAATGCAATTCCATAGGAGGTCTATGCAAAAAAACACCCTTTATTTATTTTGGCACTACTCAAAGCCGTACTGGGTGCGTCGGACAGTATCGCTCTTAACGCCGGTGCTTGCCGTTCTGGCTAGTTCATTTATTGGGCCGTTGATATTATCGGGTATCATCAATCGCATTCAAGCGGGTTCGGTGACGCTTGGTAGTACCTGGCCAATGATTATGTTGTATATTGTGACTCAGTTTTTAGGTGAGGTAGTTTTGTGGCGAATTGCCTTATATACCACCTGGAGTTTTGAGGTCAGCGGTCAGCGCGATATTTATACCGATGTATTCAAGAAGTTAGCTCACGAAAGCATGGGCTTTCATGCCAATCGTTTTGGCGGCTCGTTGGTCAGCCAAACCAATAAACTAACTGGTGGGTTCGAACGATTTTGGGATACTATCATTTGGCAGATTGTGCCCGTTGTGACATCAATTGTGGCTACGATTGTGATTTCTAGCTATTACTTATGGCAGTACGCGGTGTTTATTGCTGTTGTATCGGTGGTCTTTGCGGTGGCGGTGTATCTTGGCTCGCGCTTTCAGCGTCAGCTGAACACACAAGAAGCCCAAGCCTCGACCAAACTGAGCGGCTACCTAGCCGACATGGTGTCGAACATCAGCGCCGTCAAGGCTTTTGGCAATGAGGCGCAAGAGTACGCTCGTAGTGTCGAACATGCCAACACGTGGCGCAACACTTCGCTCGCTTCGATGTGGGGATTTTTTCGTACCAGCACTGTGTATTCCAGCCTATTAGTGGTAGTAACTGGCGGAGCCCTAATAGCGGCTGTCTCGGCAACCGAACACCAGTTGATTTCTATTGGCACCGTTTATCTGCTACTTACCTATACATTGACTGTTTCGCGGCAACTATGGGAAATGGACAGTATCATGCGCAATTACAACCGCCTGATGGGCGACTCGTTCGACATGGTCGAGATACTGACTAGCCAGTATAGTCTGGATGACACTTCAACAAAACTATTGCAGGTCAGTCGCGGTCATATTGAATTCGACAACGTCTCGTTTGCGCATGACGAAGGCAAGGGTGTACATATTTTTAACCAGTTTTCACTCACTGTTCGCCCAGGCCAGCGTGTCGGGTTGGTTGGTCATAGTGGCAGCGGCAAGACAACCTTTACCAACCTGCTGCTGAGATTTGCCACTATCGACAGTGGCGAGATACGCATTGATGACCAAAATATCGCAGACGTTACCCGGGAAAGTTTGCGAAAATCAATTGCCTACGTACCACAAGAGCCGCTTTTGTTTCACCGCCCACTCAGCGAAAATATAGCTTATGGCAAGCCAGATGCTAGCGAGGCAGAGATTATTGAGGCGGCCAAAAAGGCTAACGCGTGGGAGTTCATTAAAGACCTGCCCCGTGGTCTTGATACCCTAGTTGGCGAGCGCGGCATCAAACTCAGCGGCGGGCAGCGGCAGCGCATTGCCATTGCGCGGGCGATTTTGAAAGACGCGCCTATG
>APMI01009965.1_pt1 | contig 15292 bp, 12 predicted proteins | sample 667938 | NCBI WGS metagenome assembly APMI01 (sample SAMN01084076, study PRJNA167559) | wastewater metagenome | biome: Wastewater | place: Denmark: Ejby Moelle, Odense | collected 2011-11-28 | reverse complement strand
ATGCCCGCCGCCATGTCGGCGGGGTCGTCATAGCGCCCGCCGCCTGGCCGGTTGTGCAGATAGTGGAACTCGGCGGCGCCGGAAAACCCCGCCTCAAGGTCATCCATGAACGCATAGGCGGCGATGGCCTCGATCTCGTCGGGCGTCAGAACGTCGAGGAAACGGTACATCACCTCGCGCCAGGTCCAGAAGGAATCGTGCTGCGAGGGGCCGCGCCGTTCCGTCAGCCCGGCCATGGCGCGCTGGAAGGTGTGGCTGTGCAGGTTGGACATCGCCGGCAGCAGCAGTTCGACCGGCAAGGCGTTTCCAGCGCGCGGCGCGCCTTCGGCGACAGAGACGATGCGCCCATTTGCCCCGATCTCGACCGCGACGTCCCTGCCCCAGCGATCGCCCAGAAGCGCCTGCCGCGCGTGAATCGTCTGCATCGGTATCATCCCTGTTGACTTCATATGTCTAGACATAATAGCATTATGTCCAGACTTGAAAAGCGAAATCGATGGCCCGGCGAATTCTCGACAATCTGCGCATCGCAACCATGGCGCCCGGCGCCGGCCGGGAGCCGGTCGATGGCGCCATCGGCATCAAAGACGGCCGCACCGCCTTTGCCGGCGCGATCCCCGCCGACTGGGCCGGCGTCGAGCGCGAGGATTTTGGCGGTCGCGTCGCCACCCCGGCGCTGATCGATTGCCACACCCATCTGGTGTTCGGCGGCAACCGCGCCCGCGAGTTCGAGATGCGGCTGGAGGGCGCGACCTATGAAGAGATCGCGCGCGCCGGCGGCGGCATCGTCTCGACGGTGGCGCAGACCCGCGCCCGGTCCTGGCAGCGCAGGCGCTGCCGCGGCTCGACGCGCTGCTCGCCGAAGGCGTCGCAACCGTCGAGGTCAAGTCGGGCTACGGCCTCACCGTCGCCGACGAACTGAAGATGCTGCGCGCCGCGCGCCGCCTTGGCGAACTCAGGCCGGTGCGGGTGAAAACGTCATACCTCGCCGCCCATGCGACGCCGCCCGAATACAAGGGCCGCGCCGACGCCTATATCGACGAGGTCGTTCTGCCCGGCCTCGACGCCGCGCACGCCGAGGGGCTGGTCGACGCCGTCGACGGGTTCTGCGAAGGCATCGCGTTTTCGCCAGAACAGATCGCCCGCGTCTTCGACCGGGCGAAGGCGCTCGGCCTGCCGGTCAAGCTGCACGCCGAGCAATTGTCCAGTCTCGGCGGCGCGAAACTCGCCGCCTCCTATGGCGCGCTGTCGGCCGACCACCTCGAATATCTCGACGCCGACGGCGTCGCCGCGATGGCCGCGTCAGGCTCGGTCGCGGTGCTGCTGCCCGGCGCGTTCTATTTCCTGCGCGAGACCCAGGCGCCGCCGGTGAAGCTGCTGCGCGAGGCCGGCGTGCCGATGGCGCTCGCCACCGACGCCAATCCGGGCTCGTCGCCGCTGACCTCGCCGCTGCTGGCGATGAATATGGCTTGCACTCTGTTTCGGGTGACGCCGCAGGAAGCCCTGGCGGGATTCACCATCAATGCGGCGAAAGCGCTCGGCCTTGCCGGCGAGACCGGCTCGATCGAGCCCGGCAAGCGCGCCGAGATCGCCATCTGGAACATCTCCGACCCGGCCGAGCTTGCCTACCGGATCGGATTCAACCCGCTGCATCGACTGATACGCTGGAACGACACATGACAATCACGCTTCATCCCGGCGCGGTTTCGCTCGCCGATCTGGAAACGATCTACCGCACCGGCGCGCCGGCCAGGCTCGACGACGGTTTCCGGCCGGGCATCGCCCGCGCCGCCGCCCGCATCTCCGAGATCGCCGGCGGCGATCAGGCCGTCTACGGCGTCAACACCGGCTTCGGCAAGCTCGCCTCGGTGCGCATCGCGCCGCAGGACGTCGCGACGCTGCAGCGCAACCTGATCCTGTCGCACTGCTGCGGCGTCGGCGCGCTGCTGGCGCCGGAGATCGTGCGGCTGGTGATGGCGCTGAAGCTGATTTCGCTGGGGCGCGGCGCGTCGGGGGTGCAGCCGTCGACGGTCGAACTGATCGAGGCGATGCTGGCCAATGACGTCATTCCGGCGATCCCGGAAAAGGGTTCGGTCGGCGCGTCGGGCGACCTGGCGCCGCTGGCGCATATGGCCGCCGCCATGATCGGCGAGGGCGAGGCCTTCTGGCGCGGCGCCAAAATGCCGGCGCGCGAGGCGCTCGCCAGCGCCGGGCTGAAACCGATCGTGCTGGCGGCCAAGGAAGGCATCGGCCTGATCAACGGCACCCAGGTGTCGACGGCGCTGGCGCTCGCCGGCCTGTTCCGCGCCCACCGCGCCGCCAACGCCGCGCTGATCACCGGCGCGCTGTCGACGGATGCGGCGATGGGGTCGTCCGCTCCCTTCGTCGAGGAGATCCACACCTTGCGCGGCCATCGCGGCCAGATCGAAACGGCCGCGGCGCTGCGGGCGCTGATGGCCGGCTCCGTAATCCGCGATTCGCACCTGGAAGGCGACGAGCGCGTCCAGGACCCCTATTGCATCCGCTGCCAGCCCCAGGTCGACGGCGCATGCCTCGACCTGCTGCGCATGGCGGCGAAGACGCTGGAGATCGAGGCGAACGCCGTGACCGACAATCCGCTGGTGCTGTCGGACGGCGCGGTGGTGTCGGGCGGCAATTTCCACGCCGAGCCGGTGGCGTTCGCCGCCGACCAGATCGCCATTGCCGTGTGCGAGATCGGCGCGATCTCGCAGCGCCGCATCGCGCTCTTGGTCGATCCGGCGCTGTCGTTCGGCTTGCCGGCGTTTCTGGCGAAAAAGCCGGGGCTGAACTCCGGGCTGATGATCGCCGAGGTCACGTCGGCGGCGCTGATGAGCGAAAACAAGCAGATGTCGCACCCGGCCTCGGTCGACTCGACGCCGACCTCGGCCAACCAGGAAGACCATGTGTCGATGGCCTGCCACGGCGCGCGGCGGCTGTTGCAGATGACCGACAATCTGTCGGCGATCGTCGGCATCGAGGCGATCACCGCGGCGCAGGGCGTCGAGTTCCGCGCGCCGCTCAAGACCAGTCCGGAACTGGCGCGCGCCATCGCCGCCATTCGCGGCCGCGTCGCAACGCTCGAGGTCGACCGCTACATGGCCGGCGATCTCGAGGCCGCCGCCGAACTGGTGCGCGACGGAACGCTGAACGCCAGCGTCAGCGCGGGCGTGCTGCCGGGGCTGGCATGATGAACCCGGTCGAAGTGAGTTCCGGCTCGTCACCGGTCATCCTCGCGTTTCCGCACACCGGAACCAGCGTGCCGATGGAGATCGCGCTCAGCCTCAACGCCGAGGGCATGAAGCTGCGCGACACCGACTGGCATATCCACCAGCTCTATGCCGGCTTGCTGCCCGATGCGACGACGGTGCGGGCGACGTTCCACCGTTATGTCATCGACGCCAACCGCGACCCGTCCGGCCAAAGCCTCTATCCAGGCCAGAATACGACCGGCCTCGTGCCGTCGACCGATTTCGACAACCAGCCGATCTGGATTGCCGGCGAGGAGCCGACCGACGCCGACGTCGCCAAGCGGCTGGCAAATTTCCACCGGCCCTATCACGCGGCGCTGGAAGCGGAGATCGAACGCGTCAAGGCGCTCCACGGCGTCGCCATCGTCTATGACGGCCATTCGATCCGCTCGCGCTGTCCATTCCTGTTCGATGGCGTACTGCCGGACTTCAACATCGGCACCAACAATGGCGAAACCTGCGCGCCCGAGATCGAACGCGCCGTCGCCGGGATCTGCGCCGCCGCTCAAGGCTACACATCGGTCGTCAACGGCCGCTTTCGCGGCGGCTGGACGACCCGCCATTACGGCAGACCCGGAACCGGCGTGCACGCCATCCAGATGGAGCTGGCGCAGATCAGCCATCTGGCGAGCGAAGACACGCCCTTTGCGCTCGACGGCGCCAAAACGGCGCGCCTGCGCGCCGTGCTCGCCCGCATCCTTGCAGACATCGAAACGATCACCCTGAAAACCGGAAGCAACCGATGACCGCCAATCCCCGCCACAACATCCGCGAAATTCGTGCGCCGCGCGGCGCCGAGATCACCGCCAAGAGCTGGGTGACCGAAGCGCCGATGCGCATGCTGATGAACAATCTCGATCCCGACGTGGCCGAGAACCCAAACGAACTCGTCGTCTATGGCGGCATCGGCCGCGCGGCGCGCACCTGGAACGATTTCGACGCCATCGTCGCAACGCTGAAATCGTTGAACGAGGACGAGACGCTGCTGGTCCAGTCCGGCAAGCCGGTCGGCGTGTTCCGCACCCACAAGGACGCGCCGCGCGTGCTGATCGCCAATTCCAACCTGGTGCCGCACTGGGCCAACTGGGACCATTTCAACGCGCTCGATAAGAAGGGCCTAATGATGTACGGCCAGATGACCGCAGGGTCCTGGATCTATATCGGCACCCAGGGCATCGTGCAGGGCACCTACGAGACCTTTGTCGAGGCGGGCCGCCAGCACTATGGCGGCAACCTCAAGGGCAAATGGATCCTGACCGCCGGGCTTGGCGGCATGGGCGGCGCGCAGCCGCTGGCGGCGGTGATGGCCGGCGCATGCTGCCTCGCCATCGAATGCGACGAGACCCGCATCGATTTCCGCCAGCGCACCCGCTATGTCGACGAAAAGGCGACGACGCTGGATGAGGCGCTGGCGATGATCGACCGCTGGACCAAGGCCGGCGAGGCGAAGTCGGTCGGCCTGCTCGGCAACGCCGCCGAGATCGTGCCCGAACTTCTGCGCCGTGGCGTCATGCCCGACATCCTCACCGACCAGACCTCGGCGCACGACCCACTGAACGGCTACCTGCCCAAGGGCTGGACGATGGCCGACTGGCGGGCGAAACGCGAAAGCGACCCCAAGGCGGTGGAGAAGGCGGCGCGCGCCTCGATGCGCGAGCATGTCGAGGCGATGGTCGGCTTCTGGAACGCCGGCGTGCCGACGCTCGACTACGGCAACAATATCCGCCAGGTCGCCAAGGACGAGGGTTTTGAGAACGCCTTCGCCTTCCCCGGCTTCGTCCCGGCCTATATCCGGCCGCTGTTCTGCAAGGGCATCGGCCCGTTCCGCTGGGCGGCGCTGTCGGGCGACCCTGAAGACATCTACAAGACCGACGCCAAGGTGAAGGAACTGACGCCCGGCAATACGCATTTGCACAACTGGCTCGACATGGCGCGCGAGCGCATCGCCTTCCAGGGCCTGCCGGCGCGCATCTGCTGGGTGGGGCTGGGCGACCGCCACCGGCTGGGGCTCGCCTTCAACGAAATGGTCGCCAGGGGCGAGTTGAAGGCGCCGGTGGTGATCGGCCGCGACCATCTCGATTCCGGCTCTGTCGCCTCGCCAAACCGCGAGACCGAAGCGATGAAGGACGGATCGGACGCGGTGTCCGACTGGCCGCTGCTCAATGCGCTGCTCAACACCGCGTCGGGCGCGACCTGGGTGTCGCTGCACCATGGCGGCGGCGTCGGCATGGGCTTCTCCCAGCACTCGGGCGTGGTCATCTGCGCCGACGGCACGGAGGATGCCGCGCGGCGGCTTGAGCGGGTGTTGTGGAACGACCCGGCGACCGGGGTGATGCGCCACGCCGACGCCGGCTACGACATCGCGCTCGACTGCGCCCGCGACAAGGGGCTGAGGCTGCCCGGCATTCTTGGCAATTGACGATGCGGTTGCAGCGCGCCGCCGATCACCGCCTGACCCGATGGAAGAACGGGTTGGGCGAAACCCGCGAGGTGATCGCCGCGTTCGACCCTGACGGCCCCGCCGCCTTTCTGTGGCGGGTGTCGATGGCGACGGTCGCCGCCGACGGTCCGTTCTCGCATTTCCCCGGCGTCGACCGCTCGATCGCGGTCATGCAGGGCGAAGGCATGCGTCTCAATGTCGACGGCGCCGACGTTACATTGCTGGCGGGCGGCGAGCCGTTCCGCTTCGCCGGCGAGGCCGATGTCGCCTGCATGCTGACCGGCGGCGCGACGGTAGACCTCAACGCCATGAGCCGGCGGGACCGGTGGTCGCACAAGTTGACGCGGCTGAACGCCGGGTCTCAGGCGATCGCGACGGGCAAGGCCGGCCTATCGGTGCTGGTGTTCAACGCCGCGGCGAACGTGCGGTTCGCAGACACGGCCACAGGCGTCGAACAGTTTGACGCCATTGTCGACATTGCGCCCGGCGACCGCATCGAGATCGACGGCGCGACGGCGCTCGACGTGTTCCTGATCGAATTCGATCAGTCGCGATAGTTCGACCCTTCCTCGTCGAGGATCAGCTTGAGCTGCTCGAGATGCTTGCGTGCGGCGGCGACGGGATAGTTGTCCATCTGGCGCGCGACGGTCTCAGCCACCTTGTCCGAGAGCAGCCGCAGCGGGCGGCCGGTCCACAGCGCCTTGACATAGTTTTCGCAGGCGCGCTCGAAATAGAACATCCGGTCAAACGTGTCGGCGACGGTTTCGCCGATCACCAGCAGGCCGTGATTGCCCATCACCATGACCTTCTTCCTTGGATCGACAAACATCGCGGCGCAGCGCGCGCCCTCCTCCTCGAAGGCGAGCCCGCCATATTCTTCGTCGACCACGACACGGCCGAAAAACATCGCCGAATTCTGGTCGACGGGCGGCAGCGTCGAATCGGCAAGGCTGGCCAGCACGGTGGCGTAACGCGAATGGACATGCATTGCGCAGCGCGCATGCGGCACCAGCCGGTGCAGCGCGCCGTGCAGGCCCCAGGCGGTCGGGTCTGGCGCGTCGGGGCGGCTCATGGTGGCAAGGTCGTTGGCGTCGACCAGCAGCAGGTCGGACGCCTTGACACGCGAGAAATGCACCATGTTGGGATTGATCAGAAACTGCGCGCCATCGTCGCTGACCGCCAGAGAGAAATGATTGGCGACCGCCTCGTGCATGTCGAGCCGGGCGGTCCAACGCAATGCCGCGGCGAGATCGACGCGCTGCTGCGCGAACTGGAGGCTGTCCGCGCTCTGGCGGCGGGCGGCGATGTTCATGGCGGGCTCCTGTGGCTGGGAGCCATGATGGGACCGGCCGGCGGCCGGCGCAACCTCCGGGATCGTCGAAAACCCGGGTGGTGCGGCCGGAAAAGAAAAGACCGCCACGCTGGAGGGAGCCGTGGCGGTCTGCTCAAAACGGAGCGGCAGCCCGGAGAGGGGGGATGAGGCTGCCGCTGTTGTCCGGAACAGGCGGGGGACGGGCCTAAACCGAACTCGACAATCAATGTCGATGACCCGGATTTGGTTCCCCGAACGTGGCAAATCAAGGGCGTGGGGGATTACATCTTTGTAACGTTGCCGTGAATGGCCGGCCGCGACGACCGTCAGTATCTGACGGTAGAGCGAGGCTTAAAGATGGACCGGGCGCGGACGGCGCGCTAATCCTGCGCCATGAAAAAAGGCGACCATCTCTTTCTCATCGACGGCTCGGGCTATATTTTCCGGGCCTATCACGCTTTGCCGCCGCTGAACCGCAAATCCGATGGGCTGCCGGTCAATGCGGTTGCCGGCTTCTGCAACATGTTGTGGAAGCTGCTGCAGGACGCGCGCAACACCGATGTCGGGGTGACGCCGACCCATTTCGCGGTGATCTTCGACTATTCGTCCAAGACGTTTCGCAACGAACTCTATCCCGAATACAAGGCCAACCGCTCGGCGCCGCCGGAAGATCTGGTGCCGCAATTCGGCCTGATCCGGCAGGCGACGCTGGCCTTCAACCTGCCCTGCATCGAGATGGAGGGCTTCGAGGCCGACGACCTGATCGCCACCTATGCGCGGATGGCCGCCGAATCCGGCGGCGATACGACGATCATCTCGTCGGACAAGGACCTGATGCAGCTCGTGGGGTCGGCGGTGTCGATGTACGACCCAATGAAGGACAAGGAGATCAACGTCCCGGAAGTGATCGAGAAATGGGGCGTGCCGCCGGAAAAGATGGTCGATCTTCAGGCGCTGACCGGCGACTCGGTCGACAATGTGCCGGGTGTGCCGGGCATCGGGCCGAAGACGGCGGCGCTGCTGCTCGAGGAATATGGCGACCTCGACACGCTGCTGGCGCGCGCGACCGAGATCAAGCAGCAGAAGCGGCGCGAATCGATCATCGAGAACCGCGACAAGGCGCTGATCTCGCGCGAGCTGGTGCGGCTGAAGCAGGATGTGCCGGGCGTCGAGCCGCTGTCCGACTTCGTGCTGCAGCCGCCGGACGGGCCGAAGCTGATCTCGTTCCTCAAGGCGATGGAGTTCACGACGCTGACCCGGCGCGTGGCCGAAGCCAGCGGCACCGACGCGGCCGAGGTGGAGCCGGCAACCGTCATCGTCGAGACCGGCGAGGCGCACGGACCAGATGTCGGCGCGGGTGAAACCTCCCCCTTGAGGGGGGAGGTCGCGCCGCGAAGCGTCGCGGGTGTAGGTGGAAACACCGCTCACCCCACGCCGGAGCTGCGCTCCGACCCGCCTTCTCAAGGAGAGGAGAGGTCCCCGGCCCGGCTTGCGATGCAGCGCGCCGCCGAGGCCGTGAACACGGGATTCGACACCGGTTCCTATGCCTGCGTCACCGACCTCGCCGAACTGAACCGATGGGTGGACGAAGCGCGCGACCTCGGCGTCGTCGCCTTCGACACCGAAACCAATTCGCTCGACCCGATGCAGGCGGACCTGATCGGCTTTTCGCTGGCGACCGCGCCCGGCCGGGCCTGCTACGTGCCGCTCGGCCACAGGATCGGCGTCGGCGATCTGCTGGGCGGCGGGCTGGTCGAAGGCCAGATCCCGGTTCGTGAGGCGCTGGCGGCGATCAAGCCGCTGCTCGAAGACCCGGCTGTGCTGAAGATCGCCCAGAATCTCAAATACGACCTGGTTGTGATGAACCGCCACGGCGTCGACGTGCGGCCGTTCGACGACACGATGCTGCTGTCCTACGTGCTCGACGGCGGCACGGGCGGCGGCCACGGCATGGACGCGCTGTCGGAAAAGTGGCTCGGCCACAAGACGATCGCCTTCAAGGACGTGGCGGGCTCGGGCAAGTCGCTGGTGACCTTCGACCAGGTGCCGCTCGACCGGGCCACCGCCTATGCGGCGGAAGACGCGGACGTGACGCTACGGCTGTGGCGGGTGCTGAAGCCGCGGCTGGCCGCCAACTCCATGGTCTCGGTCTATGAGCGGCTGGAGCGGCCGCTGATTCCGGTGCTGGCCGAGATGGAGCAGCGCGGCATTTCGATCGACCGGCAGATTCTCAGCCGACTGTCGGGCGAGCTGGCGCAGGGCGCGGCGCGGCTGGAAGACGAGATCAACGCGCTGGCCGGCGAGAAATTCAACATCGGTTCGCCGAAACAGCTCGGCGACATCCTGTTCGGGCGGATGGGCCTGCCCGGCGGCGCCAAGACCAAGACCGGCCAGTGGTCGACCTCGGCGCAGGTGCTTGAAGAGCTCGCCGCCGAGGGGCACGAACTGCCGCGGAAAATCGTCGACTGGCGGCAGCTGACCAAGCTGAAATCGACCTATACCGACGCGCTGCCCGGCTTCGTCAATCCCCAGACGCACCGGGTGCACACCTCCTACGCGCTGGCCTCGACCACGACCGGCCGGCTGTCGTCGTCCGATCCGAACCTGCAGAACATTCCGGTGCGCACCGCCGAAGGGCGCAAGATCCGGACGGCGTTCGTCGCCCAACCCGGAAACCTGCTGATCTCGGCGGACTATTCGCAGATCGAACTGCGCGTGCTTGCCCATGTCGCCGACATTCCGCAATTGCGCCAGGCGTTCGCCGACGGCACCGACATCCACGCCATGACGGCGTCGGAAATGTTCCAGGTGCCGGTCAAGGACATGCCGCCGGAAATCCGCCGCCGCGCCAAGGCGATCAATTTTGGCATCATCTACGGCATTTCCGCCTTCGGGCTGGCCAACCAGCTGTCGATCCCGCGTGAGGAGGCGGCCGACTACATCAAGAAATACTTCGAACGCTTCCCCGGCATCCGCGACTATATCGACGAGACCAAGGAGGCGGCGCGGCGCGACGGCTATGTCGAGACGATCTTTGGACGCCGCATCCACTATCCCGAAATCCGGTCGCCAAACCCGTCGGTGCGCGCCTTCAACGAACGCGCCTCGACCAATGCGCGGCTGCAAGGCACCGCCGCCGACATCATCCGCCGCGCCATGATCCGCATGGACGCGGCGCTGGCTGGAGCAAAGCTCGACACGGTGGGCATGCTGTTGCAGGTGCATGACGAACTGATCTTCGAAGCGCCGCAAGGCGATGTCGACAAGGCCATTCCCGTCATCGTCGAAGTGATGGAGAATGCCCCGATGCCGGCGGCGCATATGAAGGTTCCGCTGCAGGTCGACGCCCGCGCGGCGCACAACTGGGACGAGGCGCACTAGTGATCTGCCTGGATTGCGGGTTCCGCGGCGCGGCGCCTCAGTGACGGGGCGGCAGTGACGGGGCGGCCGCCGCCGCAGGCGGTAACAAAAAACCCGCCGGCAAGGCTGCCAGCGGGTTGTTGTTTTTCAGAGCAGCGGGTTTCCCCGCGCGATTCCCGCCGGTGAAGGCCGCCGGGCGGCGGCCTTGCCCGCCTGACCTGCGCCCCGCGCGTCGCCGCGGGACGAACGATCAGTTGCCCTGCTTCTTGAGGGCGGCGCCGAGGATGTCGCCCAGCGACGCGCCGGAGTCGGTCGAACCGTACTGCGCGACGGCTTCCTTCTCCTCGGCGATCTCCAGCGCCTTGATCGAGACCTGCACCTTGCGGATCTTCTTGTCGTAGGCGATGACGCGGGCGTCGAGCTTCTGGCCGACCGAGAAACGCTCGGGGCGCTGCTCGTCGCGGTCGCGCGACAGGTCGGAGCGCTTGATGAACGAGTCGAGACCCGAATCCACCAGACGAACCTCGATGCCGCCATCCTTGACGCCGGTCACTTCGCAGGTGACGACGGCGTTCTTGCGCAGTTCGCCCGAAGCGGCGGCGTCGCCGGCCGCGTCACGCGAAAGCTGCTTGATGCCGAGCGAGATGCGCTCCTTGTCGATGTCGATGTCGAGCACCTGGGCACGGACCATCTGGCCCTTCTGGTACTCTTCGATGGCCTGCTCGCCCGGCTTCGACCAGTCGAGGTCGGAGAGGTGGACCATGCCGTCGACATCGCCGTCGAGGCCGATGAACAGACCGAACTCGGTCTTGTTCTTGACCTCGCCCTCGACCTGGCTGCCGACCGGATGGGTGCGGGCGAAAGCCTCCCACGGGTTCTCCAGCGTCTGCTTGAGGCCGAGTGAAATGCGGCGCTTGGACGGGTCGACCTCGAGCACCACCACGTCGACGTCCTGCGACGTGGACAGGATCTTGCCGGGGTGGACGTTCTTCTTGGTCCAGCTCATCTCGGAGACGTGGATGAGGCCTTCGATGCCCGGCTCCAGTTCCACGAACGCACCGTAGTCGGTGATGTTGGTGACGGTGCCGTGGATCTTCTTGCCGATCGGGAACTTGGTGCCGATGTCGCCCCACGGATCAGCCTCGAGCTGCTTCATGCCGAGCGAGATGCGGTGGGTGTCCTGATTGATGCGGATGATCTGCACCTTGACCGTCTGACCGATGTTGAGCATTTCGGTCGGGTGGTTGACGCGGCGCCAGGCCATGTCGGTGACGTGCAGCAGGCCGTCAATGCCGCCGAGATCAACGAACGCGCCGTAGTCGGTGATGTTCTTGACCACGCCCTCGACAACCTGACCCTCTTCGAGGTTCTGGACGATCTCGGAACGCTGTTCGGCGCGGCTCTCTTCGAGAACGGTGCGGCGCGAGACAACGATGTTGCCGCGACGGCGATCCATCTTGAGGATCTCGAAGGGCTGCGGGTTGTGCATCAGCGGCGTGACGTCGCGGATCGGACGGATGTCGACCTGCGAGCGGGGCAGGAAGGCCACCGCGCCGTCGAGATCGACGGTGAAGCCGCCCTTGACCTGGTTGAAGATGACGCCTTCGACGCGCTCGCCCTTGGAGAACTTCTCCTCCAGCTTGACCCAGCTCTCTTCGCGGCGGGCCTTGTCGCGCGACAGGACGGCTTCGCCCAGCGCGTTCTCGATGCGGTCGACCATGACCTCGACCGTGTCGCCGGCCTTGAGTTCCTTGGCGCGGCTGCCGAATTCCTTCAAAGGCACGCGGCCTTCGACCTTGAGGCCAACGTCAACGATGGCCATGTCCTTTTCGATGGACGTGATGACGCCGCGGACAACGGATCCTTCGGCGTTCTGGCTCTCGGAAAAGCTTTCCTCGAGCATGCTCGCGAAATCATCGCGGCTCGGATTTGATGCAGACATGTTTTCTCCTGAAAGCTCCGTCAAGGCGGAGCGGCGCCTGGGTTCGAGTTGCGTTGGCCTGGTCGCAATCCGGGTCCAAAGACCCGATGCCGCTTGCGCGGCGGGAGGCGCGTGGATCGCAGCCAGGCTGGTTGAGGGTCGATATAGGCGCGGTTTCGCCAAAAGGAAGGCGTCGCGCCCGGATCAGGCCCTGTTCCGCTTCGTCAGGATGTCGTCGACAATCGCCCGTGCGGCGCGGAACGCGGCTTCTATACTCATCTCACTCGTGTCGAGCAAGTGCGCATCGGCGGCAGGACGCAGCGGCGAGTCGGCGCGGCCGGTGTCGCGCTCGTCGCGGCGGAGGATGTCGGCGAGGATTTCGGCGAGATCGGCCTGGCCGCCACGGTTTTCGATGTCGCGCAGGCGGCGGCCGGCGCGTACCTCGGCCGAGGCTGTGACATAGAGTTTCGCGTCGGCGTTAGGGCACACTACCGTGCCGATGTCGCGGCCATCGAGCACCGCGCCGCCCGGCTGTCCGGCGAAGGCGCGCTGCTTGTCGACGAGGATGCGGCGGACTTCTGAGATGACCGCGACGCGGGAGGCGGCGTCGCCGACCGCGTGGGCGGACAGCGCGTGCTTGTCGAGATTGCCGAGATCGACGTCTCTGGCCGCCTGGACGGCGTGGGCCTCGTCGTCAAGCGGCAGGCCGAGCTGCAGCATGCGATGCGCCACGGCGCGGTAGGTCAGGCCGGTGTCGAGATGCGGCAGGTGGTAATAGTCGGCGAGACGGCGGGCAAGCGTGCCCTTGCCCGACGCGGCGGGGCCGTCGATGGCGATGAGAAGCGATTGGGTCATGGCGGCCCATCAAACGCAAAGCGCGCCGCCGCGCAAGCCGCAACCGGCGCAAACTACGCGACGGGTTCTTTCGGCGCGGCGGCCCGGAACGCCGGCAGCGCCCTGCAGGCCTCGACGATGGCGAGGATGCGGGGACAGGCCGACAGCTCGGCGCCCCAGCGGTCGGCATTGTAGACCTGCGGCACAAGGCAGATGTCGGCCATGGTCGGGCTGTCGCCGTGGCAGAATTTGCCGGTCGACGGGTGGTCGAGCATGGCTTCGAACGCCGCCATGCCTTCGCCGATGAACTTTTTCATCCAGGCGACGCGAACCGCGTCGCCGCCGCCGGTCAGCGCCATCACGTGATTGACCGTGCCGGTGTTGCAGATCGGGTGAATGTCCATGGCGATGGCGTCGGACAAAGCGCGCACGCGCTGGCGGCCGGGCGCATCGGCCGGCAGCAAACGCTCGCCCAGGCGGGTCTCGTCGAGATATTCGACGATCGCCAGCGACTGGGTCAGCCGCAGGCCGTCAATGTCGAGCACCGGGACCTTGCCCTGGGGATTGCGCGCCAGATGTTCGGGCGTCTTGTGGACGGCGGCGAGCAGGTCGACCGGGATGGCGCGAAAATCGATGCCGAGCAAATGCAGCGCGATGCGGACCCGGTAGCTCGCCGACGACCGCCAGTAGTCGTAGAGGACGACATCCATGCGTCAGGCGGCTCCGTCATATTCGCGCACGGTCTGCTCGATGGCGCCAAAAATCGAATGGCCGCGGGCGTCGTTCATCTGGATGCGCACCGTGTCGCCGAAGCGCAGATAGGGCGTCTTCGGCTCGCCGTGGGCGATGGTCTCGATGGTGCGGATCTCGGCGATGCAGGAATAGCCAACGCCGCCGGCCTCGACCGGTTTGCCGGGACCGCCGTCGAGCTTGTTGGAGACGGTGCCGGAACCGATGATGGCGCCGGCGCCCAGCGGACGGGTGCGGGCGGCGTGGGCGACCAGCGTCGGAAAGTCAAAAGTCATGTCGATCCCGGCATTAGCGCGTCCGAACGGTTTTCCGTTGACGTCGACAATCAGCGGCAGATGCAGTTTGCCGCCGTCCCAAGCGTCGCCAAGCTCGTCGGGCGTCACCGCCACCGGCGAAAACGCCGAGGACGGTTTCGACTGGAAGAAGCCGAAGCCCTTGGCCAGTTCGGCTGGGATCAGGTTGCGCAGCGACACGTCGTTGACCAGCATGACCAGACGGATGGCGTCGCGCGCCTGGTCGCGGCTCGCGCCCATCGGCAAATCGTCGGTGACCACGGCGATCTCGGCCTCCATGTCGACGCCATGGGCCTCGTCGGCCATCAGGATCGGATCGCGCGGACCGAGGAAGGAATCGGAGCCGCCCTGATAGATCAGCGGGTCTGTCCAGAACGAGGCCGGCATCTCGGCATTGCGCGCCTTGCGCACCAGTTCGACGTGATTGACATAGGCCGAGCCGTCGGCCCACTGGTAGGCGCGCGGCAGTGGCGACATGGCGTCGTGCTCGTGGAATCGCTCGGACGGGACCGCGCCGTGGTCGAGGCTTTCCGACAGCGCCAGGAGATGCGGCGAGATGCGACGCCAGTCGTCGAGCGCGGCCTGCAGGGTGGACGCGAGGAAGGATGCGTCGGTGCACCGGGTGAGGTCGCGCGAGACGACCACCAGCCTGCCGTCGCGACGGCCGTTCTTCACGCTTGCAAGCTTCACTTGAGATCCTCCGGGCGCGCCGCGGCGCTAATGGTTGCAGTTGCAACTATCACGGGTCACCGACCAGTTCAACGACCGGACGGCGCGATGTCAATCGCCGATGCGGCGATCGTGGACAGCCGGAACCGCGCCGCTTCACCCAAGCGTGAACGGCGGGCGCGGAAAGTCCCAAAATGTTTCCGCAATTGTGACAATGAGTGCCATCGTCCCGAAAAATCACTATGCTCAATCATTCTCGGGCCGGTCGACGGGTGGAGCTGGAGCCTTCGATGTTGGGATGGGCAAGACGGACGGGGTTGAACGGGGTCGCCGCCGCGCTGGTGGCGCTGGGCGGCTGGCTGGCGGCGACGCCGGCGCAGGCCTTCGACCCGATGCTGGACGTCAACGTGGCCGCCGCCGTCGAGGCCGGGCGCGTCGACGAGG
>APMI01013363.1_pt1 | contig 15307 bp, 15 predicted proteins | sample 667938 | NCBI WGS metagenome assembly APMI01 (sample SAMN01084076, study PRJNA167559) | wastewater metagenome | biome: Wastewater | place: Denmark: Ejby Moelle, Odense | collected 2011-11-28 | reverse complement strand
TCGTTGTTTTCATTGTCTGTCTTCGATTTCTAAAACGAATCTTTTGTATTTTAGCGATCCATTACAGGAGGCTCTTAAATACTTTCCGACAGCTTCGATAATTTTCGTGAATCTTTACGTTCTATTAATTAACCTTCAGTAACTTCTCTCCTTTATTCTCGCTTGGTTGATGACAGACCTAAAGTCATATTCTGGTCTCGATCTAAAACAGATATTTATGGCACCATAGTTTTGCTTTGATTTGATTAATTGACTTCATTCTTGCCTTTCTTAGCATTAAGTATTCTTGACCTGATTGCCAATGGAATTTACACAAAGTAGACAACCATTAGAAGACACATTACGACTGCTAAGGCTTTAGACATAGCAAGAGGAGGTCCGATATCTTTGGCAGAAGAATCGATTCCATAAAATATACCGAAAAATAAAATAGTCACAGCTTACAGGACTTTAAATATTGTGTTTTGACTCTTAATATAGTATGATTTGATCTTGTAATCGAAAAGAGCCTATAATGAGCAGTTAATGCCCATGAAAATAATTAGGAAGTATTGATATTGGAACGGTATAACTATGAAGATAGGGTACACTATCTTCTTAATTATCTCGTAATACTGACTCAAAGTGTTGTAAAATAACGTAATTTTGAATCGAAATAGCTGCAAAGCGAATACTACAACAGATATAGCGTAAGCCACAGTACACCCAATTAGAAATCCATTAGGAGTAGTGAATTGATATGCGACAACAAGACTAAGTATATTTTCTTGTATGAGAAAGTAAAAAATACAGTTAAGGAAACCAATTTAATAGTCAATAGCCCATTAATTGAAGCAGATTAATTCACGGCATTTGTCAGCAAAGTATTTCTTTTTGAGTATACGTGCGATGTGCAGCGCAATCAAAAGACAAACTAAGACCAAATCAATAGACCCAAGTAGTAGGAAAGATTTTTAGAGTTGAGGCTCACCAAAGTACTGATCAACTTGATTGAATGAGTATTTAACCATCTGCCAGCTGCTCTGCTTAGTATCCCGGATAATGATATTGCACGGCGTGAGATATTGCCAAGCATTCAAAATGTAGCTCACAGGAGATAGCCATTCGATTTCTAAAAAGTAGAGTAAACTCATCGATTGAAGTGTGGAAACAATATAGAACAGCAATTTGCTGCCTGTCGCTGTGATGAATACTGCAGCCGATACGATGATGATTATTCCAAGCGCATTAGGAGTCGATAGTTCAGGCTCATTTGTGCAAATGCCAGTTGCAATACGAGTGTCTTGTTGTTCCACTGGAATCTGAGACGGGTCTTTTACGACTTCAAGATCAAAGCCTTGGTTGCAACTTTTGCAGTATTGATGATAAGGCTGTGTGCATGTACTACAAGAATAATGGCAGGGTTGGCTAAATGCTCCCGAAATTAAGAGGCAGAACAAATACAGAAAGAGATATCGATTTGATATCTTCATCGATGGATGATTAAATATTTATGATTGATTATAACTAAACTCATAATAAAACAATTCTAGTTGTTTCATCTTTTTATAAATTTGGGTTCAAAATTACTAGACATCATAAGCTATTATTTTATAATTGGTAACAGCAATTAAATAGACATAAAATAAGAAAAAAATTGCAAACTTCATTTTAGTTGATGCTCTCTGCTCAAGGACATTTTACTTTGCTTTTGCATACTCTTTGGCTTTGTTTCTTTTCTACCTTTACACATTTCCTTGTTATTTTGATCGGCGTTGAACTCTTTCATTTTTCTTTCGATATCATAAATTCTATCTGTTTAAATTCCGTCGATGGTCATTTTTCTCTATGAGTCACAACCTTTTTTAGCCTTTAGTTTATCAACATTTGTACTGGCTTTGCCTCGCTCTTCTCTTCTACTTCTAGAGGAATAATATCCAATCATCATGTTTTTGCTGATGTTAAGATTTCTGCGTTCTGTCTTCTCTATTAATCCTTCGCTTTGCAGAAATCTAATGAATTCGACAAGTCTATGGAGAAAGTTAAATATTTTTGTTTTCTTCAGTAAAAATAGTTCCAGATCTCCTTCACAGTCTATCTTTTCGTTGATTTATTAATAAAATGTAAGTAAAGAACTCACTGAATGTTCTGAAAGAATATTGCAGTTGTAAAGAAGCGAGGGTAATGTCTGTATTTTGGTAACTAAGTCTCTTGGTTTTTAAAGCAAAGACAGTACCAATGTGTCAAGACTTGTGCTCGAACTTGAAGGATCATAACTAATTTTTAATAAATGATCTTGTTCGATATCTCTCCAAGCTGAGTATAACTGCAAGTTTTCCTACTTTTCATGATATCTTGCAATTAAGCCCATGACATTTTTTTTAGTTGGCTTAAAGAACTGACTAAAGAAAGCAATAATGGCGCTAATTATTTTCATCTTAATAATAGCCTAATCTGAAATTGTTTTAATTTCAGTAATTAGTCCCTTAAGCTCCTTTGTATTGATTTTGCGAGCCGCTTAAACATAACCAGTTGCCATCTGGTTATAAAATTTGAATATGTTCTTGGCCTCGATCATCCTGTGCATGATTGGCGTTTTAGAATCGAAATCCAATTTTTAAACTAATGCGATCCTTTCATCTCTCGGTATATCATAATTAAGGCTAGGATTTACATTTATTTGCGGTTCAACGTGGATATGTCTATTATGGTTGGGAGTTGCATCACCTTGCTGCTTGCTTTTTATCATTAAATTTGGCTTTGACTCTAACTTTTTGACTGAACTATGGATAAACCGTGAATTTAGTATACTTCTGTTATAGTTCTACACATAAGTACTTTCATATTTGTCACTTTTGTGAGGCACCGAGCTAACATATTTAGGAATTGGTTTATCCTTTTTAAAGGTCTCTTGAATTTTCCCAATGTGAACTCTATTTATTTTCTTAACTGATTTATCAGTACTTTTTAACCAAACCTTACTGTTTGTATTGATTTTATTTACAGCACTTTCTGCATTACTGTGTTATTGAATAGGTTTCTTTTTCATAATTTTAGGCTTACTGTCCGATACTGCATGAGAGTAGTTTTTGGTTTCCAAAGTAGTAGTACTTTCATTTTTATTGAGTGTTACTGCTTGTTCTCTTTTGGTTTTGTTCTTGCGAGCGGTAAGTATCTTTTCTTCTGCTAGCCCCTTCTCTTTTAGTTTATTTAGCTCCTCTTTGTCGAGTTTATTAATTTTAGGATTCACATTACTCTTGTTAGTTGTTTTCAGTGCAGTAAATGGTCGTCTAGATTATTTTTTATTTTTTATAACCTGGTCTTTACTTTTGTTGAGTTATCTTTCGTTGTAATTAATATTTGACTAACTGGGTTTGCAAGTATGTGTTCCATTTTTACTAGTACAAGTTTTTTCTCTCCGAAAATGCTATGTCTCTATAGCCTATTTATCAAAAGATAGCTCAATAGTTTCAGTGGCAGCAGCGGAGTCAAAGTAGTTATTCTGTCCATGGATAGCATGCGTCTTGTAGTTCTTATTGTACTTGTTCTTGCCCTTCTGGCGATCATAGCCCAAAATAACAGTATCGTCTTAATTGTCAAATTGTTCATCTTATTTAATATGTTATTCGTCTTCTGGTTCGTATTTTATTGATTTTGTTGTCGTTTGCTGATCGATTTACACTTATGCACACAAGTTGAGCTTATCGGGCTGTCTCATGAGATTGGTCTGAATCAGAAATGGAAGGGCCTGAGTGTCCGACTGGCATAATAAGTTTTGCTAAAGTAATTGCTAGCAGTACTCCTGCTCAGTGTACAGGTTTATCGTGTTGTACTACTGACGGACACATTTTTCACTACTGATACTGCCTTAAGAATCAGGTAAAGATGTTGAACTAGCTACACTTTGAAGAGCCTGTATTATGTATTTCTGGTTAAATTATTTTTATTGCTCCATTAAGTGACTCAGCTTCTGTAGCTGCTCGTTAAATGTTTGAATGGAGGATATTTTTTTCATGGAATTTATTTAAAATTAAGAATATAATGTCGAAATTCATGCACGAAATACTAATAGTAATATGCTTAATGATTATATAGCCTAGCCTATTTTAGCGGCAAGCATGTCTGTAATTTCATATTTTTATTTACAGTAATTTAGCTTTAACTTTCGTTTTTGTAAAATACGATAAAAAACTTTCTTTAATCTAGCTGTAATCATTAATAATATTGAATCCATGAATTGTATGTTTTAGTGATAAGTGATAAGTAAAACATTAAATCATTAGGTTAGAAATAATAATTATTTCAATATTTAGAACAATTTAAAATTTGAATTTAAGACAGAAATTATCGATATTTTAATGATATAAGACAATGAAGTAATCACATTTCAAAAATATTATGCAGACTAAATAGATAGTCTAGAATGTTACGTCCTGTGGCGAATCTGAGTCCATAGTCTGTGGCCTTGAACATTTCTCTAAGTCTTCCCACATCAGTTTTTCTTCCACCCACATTGTTATACTCGTTAAGCGGGTCGTAAATGTTGATCTTCGAAGTGCCATCTGGTTGTTCTTAGTACAGGAAGTAATGTGCGTAGAAGTAAATGGTGCTAATGAAAAGTTACCCAGCTGACATAGCTTTGCATCTCTCAGCACTAAGCAACACCATCAGAAAAATTGCGTAAGTTTTAAGTCCGTTCTTGGCAGGGTTTGCTAGGTCATAGCTTCGCAGTAGCTTGTAAATTGCGAAGAAAACTGGCTTCAGAAAAGGATTGTAGTAGAGTCTCTCTGCAATGAACCGAACATATTTTTGGCCGTTGTTCTTCTTCTGAAAAATAGTTATATCGATTTTGCGATAATTTAATTTCTGTTCAAGGTCCATTTTTATGTTAGGGAAACTGTTTCCATTATTGTTTTTGTTAAAATATATCTATTTAATTCCTAGCTATCTTTGTCTTAGTTTAAGAGCACTGAATATTTTGCCCAAGGTCTCTTAAATTTGGATATAGCTAGAGTTTTGATTTGTGAAGACTACATCAATGTCACTGTAAGGTGTCCATAGACCTGTAGCGTATGATCCGATAATGTCGATTTTGAGATGCATGGAGCTGCCAATTTTCGCAAGCTAATGATAAATATATTCAACATCCTTCCAAGATTATTCGTGTCTCTTTTAACTAAGTTTCGATAGTGTGTCTATTTATTGAGTCAACTTCTAAATTGAAAATTAAGATTCATCGCTTTCAGAAGATACTTCAATTGAAAAATTTTAATTTACTGAATTTTCATCTTACTTAGTCACGGAGTTCATAATTTAGTGACAGGCAACATACTATGAGGAGAACGATTGCTAAGTTTCCTTCTCTTTAATAAGATCAATGAGCCAGTCGACCTCGAAATCAATTTATTGAGCGACGTCAAAGCAACTTTTTTGCTGCTTATTTTCAATTGAGGGGTCTGCTTTGTAATTTAACAACAACAGGATAATGTCCTTCTTCTTTTCACAGCTATTGGTGGTGTTCAAAAGTGCCTTATGTAGTGCAGTTTCGCCTATGTAAAGTAAGTCTTACCTGCACGTTTACATTTATAATTTGGATCCGCAGAATTTTTAAGAAGTAACTCGACCACTCTCAAGGACTTCTTCTCAAGGGCTTCAATCAGTATACTGCTTCCGTCTAAATTGGTGGAGTTGGCCTAAAATATAAAATTCTTTTACTAAGGTGGGGTCACGCGAAACAATGGCGTTGATCATTTGATAGCAATCTTATTAGCTTTCATTCTTAAGCGCATAGAACATACAGTTGTCGCCCTTCGCATCAACGAGTCCCAACTTGAGCTTGGGAGACTGCAGCAGGGATATGACAACTTAAATTTTGGAACCCTCGCAGGCTGCCATGAGTGCAGTTTTGCCAACCAACTCCGGATTTTGTTTAGTATTACTGTATATTGAGTTGATCTCGACATCGAGTCTACATGACTTAAAGGTTACTTGAGCACAGCATCGATGTACTTAGATGGCTCAGTGACCTTGCTGTTTATTATCTCGAACAGAATGAGCGACAGCTTTGGAGGGCTAAGCTGACCGATACAGTGACTCAGATGCGCTGAGAACTAGTTAAAGTGATCGAGTTTGATTAATTTGAATAGTTTAACATGCTGCTACATTGTCTAGTTGGGTAAATAATTATATATCACCGGATGCACTGCAAACTCTATATTTTTAACACTCTATGCACTTACAAACACATAGCGATTACTAGTTTCGGTACTTCAACATTTTCATCGTTTCTTTTGATAAACTGTATGAGTTAGACTATTTTAAGATTCCACACCTACTATTGCAAGATAGCTTTTCCAATACCAGAAATGCGGTAAATATATGCAAAATGACTTTTAATGCAAAAAATAAAGTATTTTGATCATCATAGAGTGATCAGTATTTTATTTAATACTGAAATGAGTTTAATAAATTTAAATAATGTAACTAATAACAACAATGTCTCTATTTTTAAATAATAGCTAATTAAAAATAATTTTTTGCGTAATTATATACAATATAAAACAATTTATCAGTTTTGTAGCTACTGTTTGTTGGCTATCATTGTCTCTCGCATAGTTTCATATGTTATTTATCTCTACCCTTTACGGATGGCTGCGTAACCCGATTCGTTTATTAGATTCTATATGTCAGCTCCACACCATCCCTCTGTGACGTGACTCAACGATTTTATATCTTAGTTGTTCAGCTTAGATGGTATATTCTTTGACTTTATCAAGGTCTTCATGATTCCAACTCTATCCTTTTCGTCAGGAGGGGCAATAAATATTTTTAAATCGAACCTCCCAGGCCGCAGTAAAGCAGGGTCAACGAGTGCGATATTATTTGTAGCTCCAATAATAAAAATTTTTGAATTCTGTGTAAAGCCATCGATCTAAGTTAGAAGTTGATTTATTGTTGACCTTTGCTATTTTGTTTGCCATTTTTCAGTTCTTGAACCTATTGCATCAATTTAGTCTATAAAAATTATTGCACCTTTTTATATTGATCTCGCTTTTTAAAATATGTCTCTGATTCTCTTTGGACCCACACCCACAAATATTTCCTCAAATTATGAAGCAGAAGCACTAAAAAATTAAAGTCCGGCTTCATTTGCTAAAATTCTCGCTAACATTGTCTTGCCTGTGCCTGGAGGTCCATGCAGCAAAATGCCTCTTCGAATTCTAAGGCCAAAATGCTGAAACTGTTAAGGATTTTTCATGTATTAAATAGCTTCTCTTAAATAATCTTTTATTTTTTATCCTCCATAAAAATTGTCAAACTGTTCAGATGTATTGGCTTTGGTCTATTTCTTATAAATTTACTTCCCATATTGAGTTGGCATGAACTTGTAGAGCATGACTATGCCGGCCAGTGGAGCCAGGACTGGGAGTAAAGATATAGCGTTTAAGTTCTCATTCTCACATGTAAATGACACATTAGGAGTGGCCCTGCATATATTATTAACTACTTAAGCTGCTGGAACAGTTCATACAGGGGATAGTTACCCAATATCGAGTGATACCAGTCCGATGTCTGCGATCGAAAGTATATCACGTCGCCCTTTAACACCACATCATTAATTTGTTAACTGCGTAATGCATGGAAGAAGGTGGATAATTTTACATTCTTTTCATCATTGAACGTGCAGTACAGGAAATAACCAGCGGCCACGAACGAGACAGCTGCTAGTATTTTGTATCTGTGTTGTTTAATCTTTTCTATAATCCTCCTGATCATTTTACTAATATAGACGTCATAAACAATTTTAACATTTTGGTTATGTTTATTATAAAGATGATCCGATGCATTAAATATCGAAAAAGTATTGAAAAACTTAAAAATTGTATTCAGCTGGCTACGAGGCTGTAAAGTAGGACCTACTTCTCGACTGAGCTCTGATTTACAACTGCAACTAAACCAGTGTCGTCGATGACTACTTTAGGGCCGATACCACATCCAAACCCGATATTTATTCTTGCTTTCGAACTTTCACAGGAGCCAGTCTCTGATTTTATTAACAGCATCTCACGCTAGCCATTTGAACAGCTTAATATAAGAGGATTTTGAGGCCGATTATGTCTTTATATTGCAGCCATTTAGAGAACTGAGCCTCTTCCGACTGCTAATGTCTTTACTATTTCTCCAGAGTGAACATTGAGCATCATTATTTTGCCATCTTTGTTGCCGACGAGCACAACGTCGGATGCCAACAGAAGTGGTCTGAGGCTGCATGCAAGACCACAGCTGGTGACTATCCTCTCCAGGCTGATTGAGTCGAACTCACCATTCTATATTATGGCAGTGTTACTTTGGTGAAGATGTTCCAAATTGTGAGAGTGGAATCCAGGCCAGCTGATACTAATTTACGAGACTGCTCGCATATGATCAGTGAAGCCACACCCGATCGGCAAGATGTAGCCTATGCAACTGATTCGCTTTTTTTATAGTTGAATATATTAATCTTTTTATCATATCCGCCTGTGGCTAAGTGACTGCCATCCAGCATGTCCACAATACATGTTAGGGCCGCAGAATGCAGGTTTACTTTTCGCTTGAGTTTCCAATGACTGGTATCCCATACAATAAGAGACCCACAACCATTGTCCCCTCCGGATGCGAAGAAGCTGCCGAAATTACTAAGTGAACATACGCTGGCTCTGTGGGCAGAAAGTGTTTGAATATATTTGCCCGTTACAGTAGAGTATACATATATATTCTTATCTTTGCAGCCCACGAGTATATTTTTGCCATTATTTACGAAGAGCACGCACAATAGTATATCTTGAGCAAAACTGCACGTTATAAGACTGCTTACAGAAGTCGACTTGCTCAATGTCACAGTCTCAGCATATTCTGAAATTGCGTTTTGTTAGTCTCGTGTCACTTTTAACTTAGTGGACAAATTTCGATTATTACTAGCTTGTACAGTCACAATATATTTCTCACGTTAGGCTGGCTCATAGTCGTGTTTTCTGCTTGACCATTGAGACTATGGTCTTGATCGATACTTCAAATAATCGCTACTGCTTGATGGCCTTAATCCTCGAGATTTTTCATTGTCATTATGATTTTTAAATGTTGGAGGCTGCTGGAACCCATATGGATTTACTTCTGTCTCATGTCTTTTATTTCTATTCTGACTTGCATTTTTAATTGAATAAGTACTTAAATTATTATTGTTTTGTCTTTGCTTATCCTCACTCGGTTGATGCATAGATTTTTAAATTTTCTCATCCATATTAAGATCTTTCAACAGCATGTTATTATCTTAAATAATCTCTTGAGCTTGTATGACAAGTTTGTTCAGTTCTACTTAGAACACAGTCTTAGTATTGGAGAAGAAGTTATCTCGAATATGGTTGAGTCTCAAATTACATGCTTCATCTTGGTAAAACTGTAGCTGACTGCCGACGCAAAGAATATTCTGGGCGTCCAACATTATGGGTCCAATTGCTTAAAAATACGCATTTGTTAGTTATTCATATATGCGGTGGTTCTTAAAGTAATCTTCATCCTTCGATATTTATTCGAGTAAGTTTAAATTTGACATATTCATATTGCCATGTTGAGCTATGTTTATGCTAGAGGGAGATGCCAAATAGTTTTGCATGTATGGCTTGCTGTTGTATTATTAAGACGGTTGAGATGAAAGAATCTGTCTTCGAGTCTCTCGCATGCGAACTACTTGATTTTTAAGGCTAGTGTACAGGTTGATGAAATCACGAAATACGAAATCCAGTTGAGAATGCAACGACAATTTAAGATCTTAAATAAGATGCAAAATCTCACGACTGAAATTTTAGAAATCTCGATTGACTCTATTTTTCTCCTGGTCTATGATTTTGCGCATGTGATCCACGTTGGCTTGTTCGTTGCTCAACAGAAAAATCAGCTCAGTGGGGTACAAATTGTTCTAATTGACACCATTGCGAGAGTTTATGGACAGGTTGCCTACTTTAGACTTCATCATTCGCATCCTTTCACCGACTTGGTACATCGACTGCTCTCGATCTCGTAGATCAGCAATTGGTCTGGGCGACTGGATAAGACTTGGTTGAATACGCTGAGGCACAGAGTATGAGTTCCTGCTTGTCCCATTTGCTGGGCTATACTGTCTGGGGTTCGCTGCCCTGAAACCTAGCATTTATGCTTCGTTTAAACTTTATAATTTTTCGTTTAATAATATGCTGACTTTCTAAGTTCATCAAATCATTATGCAGGACCTTAATATGTTACAGGGTTGTATTTATATAAATGAAAGGGTATAAGAAGATAAATACATTTTCACAGGGCCCATCGGCAGCCCAGATTGGCTCATACTTGATCTTCGTCATGCAGATCCTCATCTTTTACATAATCATTCAAGCTCGTATAGTAACTGCAACCACCCGTACCGTGATGCTGGTCTTGTACAGCTGCAGCGTGATATGCCAGATCGGTGTGACATTGATGGTTTCCTTGTCCGACCCGTCCGACAGCTTCATGATAAAGTACAAGAACAACCGCAACGAGTAAACTATACATTCATGAAGGGTCAGGAATACTTAAGTGAGTGACATGCTCTACTGCGACATCTGCCGCAGCTATGTGCTCGTCAACTCCAGGCACTGCAAGAAGTGTGGCCGTTGCGTCGAGAACTTTGATCATCACTGCATATGGGTCAACAATTGCGTCGGTGGCAAAAATTATACCCTGTTCTTGGTAATGATCGCACTCACCTTCCTAAGCATGCTATTTTTCTTAGTCTCAATGGGTCTGCTGTGGGGCGAGCAGGGGTTTACCGCTTTCGTAGCTGAGATGGCAATTGTGTGGGCATCATCGATTATTGTGCTCATCTTTTCTATATTAATCCTGAATCTCATTTTACTGCATGTCTACTTAGGTTACTTAGGCATTACCACCTATGAATTCATTATGTCAAACAAAGTCAAGAAGCAGGTAGGTAAAGGTAGTGATTCAAACCAGCAAGAAATGACACAGGAAGCAATAATGGACGCAAACAAGAAATCAGAGGATAATTTAAATCCGAGCGCACAATAAGCTGCGAAGGAGAAACTTGATGGGTTAGCCACTATTGAAGTAGAAGCCTACAATTAAGCTCATAGTGACATTTAGAAATATGCCGCAAACAAATCTAAAAATGATAAAAAGGCCAGTAAAATATACCCGACTGGAGTGGAAAATAATGTATTCTATGAGGATAGTGACCATATGAGCAATAGAAGCTCAATCAGTGATAAAGAATCAATAAAAATTACTTAGTTTTTCACTCGCAACAAGAGCTTAAAGATTTTAGTCAGTCATGACGCTGTTAAGCCTCATGTGAAGGGTTAACTGTACTCAAAGACATGCTCTAACTCAAGAGATGGAGCCAAAATAGCCGGTCTTCCAAAGTGAGATCTGCTATGATTTTCTAATATTGCATGATAAAATATTACTACTAAATTTGAGTAAAATTCTGAATTCCATATTAATATTACAGTTTGAGAGTAAGATCACGATGGAGGCAATGATGAATGAGTTAATGTAATCTCGTAAGAATTTCCTCGATCGGCAAGAGGACATCGAGAACTAGTTCAATGAGAAGTTCCAAAGCTGTATCATGGACCTGGCCGAATAACTAGCCGTAATGTTCGAGGTACTTATTCATTGACTTAGCTGAAATAAGAAGAGGAAGCTATAAACAGGACCATGAAACACATATAATAATATATTGACTCAGTTTGTGGCCAGTTTGACTACTTTAACTACGAAAGCCAAAGTATGGATGGACCCAATTGATCATAAATGAATGAGTGCATATTTTTGAGTATTAATAGTATTAGATCAGTGAATGCTGTTTTTGTGATGTTACTAATAATTGATGAATATATAGCGAGATCAGGTGTACCAGTTCCAGTACATGTAGACGAAGCCCATATAGAAGGAGACCATGCCCCAGATTTCATAAAAGCCACGGTGGGACTTGTGATAATACTTGATCATCTCGCGATGGGTGCCATTGCAGAAGGGAGCATTAGCTGAATTTTTACAGTTGCATAGCTTGTAATACCCACTCTCTGATACGTTGAACTGCACGGGTCTGCATCTAGTGATGTTGGCATTGCAGGCACCGTCGCACCAAGGGTTGTTCAGCGAGATACCGCATGAGCACCAGTTGTATACTTTGCCTTGCTGCAAGTAAGTATTGTATGGGAACCAACCTGAATTAACATTATTTTACCAGTCACGAAGGGAATGCTAGGAGGTCTGTACTTGCCCTCCATGTAGCCCACTGACTCAGGAATAGGCACGGTCTTGTACTGTGGGAAGTCGGTGATGTCATCTGGGCCGGGTGTGCGCTTCTCGGCTGGTGGTTTGAGTATCTGAGGAGGGGTGATAAAGGGGTCCTTGAGATGTGCTTCTCCCTCAACAAGAATAGTGGAGACACGTTTGTAATTAGCTGCCCTACGTAGGATCGAGGCCATGGTTGCTATCTTTATATTATAACAAGTTGTTGCACAGATTTATATTAATATTTTAAGCTTTTTTCAATTTGCCACACCATCTAAGGAGCATCTCCTGTTTTATAGATAAGTACTGAAATCTGATCATCAAAAATCATATGATTTCTGGTATAAGTACTCAGCCAGCAGGTCAACTGGATCATTTGGTATAATATTAGACACCTAGAGCAACCCTTAGTTAAGGGTAGGGACAACAAATTCCATCAAGTAGTTTCTAAATGGCATCTTCTTTATTTCTTCCTCGGTTTCAGTCCTCACAATTTATGTAATTTCATCACGTAGCTTTGCTCTTTGATCGCTTATACTCTGAATTTGTTATTTTTTCTTTTTAACTTCATTTTCTCTATGACTTAAACTTTTCTGATTCTATTGACTTACAAACTCCATATGTTTTTTCAGCAGCTCTCCCTCATGTACGAGATAGTTGTTGGGACGCCCATTCTATATTAATAACCGATTATTACTCTTTCGATATAGTTACGCAGAGATTAGAATATTTAATTTTCCTTTGCCCCAGTCGTATCGTAAATGAGTTCCTCCACTCCACGTGAAGTGAAGAAGTCGATTACTTATGTAGAAGGTTATTTTCCTATCTGTTTTATCGATATTATTGATTAAGGGTAAGATAACTCGTATTTCGGACCCTCCCCTTCTTGTTGCTATTATTCAGCTTAAGGCTCCTCTTCCTTTGGCTACTCTTCAGCAGGTGGGTCTTATTTTAGCTATTATTTATCTCCTTCTGGTTTGGCATCTTAGTCACCTTCAACCACTTCAGCTTTGGCTGCTTCTTATTTTTTTGGCTTAGGAACTGGCTTTCTCTTTCTTTTAAGTTTCTTAGCTGATAGTTTTATGAAGATGTGCTCAAGCTCTTCTTTAAAGTGAGGGAAGTTTTCCAAAATAAACCCTCGATTGGTGCAGTCATTTTGTGCTAATCTCCATTTTATTGCTCTATAGAATACCTTCATTGCCTCATTCAATTGAGATGGCTCATTTCTTAACAAGTACTCGCTAATGGCAGCCCATTCTTAATTTAAATCTTCCTTAAGTTCACGATCGGCATGTTCTTTAGCAGAAGAAAGTATTTCTTTAATTGTTAATACTGGAATCCTGTAGTACTCAGAAAATCTAAATTAATCAAGAATTACACTTTGTAAATGTGATCGATTTTAGAATCTTTCCGCCAAGCCTCGTCATTTTGAATAAAAAGTATTTTTATTGGTCTTAGTTCGTGCCTCTTACAGAACTATGCAAGTATCTTTCCGATATTTTTACCAATTCCCTCTTTGGCAGTCCATTCCATATCAACAGGTTATTCAGGAGTCCCCACGAAAAACTTTGATGGCTTGATATCTATATTCAATAAGAACCTATCAGGGTTATCAAATAATGCGCTTGATTGAACTGAAGTAACTTCACCTGAGCCAACACCTGTTGATATGCTTTATATTATTGCTTTTTGAGTGCAATTTTAATTAAGATCGAATGCAAGTAAATAGGGTGGACTTTCAGGCGGACTCTAGCCGACCTTGATCACAAGCTTAACTAAATCTTTCAAGTGAATCATCGGGATTTGGTTGGTTCCATCGCCAAGGTAAGGTAATTTACGAGGTTATTACAGCCAAGCAGCTTTGAATAATGGATAAAGATTGTCTTATCCACATCCGTATATCAGACCTGGACATACAATAAATATCTTGACATTTTCTCGTTTTATAGCTAGCACTTTATCTTCGATCTATTTAATATATGCGTATTTCTAGTGAGGTTTTCTATCTAGATAGTCTGTGTCCTAGAAAAATGTATACTCGATAGGTTTATCATCTTTCTAGGCTTATTCAGATTGAATTCGTTATGAAGCCTTATTATCTTCGCTTTATTCTGGTTATTTCTATTCTCCTCCTTACTATTTCTTCTAGGCGACTTCAGCTTGACCTTCCTCTTGATCTACAGGTTTCTTCTCCTATTTTTTAATTTTGCGACCGCTGTTACTCCATACCATAATATCGCTGACTAGAATGAACGTCTTGCTGTCTTCGAATGGTTTCGTCATTGTCTCTATGCCGAATTCGATATCGCTGATCTCAGTTTGATTAATATTGTAGACATACACTTCGCACTCCTCGATCATTTTTTTACGGAAAAGTTTAGGTTTTTCTCTCTTAAGTATTTTTTTAACTCCATTCGGTTTACTATTTACTAGAGATTGAGTTGTGCCCATGTGAATGGGATCTTAGGTTGGCTATTTGACTAGTTCTTAAAGCATTGCTTTGCCAAAGTCCATGTCGAGGTTGTTAATGAAGTACTTCTTAGACATCGCTCACAAAAATGTAACTATGAGTTTGATTTATTTGAATCAGATGCAATTATATAAAGTTAGTGAAAGTAATAGGCGATATTATTTATAACAACAATCAACAATAATGGTACATATCTATTGAATCAGGATCCTTCAGAAAGAGCTCAACCCCTTGCGACCGAGGAACTGTCCTCCGAAATTAATGACCTCGTGGCCCAGTGCGCGGGACTCAAGCAAATCAAGAAAGGAGCCAACGAGGCCACCAAAACATTGAACCGAGCAATCACTTAGTTAATCATTATTGCAGCTGATGCCACTCCCCTTGAAATTGTATTGCATTTACCAATTCTGTGCGAGTAAAAAGTATACATTTTTCCATTTAGAATGTGCCATACGTATTCGTGCCATCCAAGAAGGCCCTAGGAAAATCATGCGGTACATCTAGAAACGTGATCTGCGTGTCCATTCTCAAGAACGAGAAGTCATC
>APMI01015413.1_pt1 | contig 15308 bp, 17 predicted proteins | sample 667938 | NCBI WGS metagenome assembly APMI01 (sample SAMN01084076, study PRJNA167559) | wastewater metagenome | biome: Wastewater | place: Denmark: Ejby Moelle, Odense | collected 2011-11-28 | reverse complement strand
TATTTTTAACAATATAAGATCCCGATCCCCGTTTTTTCAACACAAACAATCTAACAAAACCTTAAAAACATTTCAAATGAAAAAAACAATCCTGGCCCTTGCAATTATCGCAGGTTTTGCCTCATGCAAAAAATCAGAAACTCCTGCTCCCAATGCCTGTACGCCAAGTATCAGTACCATTGCAGGTACTTACAAGATCTCTGCTGTAAAGTATAAAGCAGCAGCATCTGCAACCGAATCCGATCTTTTCATCGATGTTCCGGATTGCCAGAAAGATGACACCTATCAACTGAATGCAGATGGCTCTGTTGTATTTGCAGATGCCGGCGTATCCTGCGGTTTACCACCAGCACCGGGCTTACCTACCAGTTGGACGCTGGAGGGCAATAACACCCGTATCCAGATGGCAGAATACAATATGCTCATCGTAAGTTTTGACTGCAGCAAACTGGTAGTAACAGAATCTGATCTATACGTTACGGGGGATTTAAAAACAACCACTTATTTAAAACAATAAAAAAAACATTTTTTGAATCTTGCTCATAAAGCCCGGCCAACGCCGGGTTTTATTATTTGGGTTAGCTTTGAGGAAAGCATAACACATTTTGATGGAAAACGTTTCGCCCAATAAGATCAGGTCACTACTCCAACTGTTTGAATTATTACCGGAAGAAGAACGCATTATTACCGATGTGCTGAGGCAGATCATACTCGAACAGCTACCGGCTTATGGCAAAGAAAAGATATCGTACAATGTTCCGTTCTTTTACGGCAATAAAGGGATTTGTATCATCTGGCCGTCAACCATTCCACGTGGCGGCATTAAAGACGGCGTGTTGTTGGGCTTCTGGTATGGCAACCGGTTAAAGGACGTTGACCATTATCTTACACATGGCAGCAATAAACAAATATTTTACAGGATATTTAAACAGGCAGACGAAATAGATGAAGCTGCCATAGTGAAGTTGTTGAAAGAAGCAGTGTTGCTTGATGAGGGATGGCAGAAAAGAAAAAAATAGAGAGGCTGTTTCAAAAGGCCATTCATTGTCATATTGAGTTTGACGAAATATACAAATGAATGGAAAACAAATCTGTAACATTTCGACAACGCTCAATGTGACAGATTTGTTTACTTTTGAAACAGCCTCTTTTTATTAAACTGGGTTAGCAAAAATGGCGGGCAATCTTTACTTCAGTGTTCTCAGGTAGTTAACTACCGCCCAAATATCATTTGCATCAGGAATTTTCTTTTTGTAAGATGGCATGTCCTTACGTCCTTCAAAGGTTTTATAAAACAGTGCGCCATCAGTTTGTGCAGCCAGGTCTTTGGTGAAATCGCCGCATTCAGTGTCCAGTGTAGATGCTTTTGGACCGTCACCTTTTCCTTTGGTACCGTGGCATGATTTGCAATGCTGGTTGTACAGTGTTTTGCCTGTAGCAACAGAAGCTGCATCCCCTTTTAATGGATTTACTTTGGTTTTGTAAGCATCCGGTACAGGCCATGGATCATTCGTTACTTTTTTAGGAGCAAACGACAAAAGGGTTATCGCAAACAATCCTGCGATAAATACAGCAATTTTCTTTTTCATTTTGTAGTGGGTTTAATTTTTAATTGATAGATGTTATGCGATTTGAGTATTGATATATTAAACAACGGGTTCTTCCTTTCTTAACCTGAATAACTGGTAAACGATCACGATATAGTGGCCCCAAACCACCGCCATCAGTACAACAAAAGTGATCAGCATCCAGAGCGGTGGATGCGAACTCCACAATGCCCTCGGTTGGTTTTCAATTTTTGCTGAAACGGTGGTGCCCCATTTTTGAACAGCCGCAGCCTCAAGGTTACCAAACGTTTCGTTTTCATCAAGCTTTGCCAGCAGCGTGATATTCCCTTTGTCATCGCCGGGTAAGTTGCCGGGAATTTCTACAGATACTTCACCGTTCTCATCCGTAGTGCCCTCGCCTATCTTGAGCGGATTAAAGGTACGTTTTACAAATATGCCGATCGTAATATCTTTTACCGATGTATCGGCTTCAGCACCCGGCACCACCAGTTTGGCTTTTACCGACAACACAGAATCTTCTTTTACAGGAGTGATCTCGATATAAGCTCTTTTAATGGTAACTTCTCCATCCGCAGGATCCATTTTTTTGTTGCCTGCAAAAACGGCTTTTAAATGAAGACTGCCATCCTTTAACGGAGCCAGCGCTGCATCCTTCACATTGAGTACAGCTTTACCTTCTTCATCTGTGATCACAAAACCAAGTGTTTTTTCTGCCGTATCATTTACCTGTACAAAGGTTACTTTTAACAAAGACAACTTGATAAAACCTCCTTTGATCTTTGCTTTTACGGTAGTTTTCAGGTCGATGGTCTTATCAGATTTTTGCACTGTTATAAATTCCAACGCCGGGGCAATCAACTCTTCTTCTTTAGCGCCGGCATCTTTTTTAGCAGTACTGTCATCCTGTGCAAAAATACTTACAGGTGCCAGTAGCAGCAGCAACAGCAACAACCTGCAATATTTCCCGGATGCGGTATTGATTAAAATATCTTTCATAAAATATCTTTTAAGCTTTTTGTAGTTCCTCTTTTATTTCAGCAACGGGTTCATGTGCATGATGGTGAGGGGTATGTGGAAAATTGTATTCTTCCAAACCAGTTACCGGAACCACGGTTACGAATTTAGACATGATGGTAAAGAACAGCAGGAAGGTAGCAATGCCTGCAAATGTCAGCGCCCATTCAGGCCAGGTGGCACTGTACTTAACAAATTCCATCCTTGTATCCTGCATTGGTAATGCGGGCGTTTCCAGTGTTGGTACAATGATAAGATATCGTTTTACCCATAAGGCTATCACCATTACAAAAGCGGCCAGCGATATATAACCCGGCTTCCTCGTGCCAGGTATCGCCACAATAAGGATGGGAAGCAGGATGCCGGCAGCATTAGCAAACAAGGTCCACCCACCGTAAGCCTTCATGCTGAAAAGTTTATTGATCACTTCGTTATCCCATTTGGCAGAACCGAACCAATCTGTAAAATACTCAGAGAAGGTAAAGTACCCGTAACCTGCACTCAGCACCAGCAGTCCATACCCGAGATAGGTGAAATGCGTGTCTGTAAAATAATCGCCGAGCTTGTACATTTTGCGGTATACCCACATCGCAACGATCAATACACCAAGGCCTGAATACAAGGCACCCAAAACAAAGTAGGGTCCGAATATAGTGCTGTGCCATCCCGGCCGCAACGTCATACCAAATATCCAGCTAAGGATAGAAGCAACGATGATGGACAGCGGGATCATAATAATAGCGAGTAAATTCTGTGAGATGAGCAAATGCCTTTTTTGGCTGGCTGCTCCACGGTAACCGATGGCCAGTATCTTATACAGTTTTTGTTTCCATGCAGGAATATTCATTTTTGCATCCCTGTACACTGCAAAGTCTTTGATAAGCGCCATGTAAAGAAACAGCACAGCACCGGCAAAGAAAGTAACCACCGCCATTACATCCCAGGTCATGGGCGACTGGATGCGTGGGTAGATAAATAAATGATGCAACCTGTCGAAACGGCCTACGCATAGCAGTATGAATATGGGCCCTACGATCACCGAAATGAGCGTCATCATCTGCGCCAGTCGTACAATGGGTTTGCCCCAGGGTACTTTTAGCAAATGCAGTACCCCACCAATGATGGCGCCGGCATAACTGAGCCCGATAAAGAAAATAAAATTCACAATGAACAATCCCCACACTACATTGTCTCTCATTCCTGTTACAATATGGCCTTTGGCGATCTGCAGGTAAAGCGCATAGCCGCCAACAATGATCCACAACAAAAAGAAAACCGACCAGAAGATATTTTTTTTGCCGAATGTTTCAATATTCGGCCGCTGGTAGTTGAATGCTTCCTGTTGGTATGTATTGAGTTCCATAAAAATTTACACTTTAAAATGATAATAATATCCTGGTCAGGATTTTTTGCCGACTCCTTCCATCACATCCTTAAATCTTGCTTTTAATGTATCAGGAAGATTGTCGTATCCTCTTTCTACAGGGAACTGCCTGTCTTTTGGTGGCAAATAATACACTCTTGGTTTGGTGCCCAGTTCTTCCAGGAAGCGGTACCCTGCACGGTCTTTTATCAGTTGGGTAAAACTAAGGGTCTCGTCACCGTTAGTAACGGTATCCTCATTTTCATCACCAAAGTAAAATACACCATTGGGGCAGGCTTCTACGCAGGGTGGCAGCAGTCCTTCTCTTGACCTGTCAGGACAGAAATCGCATTTTTCAACTGTACCAACTTTTGCGGGCACGCCTGTTTCTGCATTGTATTCCAGGTGCTGGATATCAACAGGCATATCGGGTTCATCCCAGTTAAATACACGGGTTGAATAAGGGCAGGCGGCCATACAGAATTTGCAGCCGATGCAGCGGTCGTTGTCTATCAATACAATGCCATCCTGTCTTTTAAAAGTGGCGTCTACAGGGCAAACCTTTACACAAGGCGGGTTATCGCAGTGAAAACATTGTTTCGGAAACCAGTAAGGTGCCCCCTTATCGCTGTCCTGCATCAGTTTTACCGTAAGCCATTCTTTATCATCTGGGCGGTAGTGGTGTTTTTGGCAGGCCGATACACATTTACGTGCATTCTTGCAGCGGGCAAGGTCAACCACCATCACGAATTTTTTACCGGGTATGCCGATGCGCTGTTCATGCTGGGCCAGCACACTCATGGTTTCGTGGTGATTGAGATAGGCAGAATCAATTTCAACGATCTCTCCATCGGGAGAAAGCAGTTGCACTTTTTTACCAATCACTTCTTTTTTAGAAGAGCAGGAACAGGCAAGACTGCCACAGGCAGCCGTGATCGCTGTTGCAAGTGCTGCAGTTTTTAAGAACTCCCTCCTGCTTTTGTCATTTATTGCTTCATCTTGTTTCATTGCTGAGGTTTGAGTGATCAACGATTGTTTTCTTTTGACGGATTGTTCATCCATGTATAGATCTCTTTATTGGTAGATTTTTGCTTTTTGGAAGCTGCTTCCAGTACTGCTTTATCTACTTCTACCAGTTTACCGTCCGCAGTAAGCATTTTCACCATTCCTGGTTTGGCGGCCTTTTTATCAGCATTGGCAAAAATGGAAAGAAACCACCTGCGTGATTTTCCTGATTCTGTTTTGGGCTTATCCATATAGTAATTTATTTGAGCTCGGGATACAATTTGATGGTGCAACTTAGAAACAGTTAGCTGACAATTCCATGACAATTGTCAAAGGCAAATGTGATTAAGGTCACACCTTCTCCCCTTGTTTGTCATAGAATTGTCACAGAGCCGGTGATAATTTTGGTTTCTCAATTAATCATGAGCTCTTTTAAAGAATCAACATTCGCTAAGTAAACTAATCTATTATGAAAAAGATTTCAGTCATCCAGGCGGTCACCCTCTTCCTCGCCGTTATGTTTGTAAGTGCCTCCCTGTTTCAATGCAAAAAATCAGGCGACCTGATCAATGGTCTTGACCGGTCATTTAAAGGAACAGCAGACACGGCCATCTACGCTTCCTTTTATGAAGAAAACAAAGTAAGTACAGGTGATGCAGTTACAGATGTAAATGACGTTATCAAATTCAGGGGCGTGCAAACCATCCTTCATGAGTACTGCGCTACCTCTAATTGTCATGGAGGTTCCATCTCTCCAAAATTTGACAGTTACGCAGAAGTAATGAAATATGTAACTGCCGGTACGCCTGAAGGCAGCAAACTGTGGGAATACATTACCACCAACGATTACGACAAAGCGATGCCACCCGTTAATTCCAATCATGAATTGACCATTACAGATAAAACACTTGTTTACAACTGGATAAAAAATGGTGCAAAAGAAAGACCTGATCTGAATGACTTCAGGCCTGCTGCCATTGCACTCATCAACAGCGGATGCGGTTCTGCCAACTGTCACAACCAGGCTACCGCAACCGGCGGATGGGCAAGAAAAGGTTTGATTGCAGGTTTAACTTCAGCCGATACCAGCGTATATACTTATATCAACCCACTTACTGCAGTTGCAACTATTTACTGCCAGCTTTCCAACGAAACACTTCGCAACCAGGTATGGAGTGCTTACAAAGACAGTGTAAGAAAATTCTACAGCGACACAACTGCTTTTGCAAGCTACAGGCCATGGAAAACCCTTGGCACTCCGCGTTCTGCACTCAGCACAAGAGGACCATTGCAAACATATGATGACATATTGCTGGACATCAACTATCCAAAAAGTGTAAGAAGCAATTCAGCAGTTGTGTATACCGATCCAAATACGCTGATCACTTACTATGCAAAAGGCACCCCGCTGAATGCAACCAGCTCACTGATATCAAGGATTGACTCTACCCTTTTACTTGCCAACCCCGCTACCGGCGTGTTTGCAACCTCACAACAGGGTGATATGGCTTATGGTGATGGTGGTTTAAAACCCCACGAGATCGCACTGGTAAAGGCCTGGTATTTCGCTGATCCCAATGTTCCTGCAGTATGGAAATATGGAAACGCCAACGCAGGTATTTTCAAATACAGGAAATCAGGTAACATCATCAAACAATAACCCAGGTACTCATTCTAAAATTTAAGAAAAATGAAAAAAGTAATAATAACAATGGCTATGATGACTTCACTGCTTACCTATATGCTGTCATCCTGTTATAAAAATAAAGAAGACATTCTGGCTTTGCCAAAAGTATCATTCCGTTCAGATGTAGTACCCATTATTGTTGGTGGTGGTTGCGGTTGCCATAACAACGGAAGCTCACAACGTGCGGTGCAGTTTTCCCATGCCGATACCATTTTTTATGATGGAATCCTTGCAAGAGTAGGCTTGTTCAATAGCTGGATCAATAGTGGTGGTACTCACCCCGGGGGCGGTGCCATTGACTTTAAGGCAAACGAAAAAACCACCATCAGGAGGTGGATAGAAGAAGGTGCAAAAGATGACGGTGGCGGATGCACAGTAACCGGCGCCATTACTTATACAGCCAATATCGCTCCTATCTATGCAACCACCTGTAAAGGATCTACCTGCCACGGTGGTATAGAAGCTGCCCTTACCTATAGTATTATGGTTGATAAAAAAGATGTCATCACCACAATGATGAATACCGGCGGTGCAGTGGGCCACCCGGGTGGAACACTCAGCCTGAGCACTTGTACTGTTAATACATTTTTAGAATGGATCACACAGGGACAGAAACAATAATCTAACCCAATCAATTTACTTAAATGAATGCTCTCAAAATAAAATCAACGTTTATGAAAAAGATATTTTTGTTGCTCGTTTCCTGTTTCGGCATCCTGGCCTTTTCTATGGCACAGGATTCAGCATCGGTAAGTATAAGCGAAGCTCCCAAACAGAAGTTTACCAAGGCAACTTTCAACTCTACCAAGATCATTAACATGCAAAGCGTGGAAATGGGTACCAAGGGTACTATGCAGTTCATGGTTTCTCACCACTTTAGTTATTTATGGACAAAGGATGCCGGTTCTCAAAACCTGGCACAATTCTTTGGACTGAATTCCGGTGTGGCCCGCACTTATCTCTCTTTCGATTACTCTCCGCAAACCTGGCTCAACCTGGGTGTAGCACTGGCAGGAAGTTCAAAATACGAAGCATGGGCTAAATTCAAATTACTTCGCCAGCAAACAGGCGTTAAGAACATCCCGGTATCTGTTGTACTGTACTCAATGATGAATGTGAATACTGCCAAAAATCCCGATATCACTTTTGCCGGCAACAAATTTGCTTTTAAGCGGAACCAGTTGCTGATTGCCCGTAAGATTACCGACAGGTTTTCTGTTCAGTTAATGCCAACATGGATACATTTCAATATCGTTCCTTATGGCATCAACAACAGCCACGAAGTTTTCTCCCTGGGCATGGCTGCAAAATATAAAGCTACGAATACCCTTAACGTTACGCTGGAGTATGCACGCCAGTTGAACATGTATAAAAACCTGGTTACTAAAAACGGAAGCATCATCAGCTATGAACCTGACCTGCTTTCTGCGGGTATCGAGATCAATACAGGCGGTCACTTATTCCAGTTTTATGTAGGCAGCACCATGGATGCCTCTAATATTGACCAGTTGGCCAGGAATACCAGCAAGATCAAAGACAAAAACTTTGCATTTGGTTTTACCATCAACAGGAGCTTTTAATTAAAATCCCATAGAACCTATACAGTAAAGAAGCAGGCCGTTGGCCTGCTTCTTTTATTAATACGGGTTGCAAAAAAAGCGTACACAGGTTACCGGTATGCAACTGAGTCCGGGTGTTTACTGCCCCTTATTTGCTGCGGTTATAATACTCACAAACGGTATTCATCACGCAGATATCACATTTGGGAACAGTAGGACGGCATATTTCCCGGCCAAGGAACGACATGGCCATTCCTGCGTCCCATTCTTTTTGTGGCAATATCTCCATCATCTGCTGTTCAATCTTTTTAGGATCTGTTCCCTTTGCGATACCAAGCCTTGGCGCAACCCTTACCACATGGAGGTCAACAATGATACCTTCCGCAGCAGCTCCTGCCTCCCGCTTGATCACGTTGGCAGACTTTCTTCCAATGCCCGGCAAGGCAGTGAGTTCATCAAGGGTGAGCGGTATATTGCTGTCTTTCTTTATTTTCTTTGACAGCTCACTCAACCATTTTGTTTTATTGCCAAAATTGCGAACGCTGCTGATCGGTGCTGCAATGGCATCCGGCGTTGCCTGGCTCAATGCTTCCATGTTGGGAAATAAATCAAAAAAAACAGGTGCCAACTGGTTAATGTGTCTGTCTGAATCCTGCGCTGAGAGCACCACCATTACCAATAACTGGTAAGTGCTGCCATACTCCAGCGGGTGTGATTTTCCTTTGTATTTTTTTAATAGTGGTTTAATGGCTTCGGGCCAATTGATTGTTGCCATGGTTTTAAAAATTAAGGTTATAAATCTACTGATAAAAGCAATGATTGCCCCGATAAAAATCTATACTGCCGGCTCAAAAATCAGGTATATTTGAAAATTCAAAGAATGGCAGATCATGAATATCAGGAGTATCATAAAAAGAATGGTGCCGGAGGCGCTGGTAGTTTTTATCAACCGTAACCGTATCAAAAAAGTTTCGGAAAAATACAAGGACCTCAGTACACAGGAAATTTTCACAAAGATATACAGTGAACACACCTGGGGTAATGACAATGCTGATCCCGACTCCTACTTCTCAGGCGGCGGTTCACATGATGCCGCATTGATAGATCCCTATATCAACGCTGTAAAACAATTCATTGCCGGTTTAAGCAATCCGCCCGATGTAATGGACCTTGGCTGTGGTGATTTTAATATCGGGTCAAAATTGCGGCCGCTTTGCAACCGCTACATTGCCTGCGACATTGTAGAACCTCTCATCGTACAAAATAAAAAGACGTATGCCGGGCTCAATGTTGATTTCCGCGTCTTTGATCTTACCAGTGAAAAATGCGAACAGGTGGATATTATTTTTGTAAGACAGGTATTGCAGCATCTTTCCAATGATGACATTAAAAAAGGGTTGCAAAACATCATCCCGTATTGCAAATACCTGGTACTGACAGAACATGTTCCTGCCAAAGAAAACTTCAACAAAAATCTCGATAAGCCCACCGGGCCAGATATACGGGCCTTGCTGAACAGCGGTATCGATATTACTGCTCCCCCCTTTAATTATGGTCATTTAAAAGGAACATGCATCTGCGAAATTCCGGATGTACCGGGTATGATACAAACGATCGTGTATAAATGCAATTGAACTGTGGCATGGCTATGCCGGTCTACTCACAATAAATTTCTGAAAAGCGAAGTCCGTGGCTGGTATTGATACCAACCGCACGTATTTTTTTAAAATCTCCATTATCAAATTGCTTTAGCAATGACACGCCTGCATGGTATTTCTCCAGCATAAAGGCCAGGGCTATTTCATCTGTGCAGGCGTAACGGTACTTCATTTCCCGGAATTCATCCACCAGTGCTGCAGGGAAAGATGGCTGCCATCCTTTTGCTGCTGGAAGCTGTCTTGGATAAGCATCATTAAACAGCTTTGCAGCGGCAGCATTGGTCACCAGCAAAACATATACAACGGCTGATGATGTAACTACATAACGGGTAGCATGAGCCGAATTGCGGGCATTGATATCGATCAATCCATACAGGTCGCCTGCATCTGGTGCTGTGTTATTGGGATGATTGTGCAGATCTGCGAAAGCGTGGGGAACCAGTTTCAGTGTTCCGGAACTGGCTGTACCACCGGTAATGGAAGAGGAAATGAACCGTTGCTGTTCATCCCTGCCAAATACCACCACATACTCTTTTTGATCGGATTGAAAAGCCTGCTGAATGCCATTCATTGCTTTTACATAAACACTGTCCCTGCTAAATATGGCCGCATTGGCGGCACCCGTTCTTGCCTCCGCACAGGGATCAACACCGGGCGAAGATGAGTCCGGTAACAATGCAAAAAATACAAGTGTCCATTGCAGGCAGAAAAACATACAGTAAATGTAGGAAATAAAAAGCCGCACAGTTAGGTGCAGCCAGCCGAACTACAGGTTCTCAAGCGTGATCATCCTTTTGGCCTTTATCTTTTTAAAATAACTTGGTGTAAGCCCGGTCACTTTTTTAAACTGGTTCGATAAATGCGCCACACTGCTGTAATTGAGCCGGTAAGAAATTTCGGTAAGATTCAATTCATCATACAGGAGTAATTCCTTTACTTTTTCAATTTTATGGTTGATGATATAATGCTCCAGAGTAATACCAGTGGCTTCAGAAAAAATATTAGAGAGATAAGTGTAGTCGTGGTTCAATTTAGAACTGATGTAAACGGAGTTTTTCGTTTTGGGCAATTCATCTGAATAATGAACCATCTCTACGATCACATTTTTTATTCTTTCGATGAGGATGGCTTTTTTGTCGTCCAGTAATTCAAGCCCGGATACCAGCAAAGCTCTTCTTAAAGTTTCTTTTTGCTTTTGAGATATATCTTTTTTAACATCCACCTCTCCCAGATCAACATTGCCATATTGCAAACCCATCTTATCCAGTTCTGACTTTACGATCAGTTTGCAACGGATGCTGACCATGTATTTAATGTAGAGTTTCAAAATGATGGAGAGTTAAAAATTAAAAAACGCCTGTAAAGAAATACAGAATATGCAGTGCTTAGATTATACCAGCGGTATTTTTCAAGGTAGCGATATTAAAAAGACAAAATTTTACAAAACTCCAAATTACTTTTATATAATTCACAGGTTTTAAGCCCTAATCTTCAAAGCCACTTTTAATAACAGTTGAGATCATTTTAAACTGCTTGTTGGCGTTAAAGCGATGCAATGCATGTGCAGGTATAATAATGCCGGCCCCCAATTTAACCTGGTGCAGTTTTTTTCCGATGGTTACATCGGCCTCGCCATCGATCACTTGTATAAAGGTATCGAATGGAATGATCTTATCGCTGAGTTCCTCGCCTACATCAAAGGCCATGGCGGTTACATTACCGGTTGTTTTTTTTATGATGGTCCTGCTTACAACTGCGTTGGGCAGGTATTCGATGATCTCTACAATAATATGCTGTTGTTCTTTTGCCAACTCAGCACCGGCAGTACTATTTTGCATACGTTTTCTTTTACCATTAAAGATGAGTGTAATAGTTGGTGTTTCGGGTATTGCTGCGTCATTTATTTTCCGCATCTCATATGCCAATATTCCTGCAATTGAAAACTAATTATATATGTTGGTCAGCGTCATCGCATATCTATATGGTATTTACAACGAGCTACTATAGCACAACCACATCGCTCCTGCTGTGAATTATGCAACAATTACAAACTATTGTGTAACAGCTTGCATTGTGTAAACCGGGAACTTTAATAATGGCCAAATCATTAAAAAAAGCAACCGCTTTAAAAAAAAATCCTGCAGACAAAGGCGAGCTTGAAAAAGCAGTTTCCCATATCATCCTCGAGATCATAGAGTATGTGCCGAATTCTGTCGTGATCAAAACGATCATCAAAAAATCGACGGGCAATATCAGTGTGATGAGTTTTGACAGTGGCGAAGGGTTAACTGAAAAGATATCACCCTTTGATTCCTATGCCCAGATAATAGAAGGCGAAGCCGAAGTGATCATCGACAAAGTATCGCACAAATTAAAATCAGGCGATGGCATCATCATTCCTGCTTTATTGCCCAATCACATTAAACCCAACGGGCGCTTTAAAATGATACAAACAATCATTAAGAGCGCCACCGACTAAAGCAGGCTACATCATGATACCTTTCAAAAAAAATGAGCAGTTATGCAAACAGGAACGGCTTCGATACAAATGCTTTCGGGCAACAACAGCAAAAAAAAATTGAGCGGACACAATTATACAGGATCTCCTGTAACAGACACTTTAACCAATGGCTTCTTTAAGGTTGACAGAAGCTGGAAAGTACAATACTGGAATAAAGCGGCGGAGAAGTTGCTGGGCGTACAGGCTGAAGATATCATCGGGAAAAATATCTGGGACAAATTTGCCGACCTGCTTCCACTTGAATTTTATACCGTATACCAGTCTGCCTTTTTGCAAACCATACCCGTACACTTTGAAGAATACTGGGGCCAGATGGGTGCCTGGTTTGATGTGGTTACTTACCACTTAGATGATACTTTGTCTGTATCGTTCAAGAGCAGTAACAAGCCACATGCAGAATACCCCGAGAATCCCTACCAGCGGTTGAAAGTATTAACAGAACTATACAAATTTGTTACAGAGATCACGAACGATTGCTTATGGGAATGGGATGTGCAGCAAAAAGAGATCTTCTGGATAGATGGTGGTCATAAAAAAGTATTCGGTTACCCCATAGAGAATGCGCTGATCCCACAACAGTTTTGGGAAGCCTGCCTGCATCCCGATGACCGGCAAAGAGTGCTTGATAAAATAACTGCGGCGATCGACGGCGGCATTACAGAAACCTGGCAGGATGAATACCGGTTTAGAAAAGCCAATGGCGAATATGCTTACGTGTGTGACCGTGGGCATTTGATATACCAGGATGGCGTAGTTGCCAGGATCATTGGTGCCACGCAGGACAATACAGAAAAGGTATTGCTTGAAAATAAATTAGAAGTGGAAAGAGCTGAAGGGCTGATGGAAGTGACCAATGCGGTAATTACAGCACAGGAAAACGAGCGCTCCGCCATAGGCAGGGAATTACATGACAATATCAACCAGGTACTGGCCATTGCAAAGATGAATATCCAAATGGCCAAAACACATACTGATAAAACTTCTTTTTACTTGGATAAATCATTGGAACTGGTGAGCAATGTGATCACAGACATCAGGCTGCTGACAAAAAAAATGATCATCCCTGCGCTTGAATTTACCGGCCTGTTTGAAAACATTAGAAATCTTATAGAAGATCTTTCTGAGGTGCATCCATCCGTTATTGCCTTTTACACATCGAATCTTACAGAAGCTGAGATCAACGAAAAGCTCCGGGTTAACATTTACCGGATCATACAGGAACAGTTGAATAATATTTTAACGCATACAAAAGCTACATATGCTGATATCGCATTGTTTAAAGATGCCGGTAACATTGTATTGCTGATATCGGATAATGGCGAAGGCTGTGAAGTGGGTATGGTAAAAAAAGGTGTAGGCAGTATCAACATCATGAGCAGGGCGCATTTGTTCCATGGAACCGTGTACACCATTTCTACTCCCGGTGAAGGCTACCTGTTAAAAATTACCTTCCCGGTCAGCAACCCCGAACAGGTTATGTATGACTAGTAAACGTCATTATATTTTCACAAACCTTGCCAATTCCATTTCATTATCCTTGTAAACTACTTTTAAAAGATAGCATCCATTGGCAAGCTGGCTGATATTAATTACCTGTCCATTGTGATAGTTGCTAACATTCATTACTGCCTGTCCATCCATTGATAAAACCTGCACCGATCGAACAACAGTATTATTCTTATGAAAAAGAGCCAATGTTTCATTAGCAGGATTTGGGGCAATCGTGATACCAGCTTTCTTTTCGAATTTCAGCACCCAAATGTCAGAAAAACTAAAGCTGCCGTCCCTGTCTATCATCTTTAAACGGTAAAATGCTTTGTCACTCACCTGCTGATGAACATATTGGTAATTGCTGCTGGAGCCTTTTGCCATAATGACTGATATGCTTTGAAAGTGAATACCATCCCTGCTGTATTCAACAATGTATTGATCAGCATTTATTTCTTCTGCAGCAACCCAACTTAAATTGGTGTTATTGCCAACAGCCGTGCAATTAAAGTTCAATAATCGTATTGGAACAACACCATAAGGTTTTGGCGCACATAAATTCATAGGGGCGATGGTGGGGTCTATTTTTGTAAAACTGTAACGTTGAGTATTGGAGAGGTTCATCCAGATGCTGGCACCTGTACCGTTATTTAAACTTGAACCTGATGCCCATAAAGTGCCATCAGATTTAAGGATGTAACTGAAGGTTTCACCAGCAAAAATATCTATAGCATCAGTGGCAATAAGCACTGGTGTATTAGCATCGCCGCCGCTGATACCCAATTGCCCCGAGCCAGCTTCTCCCCAGCCATATACATTGTGATTGGAATCCAATGCCATACCAATGCCTCCATCATCGTTAGCTGACAGTGCAACAATGGGGGCTGCACCTGCCGGAAAATTTATCTTGGTGGGCGGAATAACTTCCGGAGTATAAGAATTGCCCAATCCTAAATGTACAGAGTCGGTGCCAAAAGCAAAAACATTACCGGCATTATCAAGCGCAAAAACGCCATAGGCATTGCCCTTAAGATCAATTATATTGCTAAGCCCTGCAAGTGTTACTGGTGTTATAGAGTTAGTTGGTTGAAATATGCCGCCGCCGCCACAAAGTTTTACCGTGCCGTCCTTTAACAGAATTGCAGTTGCCAGCCTTACGGCAATTGCCCTTACCGCTCCGGTAATGCCGGTCATTTGAACCGGAATCAATATAGTATCTGATTGGGTGCCATTGCCTAACTGCCCATATATATTAAAACCTGCTCCCCATACGGTACTGTCTTGTTTTACGAAAACAACATGGGTGGAACCTGCATCCAGGAATTTTACATTACTTAATAGTTGGTGGGGCGTAGCGGTAAAGCCAAAAGCCGGGCCGCCATAAGCTGCCCCGCCCCATACCCAGGCTGTATTGTCATTTTTTATGGCGGCTGAAATATAACCAG
>APMI01005044.1_pt1 | contig 15316 bp, 7 predicted proteins | sample 667938 | NCBI WGS metagenome assembly APMI01 (sample SAMN01084076, study PRJNA167559) | wastewater metagenome | biome: Wastewater | place: Denmark: Ejby Moelle, Odense | collected 2011-11-28 | reverse complement strand
GCGCAGGCCCGCCCTGACTCCGCCGCGGCCGACAGCGCCGCGCGCGCGGCCCGCAAAATCGAAGGCGTCCTCGTGCAGGCCATTCGTGCCGGCGAGCGGGCGCCCATCGCCCAGAAGACCATCTCCAAGGCGGCCATCGAGCAGCGCCACTTTGGGCAAGATGTGCCCATGCTACTCATGAATGCGGCACCGTCGCTCACGTCGCATACGGAGACGGGTACGCTGTGGGGATACAGCTATCTCCGCCTGCGTGGACTCGACCAGACGCGCATCAACATCACGATTGACGGCGTGCCGCTGAACGATCCGGAAGATCAGGTGCTGTACTTTGCCGATCTGCCCGATCTCATGAGCAGTGTGCAAAGCGTACAGGTACAGCGTGGTGTCGGTACGAGCACGGCGGGCACCGCCAGCTACGCGGGGTCGATCAACTTCGAAACCACACCGGTTGCCCAGCGCGGCCATCGCGGCGACGCGGAGCTGCAAGTCGGGTCGTTCGGCGCGCAGCGCGCGACGGTCGGCTTCAACACCGGTTTGTCGACCAACGGTTTTGCGGCGTACGGCCGCGTGAGTGCCCAGCGCACCAATGGCTACCGCGATCATGCCGGTGTCATGGGTCGCTCGGGATTTGTTGGCGCCGGCTGGTTTGGCGCTCGCGATATCGTCAAGATGACAGCAATCGTGGGGCTCTTGGCCGACACGCTGTCGTACACGGGTGCGACGCGCGCCGAGTTGCAACAGAACTGGCGTTACAATCCGCTCGCGGTGGATGAGCGCGACAAGTTCGGCCAACAGATGGTGAACGTCGCCTGGTCTCACGCGCTGGCGAGTGGCGGCACGTTCAACACAACCGTCTACCGCAACTCGGCTAGCGGTAGTTACGACTATGTCGACGGTAGCGATCGCTATCGGTACAATCTGCAGCACTGGTGGTACGGTGCGACCAGCGCGCTCAACGTGGAGCGCGGCGACTGGCAGCTGCACACGGGTGTGAACGCGAACAGCTACCGTCGCTATCATCGCGGCTACTTTCAGCCCAGCACCACGCTATACGACAACAGCGGCGAGAAGCAGGATGCCAGCGCCTTTGCGAAGGTGACGCGGTCGGCCGGACAGGCCGCGCTCTTTCTTGACCTGCAGGGGCGTGTCGCACGCTTCACGTACAATCCCGACGCGAATGCGGGCATTGAAGGGCCGAGTATCACGTGGCGTTTCTTCAACCCGCGTGCGGGTGTGACGTATCAATTGGCGGATGGGCTGTCGGCATTTGCTAGCTACGGTCGCACGACCCGTGAGCCGGCGCGCAGCGACTTGCTGGCCGGCGACGATGATCTCAACAGCGGCAACGTCGCCGACTACGGCGACTTCACGAGAGTGAAGCCCGAGCGCCTGGGTGATACGGAGGTTGGCCTCACCCTCAAGCGCTCAACGTTTGATCTGTCGGCCAATGTGTACAGCATGGACTTCACGAACGATATCGCACGCATTGGCGCGCCCACCGCGAGCGGGTCAATTCTGCGGCGCAACGTTGGCGCGAGCTATCGTCGTGGCGTGGAGTTCGATGCCGCCTATCGGGGCATCCAGCATGTGCTGCTCGCCGGCAACGCGACGTGGAGTACGAATCGCATCAAGCAGTTCACGGACTCGTCGCGTGGAACCCCCGTCGTGCGCCGCAACGTGGAGCCCCTGCTTACGCCGCGCTTCATCTCGACGCATCGCATCGAGCTGATGCCTACGGCGAAGGCCATGGTGGGGCTTGAGGGGCGGTATCAGAGTCGCGCCTTCCTCGACAACACGTCGAGCGCCGATCGCGTGCTGCCCGACTACTACACCGTTGATGCGACGGCTCGCTACACGCTCGCACGCACCACGTTCACGTTGCGTGGGCAAAACGTGGGCGACACGCGCAAGTTCGCCAGCGGCGCCGTCTCAAGCTCGGGCAAAGTACGCTACTTCGTCCTTCCCGCCCGCGCGGTGTTCTTGACGGCGTCGTTCGACTTCTAGTTCGACTTCTAGTTCGACTTCTCGGTCGACTTCTCGTTCGCCTGCTCGCGCCGGAGCGGCATGGGCGACCGCGAAGGCTCGCGGAGTACGCGGCCTAGGGCTACGATCAAGCATGCGACCACGCCTGTTATTCGTTGCCCTGCTGGAAGCCACGACGGCCAACGCCCAGCCCCTCCGTCCGCAGGTTGACGCGTGGCGACGCGCGCACGAACGCGAGATTCTTGATGAAGCCTTTGCCTTGCTCGCCATTCCCAACGTGGCGAGCAATCAAGGTGACATCGCGAAGAATGTCGCGTTCCTAACCGATGCGTTCGCGAAGCGCGGGGTGACGCTGACCACGCTGCGCGCACCGAGTGGCGGAAGTCCGGCGCTCTTTGGCGAGCTCAAGGCACCGGGCGCGACGCGCACGGTGGTGTTCTACGCCCACTACGATGGACAGCCGGTGGCCGGTGCTGGGTGGGATGCTGACCCGTTCACGCCGGAGCTTCGCCGCTATCGCAACAGCGTCGCCCAAGAGGCGGCGCCACTCCCGGCCCGGGGTGATACCATCGACCCGGAGCTCCGGATTCGCGCGCGGTCGGCGAGCGACGACAAGGGGCCCATTGTGGCCATGCTCGCCGCGCTGGATGCCATGAAGGCCACTAAGCGTGCCGCGACCGTAAACGTGAAGTTCTTCCTTGAGGGCGAGGAAGAAGCGGGGTCAAATCATCTCGGCGACTTGCTGAAGACGCACAAGGCCACGCTCGCGGCAGACGCCTGGCTCTTCTTCGATGGCCCGGTGCATGTGAGCGGCCGGCCGCAGCTCGTTCTTGGTGCACGCGGGGTGATGGGCGCGGATATCACGTTCTATGGCGCCAATCGCGCGTTGCATAGTGGCCACTACGGCAACTGGGCTCCCAACCCCGCGGTACTGGCCGCGCAATTTGTGGCCGGTATTCGCGACGTTGATGGCCGTATCACCATTGCGAAGTTCTACGACGACGTGCCCGCGATTGGCGCGAGCGACAAGCAGCTTGCCGCGGCGCTGTCCGTCACTGACGACAGCGTGCGCAAATCGCTTGGTTTGGCGCATACGGAGGCGAACAACGCGCCGTTGGGTGAACGCATCATGTATCCTGCGCTCAACGTGCGCGGGATACGCGCCGGCAACGTGGGGAGTGGCGCGTCGAACGCGGTGCCCACGAGTGCAAGTGTATCGCTCGACTTCCGATTGGTGCCCAACCAGCAACCGGCGCGTATCAAGCAATTGCTGGAAGCGCATCTCGCGGGACTTGGCTACACCGTGGTGCGCGATCCGAACGCCGCGGCCACCAGCACCGACCGCTCGAAGCTCGTCGCGATTTCGTGGGATGAGGGCTACACGAGTGTCCGGGTCGCGAGTACGCTCGCGCCGGTGCAGGCGGTGAAGCGGTTGATGACGAGCGCGTACGGCCAAGCGCCCTTCACGATGCCCATTCTGGGTGGCTCGCTGCCGCTCTTCCATTTCGTTGAGCAGCTGGGCGCCACGGTGATTACGGTGCCGACGGTGAACGCCGACAACTCGCAGCATGCGCCCAATGAGAACCTGCGCGTAGGCAACCTGTGGGACGGTATCGCACTCATGGCGGAGCTGATGACGGGGTTGGGGAAGGAGTGGCCGGGCGCGCTGCGCTAGCGGCAGCGTCGGGGGCGGCAACCGTGGGCACGCTGCTCCTGTCCGGGCTGGTACGACGAGTTGTCGGGTCGACCATCTGCCGGAGCCGCTCGATGCGCGCGAAACCCCTTGGTGTGCTCACGTTGTTGGCCATGCTGCCGTTCATGGCCGCCGCTCGCCTGTCGGCCCAATCCACGGTGCCGCCGCGGGTCGCGAGCCAAGACACGGTCGCCCTCAGCGCGTACGTGCTTGATGAGGAAGGGCGGCCGTTGCCCGGTGCAGAGGTATTCGTGGCAGGCCTAGAGCGACGCGTGCGCACCGATAGCAAGGGGCGTTTCCGCATCACCGGCGTGGCGCCGGGCAGCTACACCATTACGGTGCGGCGCATCGGCTATGCCGCACGTGAACAGTCGCTGCGAACCCTCGCCTTGAGCGCTGAGCTGCCGGAAGTCATGCTCATGCCCACTATGAGCACGCTCTCGCCCATCGTTGCGGTGGCAGAGCGCGGCGGCCTGTATGGCATTGTGGCCGATACGGGAATGCGCCCGGTTGCCGGTGCGCGCGTCACGATTGCCGGGAGTAGTCTTGGCGCGACCACCGATTCGCTGGGGGCATTCGCGGTCCCGCTCCGCCCCGGCTCGTATCTGGTGTACGTGGAACGCAAACCGTTCTCCCGTCAGAAGGTGGGAGTGACCGTGCCACCCACCAGTGGCCGCGAGATTGCCATTTGGATGCATACGATGCCGCGCGCGTACGATGCCGTCGAAGGGGCGCAGCTCTTCGATCTCAATCAGCGCATCATTGGTTCATCGTCTGCCAGCACCAAGTTCTTCAGCCGCGACGCGCTCCTCGAACTGGGGATTACCTCCCTAGACGGGCTGGCGCGCCGCTGGGCTGGCGGTGGCGTGTCAGCCCTCTGCAACGCGAGCCTGGCTGGACAGCCCAATTGGAGCCGTCCGGTGAACCAACTGCTCACGGCCGACGTGGAGTTTGTCGAGATGTACATGTCGAATTCCGCCGGCGCGCAGAAGCCGCGTGGCCGGACCAGTATTAACGGCAATGCCACGACCATCACTACAGAAACCGGTCGCGGGCAGCCCGCGACAAGCGCGGACTGCGGCAACCTGAGTTTCGTGGTGTGGCCGCGCGGATAGCGACGCTCTCGCGCTGGTGCAGTGTCGGCCTACCGCACCACCGTCGCGCGCTCCAGCGTTGACTTTCCTGGCGCGCGTACCCAGTTCAGATAGAGCAGTCCACGGGGGCCAAACCCAATGAGGGTGCGATCCTTCGGAAGCTGCACTCGTTCCACAAGCGCCCCTTCGCGATTGATGACATCGTAGAGCAGCCCGCCATCCTTCGCGTCTTTTGTAGTGCTGGGGAGAATCCACAGGTTGCCGTCGTAGTCGGCGCGCACCTGCCCCTGACGCACGGGCGGGTAGTAGTCGGGCAACTCACTCGGCTCGACAAACTCGTTCGTCTGCGGAATGGAGAACTGACTTGGCGGCGCGGCCGGCAACTTCGCCACGCGCTCAGCGTCGGCACGCCGTACCGAATCAATGATGGCCTGTTTGTCTTCCTTTGTAATGCGGCGCCAATCGAAGGGCAGCTTGGGGCCGCTTGCCAGCTTGCCGTCTGGCCCGAGTAGGTCCACGTGGTAATCCTGCGCCCGCACAATGGCGAGCGTGCCGTCGGGCATGACCGTCCACTCGTCGGACATGGGCAGCGGATGAATCATGCGCCGCGAATACATCATGTTGCCCGTCGACACCATGACCGACTTCGGCTGCGAGATTTTCAGAAACGCGATTGAGTCGACGCTGCGCTTGTCGAAATCCATACGGAGGATCGGCGCCGAGTCGGGTTCGGCAATCACACGGCGAGAATTCGTGCCGTTGAATTCGTAGCCATCGACGGAGTTCCGCCGAATGCCGCGGTAGAGCAGTCGGCCCTTAGGGTCGAAGTTCGAGGGGCCGTACTGCGCCGACGCAATGAGGAACATGTCCCCCGCACGCACCGGTGCCATGACGCGCGCGAAGTTGCCGGCGGCATCGATGACCAGAAACGCCTGCGAGTCCATGTCGATGAACAGGGTGGAGTCGCCGCGATACGGAATGAGCGACCCGTTGGCGGTGCGCAGGCCATACGGGTTGGGTGAGCTGCTACTGGTGTCGGCGATGACGCGGGCGCTTTGCAGCGTGGGGTCATACACCACCAGCTGACGGCGCGCGACATCATTCACGATGACGCTGCCGTTGGGCAGGTGCCGCACGCTGGAGACATCCATGAGCCGGGTGGTATCGGCAGCGACACGCGCGGCCAGCTGACGCACCGGAATAGGTGTGCGGCTGGTGGTGACGCGGACCTCGAGCGAGTCCTGCGCGTGAGCCGATGCGGCCGCCATGACGGTCATGCCGACCGCCACGCTACCCCGCAGACCCCGGAACGACCGACGTTGGGAGAGTGAAGGCATGAGCGACCTCAGAAGAAGAAGACGGCGAATTCACTGCCCGACTGCCCACTCTTGAGCAGTTCGAGATAGCGCGGCTCGAGCATCTGCAGAATCTGCGAATTCAGTACGCGCAGCTGCCCCTTGGTGAGCATCTTGCGCACGTTAGGCGTGGCGAGAATGAGGTAGTCAATGACCGTCTCCCGCGCCTTCACCAACCGGCGCTGCGCTTCCGCGCGATCGTACTCCTTCGGTAGCGCGGCGAGATACTTCGCGGACGGCGTCCACGCCGAATCCACGAGTCGCGTGTAGCGGCGGCTCATCGTCGCCAAGCTATCGGCCTGAAGACGGGTGAGGTGAATTTGCTCACCAACTTGCAGCAGGCGTGACATCACGTTGGGGAAGAGCTGCGGCGACATCTGACGCACCGCCGCCTCGGTCATCTTTGCGCCGGCGCGTGTACGCCCGCGGGCCAGCTGCTGGCTGAGCGACTGCCAGTCACGCGTGGGAGCGAGATCGACATTCACGCGCATCGTGAGTACCGCTGGCGCCCGCGACGTCACTTGCTGCACGCGGGTCGCGCCGAAGCGCTGATTGACGTCGTAGCGATACGCCCCGGTGGCGGCATCGAAGCCACGCACGTACAGCAACGACTGATCAACAAACGGGGCCTGCCCCCATCCCTTGAGCTTCGCGTCGCCGTGCAGCAACAGATCGGCGGCCGCCAGCGGGTTGGAGAGATTGAAGGATAGGGTCGTGCGCTGCGGCAAGCGAATGCGCGACGGATTGAGGGTAATGCCGAGCGAGGAGTTGGCGGCCGTCCATGGTCCCACACAGCTGTTGCGATTCGCGAGGCGCCCGAGTTGGCTGCGGAGACAGTTGCGCGCCGCACTTGAGCCGTGATCGAGCAGTGCTTGGATGCCGGCGCCGACCGTCGCATCGGTCGCGCCACCGGGCGCGAAGATGAACGCCCGGTCGTTGGCTCGGCCGTCGCCGTTGACATCGCCCGCAATCATGGGTGTGAAGCGCTGTCCCGACGACAGGCGGCCGTTCCACTGCAACGTCACGAAGTTCTTGACGTTCCAGGTGAGCGTGTACGACAGGTCGTGGCGCGGCGAGGCGGCGGTGTTCCACGCAATTGCCAGCGGGTCGCCGGCGGTGTTGCTGAACCCGCGGTACTGCTGATTGAGATAGAGGAAGCTGTAGCCCATCGACCAGCGGAAGATGGGCAGATTGAAGTTGTACGGTGACACGTTCACGGTGAGCTGTCCGCTTTGCGAGCGCAGGTCGGAGCGCTGCTGCGAGACGCTGTTGAACGCGGTGGCGATGCGTGCGTCGCGCGAGGCAATGAGCCCACTGGCCGCGTCGATGCTCGTACGCGCCACGTACACCGGGCGGCCGGCTTCACGCGTGAGCGCAAACTGCGGCTGCGCGCGGAAGTTGAGATCGACGAAGTCGGGCTGACTCAGATTGAGCGCGTACTGCACGTTCGTCGTGAGGTTGTAGCGGTTGCCCCACACGAGTCCGTTCCATGACAGGTTGCTGCGCCAGCTGCGCTCCTGTGTGAACGACGGACCAAAGAGCGTGACACTGGGTGCACTATTGGCGAAGAGCGAGCCGCCGGTGCCATCGGCGCAGGTGCCGGCTACGCCATTCGGATTGGCGAGCAGCACATCCCAATCCGCAGCCGGTGTGGCCGCGCCTGTGCACATGATCTGCTGTTGTGAGCCAGGCAGCCCCGTGTTGGCGATGGCGTTGGAGATGAGATCGGGGCCGCGCATGTTCTGGAAGAGCCCAAAGCCACCGCGAATGGTTGCTCGCGGGCCGCTGAAGAAGCCGTCGGCGAAGGCAATCTGCGGCGCCGTACCGCGGAGCCACGAGAAACCGAGTCGCGGGCTGAGGTACACCCGGTTGGGGACGAGCGTGTTGCGCACATCCAATGCGCTGACCAGCGCGGCATTCTCCGCGGGGCGGTCGAGGAACCGATTGCCATCGATGCGTACGCCGTACTGGAGCTGCAGATCCTTGGTCGGACGGAAGGCATCGCCCAACGCCACCGCACCCACAATGGCCCGACCGCTCTGCGACACGGTATTCAGATTGCGTGAGAAGCTCGACGCACGACCGGCCGCGAGATCGTCGAGCGACTGATACGTGTAGCGCCCATAGAGATTGGTGGCGCGCTCGGAGCCGGCGCGATCGAGGCGCAGCTCGGTGATGAGCTTGAGGCGGTGTTTGTTGTCGCCGCTAATCCACGACAGCATGTTGCGCCCACTGAGCGACAACTGATCGTTGGTGCCCGCGTTACTGCCGCCGCCAAAGGTGAGCGACCGCGTGGCCGTGGTGCCGTCGGCAAGCGTCGAGGTCACCAGCACCGTGCCGGCCGGCAAATCGAGGAAGGGATTGGTGCGCTGATGCGATCCGGAGACACTCAACAGCGACTCGGTGAGTACGCCGCTGTTGAAGTAGTTCGTGTGCCGCAGTTGGGTGCCGCCACTCAGGCTCCGCGATTCGGAGAGCGCGGTGGGGGCTTGCAACGCCAGCGCATTCTGCGGACCGGCGTCGGAGAAGGTGCCGTTGAAGGCGATGTTGAACGCTTGGCCGCTCGTTTGCGACTTGGGGGCCCAGTCGAAGGTGCCGAGCAGCGACGCATTCGTGCGCGGCGAGGTGCGCCCGATGTCGCTCACCCCAACTGGCACGCCAAGCTGCGAAAGGATGGTGCGCAAACGCTGCGCGGAGTCGGCGGACACGCCATTGCTTTGAAAGACCGCCGGCGAGCTTGTGAGGAGCGTGGGCAGGCGGGTATCCCGGCGATCGAACTGGAAGGAGACGTTATAGAAGTCCTTGTCCATCACGATCGGCCCCGACGTGCGTCCGCCGATGGACGCGAACGAGTAGGCGCTGGCCTTTCCAACCGGATCGTTCCACTGCCCCTGCGGCGCGTTGAGGACACCGCTGAGCGTGCGACTGATGTAGTTCGACCCGCTGAACGTGCTGATGGCCACCTGCGCGCCACTGAAGCCGCCATTGGCGACGTCGTATCCGGTGCGCACGGTTTGCCCCACCGCCGCATCGCGCGGAATGGTGGAGAGCCCAGCCTGTTGTCCGTTCAGTGAGGTGTTGTTCTGCGAGGGGTCGAGGCCGAAGATCGAGAAGCGATCGGGATTGCCATCGACGCCGGGAATGAGCTGTACGCCGGGGGTCGTGGCCGCGAGCGCCGCCAGGTTGCCCGCCTGCTCCGGGGTGAGCGTCGCATTCGACACAAACCGATCACCGCCGGTGGGGTCGCCCATGAAGTCCTGCCGCGGCGGTGTCTGTCGCGCGGCGTTCGCGGTGGTCTGCACCGCCTGCAGCGTTTGGACGTTCGAGAGCTTGATGTCGGCGATCAGCACCTCTTCGTCCGCGACGCGCTTGATCTCGATGCGCTGGGGCTGAAAACCAAGCGCGGCGAAGGAGAGCCAGTAGTCGCCTTCGCCGTTGGGGTAGGTGATGGAGAATCGTCCGTCGCGATTCGTCCGCGCCTGCTTGGTGATGCCGCCGAAATAGGACACGGCGCTGATTTGCGCGTTGGGTACCGGTGTCCCGTCGGGACCGGTCACACGGCCGCGAATGACATCGGCGGTTTGCTGCGCGGCGAGTGGCGCCGTCGTGACCAACAGGAGGGACCACACGAACGCGAGGTGACGTGCAATTGCACGCCACCGAGGCACACCACGAGCAATCATACAGGGACCCCAATGGGGAGGGAGGGATACACCACGGCATAGCACTATTCGTCCCGACTTCAATGCGTCGGGACGCGCGATGCTTACACGTCAGGGATGAGAGTGATCCCGGACACAAAGGGTTGTCAGGCGGATTTCGCGCCCTTTCCCATTCGGCACTTGTCCGAGCAATAGCGCACTTGGTCCCAGTCGCGCTCCCATTTCTTGCGCCAACTGAACGGGCGGCCGCAGCGTGCGCAGATCTTGTCGGGGTGACCGTTCACGCCGTGCGGTCGGTGCGGAGAGCTCTCGCGTTTGGGCATACATCCTCCCCAATCGGCGAGCACGGGTGCAGAGTTCCCGCATGACTGCGCCGCATGATCCGACGGGCTTCCCCGCTGAAGCAGGTGACCTGCTGTACTCCGACTATCGGAAGACGGAGGAGCTGGGCTCCATTCGCCAGGTCGCGAAGGCGCTGGCGGCGGAGACGGACTCGCAGAAGGTGGTGCAGACGCTGTGCACGCTTGCGATGTATCGCGGACGGGCGAGTGGCTCGAGTGTGGCGCAGTTAAGTGGCGATAATGGCGTGTATGTGGCCTGTTCCGGCCGCACGATGCCAATGCTGGGCATGACCTTCCCGCTCGACGGGACGCTCACGGGCCGGGTCGCGCAGGAACGCCGCACGCTCACGCTCGACGATCCGAGCCGCAGTTCCAGCTTCTTCGCCGCCGTGCTCCCGCAGCTGGGCATTGGCCCCATCCTGCTGCTGCCGCTGGTGGCCAACAATCAGCTGTTTGGCGTGCTCTCGGTGACCCGCGACGCCGGGCACCCGCGCTTCGACGACACCGACGAAGAGCGCTTGAGCGTGCTCGCCGACCTGGCGGCGCTGGCGCTGTGGAAGGCCCGACTGCTGGAAGAAGCACGGTCGGCCGACGCCGCGAAGACCAGCTTGTTGGCGACGCTGTCGCACGAATTGCGGACACCGCTGGCCGCGCTCGAAGGGTACGGAGAACTGCTTGAGGATGAGATTCTCGGACCATTAACCGAGCAGCAGCGCGACACCATCACAAGACTCCGCACTGTTGGTCGACACCTCGGCAGCCTCATCGAAGACATCCTCACCTTCGCGTCGCTTGAAGCGGAGCGTCTCTCCGCTCGCGATAGCGATGTGCGTCTCGAGGAACTCGCCGACTCGCTGCACCCCTTTCTCGAGCCCGTGGCGCGCGCGAAAGGCATTGAGTTCCGGCTGGACCTCGAGCCGGGGCTGCCGGTGCTCAGAACCGACGAAAGCAAGGTACGGCAGATTCTCCTCAACCTCTGCCAGAACGCCTTCAAGTTCACCGAGCACGGGAGCGTGGGGGTGCGCATCTCGCGCGGCTCACCGGCCGCGGACGGAGGACCCACGGTGCGCTTCGCGGTGAAAGACAGCGGCATCGGCATCGCGCCCACGGATATGCAGCGGCTCTTCCGACCGTTCTCGCAGGTGGAGGATGCGCAGACGCGTCGCCGCGGCGGCACCGGACTCGGGCTCTACATCGCGCGGCGTCTCGCGACCCTGCTCGCCGGCCGCATTGAGGTGGTGTCGCGTCCCGGAGAAGGGTCCACCTTCACCCTGGTCTTGCCGGCGCAGCACTGACGCGCCGCACCACCGCCAGCGGCGTCTCACCTGGCTCAGAATGTGTGGTCGGCTGGTTACATTCCGACATCATGAGCCCCGCAATCACCTCCGTTTTCAACGACGGCATCGTCGCCGAGCAATTCGAGCGATATCGTCGTGATCCGGCCAGCGTCGACGAGACCTGGCGTCAGTATTTCCGCATCGCCGAGTCGCTTTTCGCTGGCTCGGCTGGCCCCGCATCACAGACGGCTGCCGCCGGCGCGCCGATGGACGCTGCGTTCCTGGCGAAAGTCGCGGCCGCGTCGAATCTGCTGCAGGCCATTCGCATGTACGGGCACTACGACGTGCAGCTCGATCCGCTTGGCACGCCACCGGCGAGCGCGGACGAATTGCAGCCGGCCTTCTGGGGGCTCACCGACGCCGACCTCGTGCAGATTCCGGGCGCCGCGCTCGACGACGCGCGCTTTGCGACGGCGAAGGACGTCATTGATCGCAAGCGCAGCGTGTACAGCTCGCGCGTGGGCTACGAAGTGTGGCACGTCGAGGTGAACGAGGAGCGCAATTGGTTCCGTCGCGCATTCCGCGATGGCGTCCTCACGCGGCCGCTGACGGCGGACGAAAAGAAGCAGGTGCTGAAGCGGCTCAACGAAGTCGATGGCCTCGAGCGGTTCTTGGGGCGTGCCTATCAGGGCTACAAGCGCTTCTCGATTGAGGGCACCGATACGCTCGTGCCGATGCTCGACGAGATGATCGCAGCGCTGGGTCAGGCCGGCGCCGAAGAAGTCGTGATTGGCATGGCGCACCGCGGCCGCTTGAACGTGCTCACCAACGTGATGGGCAAGCCGTTCGAAACGCTCTTCGGTGAATTCGAAGGACACTTCGAGCATGTCGACGAAGGCGCTAGTGGCGATGTGAAGTATCACATGGGCTACGTCGGCGCGCGCGAGATTGATGGCCGCGATGTGCGACTGCGCCTCGTGCCCAACCCGTCGCATTTGGAAGTCGTCAACCCGGTCATCGAAGGTGTCGTGCGTGCCCTGCAGCGCACGGCGAACGGCCGCGATGAAAGCAAGGTGGTGCCCGTGGCAATCCACGGTGACGCCGCATTCCCGGGCGAAGGCATTGTTGCCGAGACGCTGAACATCTCGACGCTCAACGCGTATCGCACCGGTGGCACGATTCACATCATCGTGAATAATCAGGTGGGCTTCACCACCGATCCGCACGATGCGCGCTCGACGTACTACGCCAGCGATCTCGCGAAGGGCTTCGAGATTCCGATTTTCCACGTGAACGCCGATGACGCCGAAGCGTGCATTACGGCGATGCGGTTGGCGTGTGCGTATCGCGCGCAGTTCAAGAAGGACGTCCTGATTGACCTCGTGGGCTATCGTCGGCACGGGCACAACGAAGGCGACGAGCCGATGTACACGCAGCCGACGCGCACGGCGCGCATTCGCAAGCATCCGACGGTACCGCAGGTGTGGGCCGCGCGGCTGGTGCGCGACGGAGTCATGACGGACGCGGAAGCGACGGACGTGGAGAAGCAGGTCGCGCAGCGGTACGCGGACATTCACGCGCGCTTCAAGCAATCGTTGCTGGGCAGTGAGAAGCACGCGCCGTGGCCTGCCGAAGCACAGCCGGCCGCTCCGGCGGTGGTGACATCGGTGCCCGCCGAGCAGTTGCATACGTTGAACGAGGCGCTGCTCACGTGGCCGGCCGAGTTCACGCCGAATCCCCGCTTGGCGAAGCAGCTGGAGCGTCGCCGCGAAACCATGGGCGAGCAGGGCGGCATTGAGTGGGGGCATGCGGAAGCGCTGGCCTTTGGCTCGCTGCTCACGAATGGCCGCAGTGTGCGACTCACCGGTCAGGATGCGGAGCGTGGGACGTTCTCGCATCGCCACTCGGTGCTGAACGATGCGAACACGGGGCTCAAGTACGCGCCGCTGGCCAACGTGCCCGGTGCCACGGGTCGTTTCGAAGTGTTCAACTCCGCGCTGTCGGAGACGGCTGTGCTGGCGTTCGAGTATGGCTACAGCACGGTGGCCACCGATACGCTCACGCTGTGGGAAGCGCAGTTCGGCGATTTCGTGAACGTCGCGCAGCCCATCATTGACCAGTTCATTGTGGCCGACCGCGCGAAGTGGGGGCAGGATAGCGGGCTGGTGATGCTGCTGCCGCACGGCTACGAAGGGCAGGGTCCGGAACACTCGAGCGCGCGCTTGGAGCGGTTCCTGCAGCTGTGCGCCGAAGGCAACATGACGGTGGCTTACTGCAGCACGCCGGCGCAGTTCTTCCATCTGCTGCGTCGACAGGCGCTGCGGCCGAATCGTCGTCCGCTCATTTGTATGCAGCCCAAGAGCTTGCTGCGGTTGCCGCAGGCGGCATCGAAGTTGGACGACCTCACGAACGGCAGCTTCCAGAGCGTCATCGACGATCCCATTGCGTCGCAGCGTCGTGAAGAGGTGCGCCGCATCGTGTTCTGCACGGGCAAGATTTACTACGACATGTCGCTCGCGGCGAACCGCAACCCGAACGTCGCGCTGGTGCGCGTCGAAGAGTTGTATCCGTGGCCGCACGAGGCCATTCAGCAGATCATGGAGTCGTATCCCGCCATCGAGCAGGTGGTGTGGGCGCAGGAAGAGCCGAAGAACCAGGGTGCGTGGACGTATGTGCAGCCGCGGCTGCGCGCGTCGGCCGGCGCGGCCGTTGGGGTGCGCTACGTGGGACGCCCCGAGCGGGCCAGTCCGGCAGAAGGCCACGCAGATGCGCACCAGACCGAGCAGGCGCGCATCGTGGCAACGGTGATGAACGTGGACGAGGGCGCCGATGTGCGGACGCCCGCGTATTCGCAGCGGTAAGCCTTTCTCTCTCGAAGCGAACGTCGATGCGATTTCTTCCGATCAACGCCGCGGCCCGTGCCGCGGCGTTTGTCGTTCTCGTGGCCCTCACGTCACGAACGACTCCTCTTGCGGCGCAGGCCACTCCCGACCGCGGCGCGGCCGCCCTTGGCTCCACACTGGCTGGCCTCGGCACTACGGGACGCGTGCTCACGATTGCCGCGCACCCCGATGACGAAGACACCTTCTTTCTCGCGTGGCTCGCGCGGGGGCGGCATGTGCAAACCGCCTACCTGTCGCTGACGCGTGGCGATGGCGGGCAGAATCTGATTGGCGGCGAGCTGGGCGAAGCCCTCGGCGCGATTCGTACGCAAGAGTTGCTGGCGGCGCGTCGTATCGATGGACCCACGCAATACTTCACGCGCGCCTTTGACTTCGGCTTCAGCAAGAATGCTGAGGAGACGTACACGCACTGGCCGAAGGACACGATTCTTGGCGATGTGGTAAAGGTCGTGCGCGCGTTCCGTCCGCACGTGATTGTGGCGTGGTTTAGTGGCACACCGCGCGACGGACACGGTCATCATCAGGTGAGCGGCTTGTTGGCACGCGAGGCGTATGACTTGGCCTCGGATACCGTGCGCTTCCCGGTGAAGGATTTCGGGTTGCCATGGACCGTGTCCAAGTTCTATCGCAGTGCGCGTCAGCAGATGGACAGCGCCACGCTGCGCGTGAACGTCGGCGAGTATGACCCGGCGTTGGGGCGCAGCTACTACGAAATTGCCGCCGACAGCCGCTCGCAGCATCGCTCGCAGGGGCAAGGCACGATGCAGCGCAAAGGCACTATCCTCGCCGGTGTCACGCGCGAAGCCGCACGTGTTGGGCCAGCCGATGCGCGCAGCGAGCGCGGCCTGTTCGATGGGGTTGATACCACGTGGACCTCGCTTCGCGCGCAGCTACCCGCGCCCGTCGCGTCCACCCTTGATTCAGCGCTGACCGTGGTGCGCGCCCTCAGCGCGGCGTATCGACCGTCGGCGCCGGCCGCACTGGTGCCGCCACTGGCGCGCGCGCTTG
>APMI01018403.1_pt1 | contig 15319 bp, 13 predicted proteins | sample 667938 | NCBI WGS metagenome assembly APMI01 (sample SAMN01084076, study PRJNA167559) | wastewater metagenome | biome: Wastewater | place: Denmark: Ejby Moelle, Odense | collected 2011-11-28 | reverse complement strand
TCTCCGCCGATTACCATCACCGTCCGTGACCATCGAAACATCAAATCACGTGACCACACTCACCTTCCCTGCGACGCTGACAACCGTGCCGAATGCGTTTTCCCGGAACTATCCCGAGCGTCGTAAAACACGAACCTCATCCGCAAACCGCACCAATCGGCCCTGTGCAGCACGGCGGCCCCACCAACCCCGATCCACGGGCCTCCCCGCCTTGCCTGCCTGTAGAAGTCCAATCCAGACGGCCTCCAGCCGCATGGTCTGCGAAGGAATAGGGCGTCGTGGCCGAGTTGGTTTCTCCACTGGTTTCTTGCCAGGACCGCCACCCATGAACGAGGTTGTCGCATGACCGGCCAACCCGCCGCCCGCACCGACCCGTCCGGCAACCGTAGCCGACTGCACTACGACCAACACGGCCGACTCAGCGACGTCACCGACCCGGCCGGCCACCGCCGGCGCCTGGCCTACGACGCCGCCGGGCGCATCGTTACCTTGATCAACGAGAATGGCGCTGCCACCCGCTTCGCCTGGGACATCCTCGCCCGGTTGATCGAAGAGCGCGGCATCGACGAGCGCACACGTCACTACCGCTACAACGGCGCCGACGAACTGATCGAGCCCGCGTAGGGCGCAATCGATATTGCGCCGAATGAAATTGCTCGGTGCAATGCGCTGCGCTTATTGCACCCTACGGGTCCTGGAGCATGTGGCGCGCGGGGGCAAGCTTCCTCTGGACTGGGGCGCGCAACACCATAAGCTGGCCATCAGACGGTGATCGGCAGCGCTCCCGTCACGGCCGCCTGCGGGCGGCTTTTTTGTGCCAGCCACCTTACTTCGTTCTCTCGGTCGCCTGTACCGAGCAGTCGAAAAACGCAACCGGACCCGCGTAACCCCCGCCATTTGATGGAAACGGGGCGTTGAACGCTCAAGAGACCAGCAGAGAACAGAGAGAGAAGTCCGGGGGTGCCGGGCGCCGAAACGACGCCTTCGCCGGGGCTCCGCTCAAGAGGGACAGGCGCGGAACCGCGCCAGCACTGGCGGAACAGTCAAAAAAAGCCCAACCGATAAGGGTTGGGCTTCGATTAAGTGGTGGAGGCGGCGGGAATCGAACCCGCGTCCGCAAGACTTCCACAGGCAGCCCTACATACTTAGCCTCGTCATTTGATTTGACCTGCAACCCGCCGCCGGGCAAGCTGATTGCAGGCGATCCGCTGAGTTTTCGTGGCGACCCGCACGGCGTAGGCCGCCCTTATCTCATGTAAATGACTCCGCTGTAGCTTGCGCTACCCGGCCCGTGAGCAGACCGGTGCAGAGGCCAGCCGCAATTAAGCGGCTAGAGCGAAACGCTCGTCGTTGGCAGTTATTGCATTCCAGATGGATTTACGAGGTAACTGGTCCTCGGTATGCACCGCACTGCTTCTTGACCCACGTCGAAGCCAGGTCGCCCCCGAGTTCGTTTGACGGCGCTGCACCATTTGCTGATGAAGCGTTGCCGAACTCAAGAGCGCATTCTAGCACCCTCGATGCCAAGCAACTGTGCGATCTGCAGCGGCTGGTCGACCAGATGGTCGGCTCCCCAATCTTCGATCGGCGGGCCATCGCCACGGTAGCCATAGCGCACGGCAACGGTGGTCATGCCGCAGGCGCGGCCGGCTTGCACGTCGCGCAGGTCGTCGCCGATGTACAAGCAGCGCGATGGATTCGCGCCGGCGATCGCGCAGGCGAGCAGAAGGGGCGCGGCTGCCGGTTTGGGTTCCGGCGCGCTGTCGCCACTGACTACGCTTGCGGCTCGATACAGCAGGTCGAGCCCATTCATTACCGGGATCGTGAATCGGGCGGCCTTGTTGGTGACAACGCCCCAGCGCATGCCGCTGGATTCGATATCTGCCAGCAGTTCGGCCACTCCGCCAAACAGTCGCGTCCCCACGCACAACGACTCACTGTAGCGGGCAAGTACGCGGGCGGCGAGCGGGGCGTAAGTCGGGTCTCCAGGAGCAATGCCGAACCCGACCCTCAGAAGTCCGCGCACGCCCTGCGAGGTGACGCGACGCAGGACATCGAGTTCAAGGGCGGCGCAGCCCTCTTCGATCCGGACTCGATTGAGCGCGCCGCCGAGATCGGGTGCGGTATCGGCGAGGGTACCGTCGAGGTCGAAGAAAACCGCGTCCCAGGCCTCGGCCGGGCCAGTCAAACGCGCACCGCGCGGACCAGGAAATTGACGTCGGTATTGCGGCCGAGCGTGTAGGCCCGGGTAACCGGGTTGTAGTGCATGCCGATGATGTCGTTCTGCTCGAGTCCGGCGTCGCGGCAAAACCGCATGAGTTCCGCCGGTCGGATGAATTTTGAATAATCGTGGGTGCCCATCGGGAGCAGCCGCAACAGGTACTCCGCGCCGATCACTGCAAGCAGGTATGCCTTGGGATTGCGGTTGATGGTCGAAAAGAATGCGGTGCCGCCCGGCTTGAGCAAGGCGGAGCAGGCCCTGACGATGCTGGCAGGGTCCGGTACGTGCTCCAGCATTTCAAGACAGGTGACGACGTCGAATGCCGCAGGGTCCGACGCCGCGAAGTTCTCGGCGCTGGTATTGACGTAATTGACCTTCTGCCCGCTCTCGAAAAGGTGCAGTCGAGCCACGCCCAGGGCTTTGTCGGAGAGATCGATGCCGGTAACCTCGGCGCCTCGGGCAGCCATGCTTTCAGACAGAATGCCGCCGCCGCAGCCTACATCGAGCGTACGCTTGCCGCGCAGGCCGACGCTGCGGTCGATGTAGTCGAGGCGCAGCGGGTTGATGTCGTGCAGCGGTTTGAATTCGGATTCCGGATCCCACCAGCGATGCGCGAGGTCGCTGAATTTGCGCAGTTCGAGGGGGTCTGCGTTGACTTCCATGGCGAACTCCTCAATTTTCCGTTGCGATACGGCCCCGTCATAAGGTGGGGCGTTCGGCAGGGAGGCCGTGAACCGCGAGACGAAAAAAAGCCCTGCGCGAACGCAGGGCTTTCTTCCGCAGATCTTGTGCTTACTTCTTGGTACCGATGATCTCGATCTCGACGCGACGATCGGGTTGCAGGCACTCGGTCAGCTTCTTGTTCTTGCCAGACTCGGGCTTCATGTTGCAACCGGTGGTCTTCGGCATGGTTTCACCCTTGCCTTCGGTGTAGACACGGTTCGGCTCGACGCCCTTGCCGATCAGGTAGTCCTTGACCGACTGCGCGCGGCGCTCGGACAGCTTCTGGTTGTACTTGTCGCCGCCGAGACGGTCGGTGTGACCAACGGCAATGATGACCTCCAGGGCGATCTTGTCGAGCTTGCTGACAACATCGTCAAGCTTCGCCTTGCCTTCGGGGCGCAATACCGCCTTGTCGAAGTCGAACAGTGCATCAGCGGCCAGCGTGACCTTCTCTGCAGCAGGCTTGGGTGCCGCAGCCGGCGCGGCGGCGGGCGCCGCAGGGGCGGCAGGGGCTGCCGCTGCAACCTTGGGCTCGCACACTTCCTTCGGCATCAGATCCTTGTCGCATTCACAGCCGGCCGGGAACTCGCTGCCGACAACCGGAGTCGTCGCGGCGAGTTGCGGCGTCCAGTACCCGGTGCGCCAGCACAGACCGAATCCGCTGCGCGAAACCACGCCGCGGTTATCGATAACGTACGGCTTGTGGGCAGGCTTCGTGGTGTCCAGCACGACTTCCTTGAGCGCCGTTTGCGCGAATGCACTGGAACCCACAGTCAGGGTGGCCAGCGTACCGGCAACGAGCAGAGATGTATTGAGTTGTTTGATCATATCGTCCTCATCGCAAGGAAAAAATCGGAATTGGTTCGACTAAATGACGCTGCCGGACAGGATACTGCACAACGCTTCAACGCAGTCCGAAAACGACGACTTCCAAAAACCAGACGGCATCGCCGTTCAAGTCACTAACTTATTGTGCCATAACTTGGAAATGCGTCGCAAATCACTGTTGCTAAAATGCAACAACGCCTTCTCCTGCAATCGCGCTTGGCCGCCTACCCATACGTGGGAAACCTGTTCGCGCCCGGCAACATAGACTACATGCGAGGCCGGGTCAAAGCAGGGCGTGGTAATCCAGTCGCCAAGATCGATGGCAATCAGATCCGCAATTTTTCCCGCCGCAATCGAACCGATTCGGTCACCAAGCCCAAGGGCTGCCGCGCCGTTGAGCGTCGCCATCCGCAGACAGTCGTGTGCCGGAAGCGAACTGGCGTCGCCGGTGGCGACCTTGCTCAGCAGGGCCGCCTGGCGCACTTCCTGAAGGATGTCGAGGCGATTGTTGCTCGCGGCCCCATCGCTGCCGAGCGCAATACCTACCCCGTTGTCATTGAGTTGGGCGACCGGGGCGATTCCGCTGGCCAGCTTCATGTTCGAACTCGGACAATGAACGATGCTGCAGGCGTTGCGGGCGAGCATTTCGATCTCGTCGTCCGAGAGATAAACGCCGTGCACGCCGATCAGTGAGGGTCCGACAACACCCAGCCGGCGAAGTCGCTCCAGCGGCCGCACCCCATGCTCCTTGACGCTCTCGTCGATCTCGTGGCGGGTTTCGTGGATATGCAGGTGAATCGGCAGGTCGAGTTGTTCGGCCAGCATCAGGACGCGGCCGAACGTGCGATCCGACACCGTGTACGGCGCATGCGGGGCCATGGCGAAACCCACCAGCGGATTGCCGCCCCAGGCGTCGCGCGTGGCCAGGCCCTTTGCAATGTAGTCGTCGGCGTCGGAGGCGTAGGCAGAAGGAAAATCGACGGCGATGATGCCGAGAACGCACCGCATTCCGGCTTCGGCCGCGGCGCGCGCTGCAGCCCCCGGGAAAAAATACATGTCGGAAAAGCATGTGACGCCGCCGCGCAGCATCTCGGCGCAGGCGAGCAGAGTTCCGTCATAAACGAACTCGGAGGACACGAGCCGCGATTCCGCCGGCCAGATCGCCTCCTGCAGCCAGCGCATCAGCGGAAGGTCGTCATGAAGACCACGCAGCAGCGTCATGGCGGCGTGGGTGTGGGCGTTGACCAGGCCAGGGAGAAGTACGTGGTCAGGCAACGATACGGTGCGATCGGCGGCAAAGCGCATTTGTGCGACACCGGAAGGCAAGACGTCGACTATGCGCCCATCGCGCACGGCAACGCTGTGCGCCTCAAGGATGCAGCCCGGTGGTTCGATCGGGATGACCCAGCGCGGCTCGATCAACAGGTCGACAGCTTCGCTCACTGCGGCGCTTTCGACGTCGGGTCAACGCAGTAGTCCCATGCGTGGTATGACAAATCGGTTCCTTTGCCGAGTGTTGGCGGCCGGCTTCGCCGGCACATTTGACCATAGCCGTATTCCGCCTTCCAACCGGCAGCGGCAATGCCTGCGAGGGTCAAAAGGTCGCCGGAGCGGTGGCCGTGCATGATAGAATATTGCGTTTTGCGGCCAGACAGTTAGGTTTCTTCGACTGCGCCTTGCGCAACGTCCGTAGCGGCTGCGCCAGCCGGCCCGTTCGCCTCGAAAAACATGAACACATTCGCCAAAGAAACGCTGCCGATCAGCCTCGAAGAGGAGATGCGCCACTCCTATCTCGATTACGCGATGAGCGTGATCGTCGGGCGAGCGCTGCCGGACGTGCGCGACGGGCTAAAGCCGGTCCATCGCCGCGTGCTGTTTGCCATGCACGAGGCGAACATCGTTTGGAATCGACCCTATGTCAAGTGCGCTCGCGTCGTGGGCGATGTCATGGGAAAGTTCCATCCTCACGGCGATTCCGCGATCTACGACACGCTGGTGCGCATGGCGCAGAGTTTCTCGCTGCGTTATACGCTCGTCGATGGCCAGGGGAACTTCGGTTCGGTCGATGGCGACAATGCCGCAGCGATGCGATACACCGAGTGCCGCCTCGAGAAAATTGCAGGCGAGCTTCTGGCGGACATCGACAAGGAAACGGTCGATTTCGTCCCGAACTACGACGGCAAGGAGCTCGAACCGTCGGTGCTGCCAGCGCGAATCCCCAATCTGCTGATCAACGGCAGTGCCGGTATCGCAGTTGGCATGGCGACGAACATTCCGCCACACAATCTGGGCGAAGTGCTGACGGCCTGCCTGACGGTGCTCGATCGTCCGGAAATCGACATCGATGAATTGATCGACATCGTTCCCGCGCCGGACTTTCCGACTGCTGCGCTGATCTACGGCACGGTCGGCGTACGTGAGGGCTACCGCACCGGGCGGGGGCGCGTGGTGATGCGGGCGCGCACGCATGTCGAAGACTTCGACAAGGGCAACCGCCAGGCGATCATCATCGACGAGCTGCCCTATCAGGTTAACAAGAAAACCCTGCTGGAGAAGATTGCCGAGCTGGCGAACGAGAAGAAGATCGACGGCATAAGTGAAATCCGCGACGAATCGGACAAACAGGGCATGCGTGCCGTTATCGAGCTGAAGCGCGGCGATGTGCCGGAGATCGTGCTCAACAACCTGTACAAGCAGACCCAGTTGCAGGATACGTTTGGCATGAATATGGTGGCGCTGGTCGATGGCAAGCCGCGCCTGCTGAACTTGAAGCAGATGCTAGAGGCTTTCCTCGCGCACCGACGCGAGGTGGTCACCCGACGCACCGTGTTCGAGTTGAGGAAGGCGCGCGACCGAGGGCACATCCTGGAAGGCCTCGCGGTAGCGCTGTCCAATGTGGACGAGATCATTGCGCTGATCAAGGCATCGCCTACGCCGGCGGAGGCCAAGCGGGGATTGTTGGCGCGCGTTTGGCGCTCGCAACTTGTCGAAGACATGCTGTCGCGCGCGCTGGTTGGCGAATATCGGCCCGACGGATTGCCGCTGGAGGTCGGCCTGTCCGATCAGGGTTATCGACTGAGCGAAATCCAGGCGCAGCGGATTCTCGAGATGCAGTTGCAGAAGCTCACCGGTCTCGAGCAGGACAAGATTCTTGCCGAATATCGCGAAGTCATGGACCTGATCACCGATTTTCTGGATATCCTTTCCAAGCCGGTGCGTATTGCAGAAATCATCCGCAGCGAGCTGTCCGAAATCCGTGCCGAGTACGTGGAGAAGCGTGGCGATGTGCGTCGTTCCGAGATTATCGTCCACACCGAAGAATTGATGGACGAGGATCTGATCACGCCCCAGGACATGGTCGTGATGATGACTCACGGCGGCTACATAAAGAGCCAGCCGCTGGCCGACTACAGTTCGCAGAATCGCGGCGGGCGGGGCAAACAGGGCCATGAAGGAAGACGACTTCGTCGACCGGCTGTTCGTCGCCAATACGCACGATTACATCCTCTGTTTTTCGAACCGCGGCCGCGTCTATTGGATGAAGGTCTATCAGGTGCCGCAGGGCAGTCGCGGCAGCCGCGGAAAGCCGGTGGTCAACCTGTTCCCGCTGGTCGATGGCGAGAAAATCACCATCGTGTTGCCGGTTAGAGAATTCGACGAGAGTCACTTCGTATTCATGGCGACCGCCATGGGCACGGTAAAGAAGACGTCGCTGACGGATTTCTCCAATCCGCGCAAGGCCGGCATCATCGCGGCTGACCTGGACGAAGGCGATCACCTGATCGGTGTGGCGATCACCGACGGCAATCACAGTGTCATGTTGTTCTCCGATGCTGGCAAGGCGGTGCGCTTTCACGAAAACGACGTGCGGCCACTGTCGCGCACCGCGCGCGGCGTGCGCGGCATGTGGCTGGACGAGGGTCAGCGCGTGATCTCGATGCTGGCGGCGGCCGACGAGTCGCAGAGTGTGCTGACTGCAACCGAGAATGGCTATGGCAAGCGCACGCCGATTGCCGAGTACACGCAGCATGGCCGCGGCACCAAAGGCATGATCGCGATCCAGACTTCGGATCGCAACGGCAAGTTGATTGGTGCGGTGTTGGTCAACGAAGGCGACCAGGTGATGCTGATCTCGACCGGCGGCGTACTGATTCGCACCCAGGTCTCGCAGATCCGGGAGATGGGCCGCTCCACGCAGGGTGTCACGCTGATTTCGCTCGACGACGGGACGACGCTGGCCGGTGTGGAGAAGGTCATCGAAAGTGACGAGCCGGGCGAACCGACCGGCGAGCCGCCTGGTGACGGGCAGGGCAACTGATGCTGCTCGTGTCGGAGGCCCTTGTCATGCGCGGGTTGGGCTTGGCATGAGCGACGAACTGCAGCGTCTGCGCGCGGAGATCGACAACCTCGACACCGAAATGCTCGCTCTGGTGAGCCGCCGCGCGCAGCTCGCAAGCCGAATCGGCGGCATCAAGCAGGGTACCATCTACCGTCCGGAGCGTGAAGCGCAGGTCTTTCGGCGGCTTGGCGAGTCCAACCCCGGGCCGTTGCCCGAAGCTGCCGTCTACCGGATTTTCCGCGAAGTGATGTCAGCCTGTCTGGCGCTCGAACAGCCGTTGAACATTGCCTATCTGGGGCCGGCGGGCACGTTCTCCGAGTCGGCGGCGCGCAAGCATTTCGGTTCGGCTCCGACGCTGCTGCCGCTGGCGGCGATCGACGACGTTTACCGTGCGGTGGAGGCGGGCAATGCCCATTACGGCGTGGTGCCGGTCGAGAATTCGACCGAGGGCGCCATCGGCCGCACGCTCGACCTGCTGCTTGCCGGGTCGCTGGAGATTTGCGGCGAAGTTCAGTTGCGCATCCACCAGAACATGATGTCCAGGGCGGCGAGTCTCGCTGGTGTGAAGCGGCTGTACTCGCACGCGCAATCGCTTGCCCAGTGCCACGGCTGGCTCAACCGGAATGCCGCGCAACTGCAGCGGGTGCCTGTCGCAAGCAATGCCGAAGCGGCACGCATGGCGGCCGGCGACGCCGAGGCGTGCGCAATCGCGGGAGAGGCCGCCGCCGCGCTCTACGGGCTGCAGGTGCTGGCATCGAACATAGAGGACGATCCGAACAACACGACGCGCTTTGTCGTCATTGGCGAACACGATGCCGGTCCATCCGGCCTCGACAAAACCTCGATTGTGTTCTCCGTGCCGAATCAGGCGGGCGCCGTGCTCGCATTGCTTGAACCATTGTCGCGCGACGGCGTTTCGATGACCCGATTCGAGTCGCGTCCGGCACGCGGGCTGGGCGCCAGCGAGTGGAAGTATGTGTTCTTCGTCGACCTCGAGGGCCACAGATCCGACCCGCCGGTGGCGGCGGCATTGACTGAAATGCGCGCAATCGCCGGTTTTCTCAAAGTGCTCGGCTCCTATCCGCGCGCTGCAGCCTGAACCGACATTCGGGAATTGCCAATGCGTATCGCCGACAACGCGCCCGACTACATTCGCGCCATATCCCCCTATCAGCCGGGCAAGCCGATCGCCGAACTGGCGCGGGAAATGGGGCTGGACGCACAGGACATCATCAAGCTGGCCTCGAACGAAAACCCGCTCGGCATGTCCCCGCGTGGCCGGCTGGCCATGCTGGATGCGGCGGACGAGGTTGCGCGCTACCCGGACGGAGGCGGCTTCGCCCTGAAGGCGGCACTGAGCCGCCGCCATGGCGTGCAGATGAACCAGATCGTGCTCGGCAACGGCTCGAACGATGTGCTCGACATGGCAGCGCGAGCCTTTCTGGCGCGTGGCAATTCGGCAGTCTATGCACAGCACGCGTTCGCGGTGTACCCGATCGCCACGCTGTCTGTCGGCGCCCGCGGAATCGAAGTGCCGGCGCGCGAGTATGGCCACGATCTGGACGCTATGCGTGCGGCGATCGCGCCGGATACCCGCGTCGTGTTCATCGCGAACCCGAACAATCCGACCGGTACCTTCGTCGCGGGCGCGCTGCTCGGTCGATTTCTCGAAGCGGTACCGCAGGACGTGCTGGTCGTGCTCGACGAGGCGTACAACGAGTACCTCGAACCGTCCCTGCAGTACGACAGCGTAGCCTGGCTGGCGCGGTTTCCCAATCTCTTGGTTACCCGAACGTTCTCGAAGATCTACGGCCTTGCCGGCCTGCGCGTAGGCTACGCGCTGGCGGACCCTGAAATTGCCGACCTGATGAACCGGGTGCGTCAGCCTTTCAATGTCGGCAGTCTCGCACTGGCTGCCGCGGAGGCGGCACTCGATGACGAGGAGTTCATCCGCCAAAGCTATGAGCTCAATCGGTTCGGCATGCGCCAGATCGTGAACGGTCTCGATTCGCTCGGTCTCGAGCAGATTCCCTCATGCGGCAATTTCGTCGCGTTCCGGGTCGGCGATGCCGCGGGGGTCAATCAACGGCTATTGCGCCAAGGCGTGATCGTGCGGCCGATTGCCGGCTACGGGATGCCTGAACATCTGCGCGTCTCAATCGGCCGGGAGGACGAGAACGCACGCTTCCTGGCGGCGCTCGAACAGGCGCTAAAAGCTTGATGCGGCCGATTTCCAGGCTCGTCGTATGCGGTGTCGGGCTGATCGGTGGGTCGGCCGCGCTGGCGCTGCGCGCCGCAGGCGCCGTCCGCCATGTCGTAGGCATAGGCCGTTCCCGGGCGTCGCTGGAGGCCGCGCAGCGCCTCGGCGTGATCGACGAGATCGCGACCGACTGGTCGCAGGCGCTGGCAGGCGCCTTGGTCGTGCTGGTTGCCGCACCAGTGGGTCAGGTGCAGGCCATCACCGCGGCGATGGCGCCCTACCTCGAGCCGGAAACCCTCGTGACCGACGCCGGCAGTACCAAGCGCGACGTGATCGAGGCGGTCCGGCGAAATTTGTTCTCACATCTCGCGCACGTGGTTCCGGCGCATCCGATTGCCGGTGCCGAACGCAGCGGCGTCGAAGCCGCGCAGGCTACGCTCTACCTGGATCGCCGCGTCGTCGTGACGCCGCTTGCAGAAAACACGCCGGCGGCAATCGAAAGGGTGTTCGCGTTCTGGCGGGCGTGCGGCGCGCTGGTCAGCAGCATGTCGCCGGAGGACCATGACAGAGTGTTTGCGGCGGTTAGCCACCTGCCGCATCTGTTGGCGTTTGCGCTGGTGCATGAGTTCGCTGCACGCGACGATGCCGACCGCCTGTTCGGTTTTGCCGCGGGCGGGTTTCGCGATTTCACGCGGATCGCCAGCAGTCATCCGGAAATGTGGCGGGACATCTGCGTGGCCAACCGGCAGGCATTGATCGGCGAACTCGACGCCTACAGCGCCGAGCTCGCGCGTCTGCGCGCACTGCTCGCCGACGGAGACGGCGCGGCCCTCGAAGCGACCTTCACGCTTGCACGCACCGTGCGCAACGACTGGCTTGCCGGCAAACTGCCCGGCCAGCGGTGATCGGCAAGCGATCAGGGTGACAGCTTGAAATTCCTCGACATCGGCCCGCTGAAGTCGGCACAGGGCAGCGTGAGGCTGCCGGGTTCGAAGAGCATTTCGAACCGCACGCTGTTGCTCGCGGCGCTGTCGGACGGCGGAACGGAGATTTGCGATCTGCTGGCCTCGGACGATGTCGAACGCATGATCGATTCGCTTGGTCGCCTTGGCGTTGCGATCAGTCCGACCGGTGCGGCGAATGGCTATCGGGTGAGCGGGGTCGGCGGTTTTCCGGTCAAGGATGCCGACCTCTTTCTGGGCAACGCCGGCACTGCGATTCGCCCGCTAACCGCTGCACTGTCACTGGCGCAAGGCCGCTACACGCTGTCCGGCGTGCCGCGCATGCACGAGCGGCCGATCGGCGACCTTGTGGACGGATTGCGGCAAATCGGTGCCGATATTCGATACATGGAGAAAGAGGGCTATCCTCCGATCGAAATCCGGCCGGCAGCCATTCGCGTCGGCAGTGACATCAAGGTGCGCGGCGATGTGTCGAGCCAGTTTTTGACCGCCTTGCTGATGGCGCTTCCGATGCTCGGCGTCGAAACGACTATCGCGGTGGTCGGAGATCTGATTTCCAAGCCCTATGTCGCCATGACGCTCAATCTGATGCGCCGTTTCGGCGTGGCGGTCGAATGCGATGGCTGGTCGCGCTTCACGATTCCTGCACGGGCAAGTTACGTTAGCCCGGGCACTATTCATGTCGAGGGCGATGCGTCCTCTGCCTCATATTTTCTGGCAGCCGGCGCGATCGGCGGAGGGCCGGTACGCGTGGACGGTGTGGGCCGCGACAGCATTCAGGGCGATGTGCGTTTTGCCGACGAGCTTGCCAAACTGGGTGCGCGCATCGAAGTGGGACCGAACTGGATCGAGGCGCGCAGCCCGGCCAACGGTCGGCTGAAGGCGTTCGACCTCGATCTCAATCACATTCCCGATGCGGCGATGACGCTTGCGGTGTGCGCGCTGTTTGCCGACGGTCGGTGCCGCCTCGGCAACATTGCGAGTTGGCGGGTGAAGGAAACGGACCGCATTGCCGCGATGGCCACCGAATTGGGCAGACTCGGTGCGGCAACCGAGTCCGGTGCCGACTTTCTTGCCATAACGCCGCCGCTGCGTTTGATCGACGGCGCCGAGATCGATACCTACGAAGATCACCGGATCGCGATGTGCTTTTCGCTGGCAGCGCTGGGCGGCGTGCGTGTGCGGATCAACGATCCAAAGTGCGTGAACAAGACATTTCCCGAATACTTCGACCGCTTTGCCAGCGTGACCCATGACGGCTGAGATTCCGGTAATCGCGATCGACGGGCCATCCGCCTCCGGCAAGGGAACGGTCGCGGCGCTCGTGGCGACCCGGTTGGGCTGGCATTATCTGGACAGCGGGTCGCTCTACCGCATCGTCGCACTGGCCGCGGTGCGGTCCGGCATCGACCTACAAGCCGGAAACGAGTTGGCGGAGCTTGCGCAACGGCTGCCGGCGCGCTTTTGCGACGGGCGGGTCTTGCTCGACGGCGACGATGTCACCGACGCCATTCGCAGCGAAGCCAGTTCCGCAGGAGCCTCGCGAATCGCCGCATTTCCCGCAGTGCGCGGTGCCCTGCTCGAACGGCAGCGCGCGTACCGCGTTGCGCCTGGCCTGGTCGCGGAAGGACGCGACATGGGTTCGGTGGTTTTTCCGCAGGCTGGGCTCAAGGTTTATCTCACTGCGAGTGTCGAATCGCGCGCACAGCGCCGCTATAAGCAGTTGATCGAAAAGGGTTTGCCTGTTACACTTATCGATCTTTTGCAGGATCTGCGAGAGCGCGACGGCCGCGATTCGGGCCGTGCAGTCGCGCCCCTGCAGCAGTGCGCGGATGCCTTGCTTCTGGATACCACGGCGATGTCCATCGACCAGGCGGTCGATCGGATCGTTTCCTGGGCCACGGAGCGGTTCGCGATTTAGGTGTCGCAGTTCGGGAAGCTCGTTCTGTCGGTAGGTTTCGGCACTGAAACCGGGAAACGGAATGCCCGATCCGCGATGGATTTCAATGCTGGTCAACCAATGCCGTAGCAATACGGCGCCAGGGTCTTTTCCACAATGTCTACAGAAACTGCCGCTGCGCCCGCAGCCCCCATGGAAAGTTTTGCCGCCCTCTTCGAAGAAAGCCTTGCGCGCCAGGAAATGCGCGCCGGCGAGGTGATTACCGCCGAAGTGGTGCGAGTCGATCAGAACCACGTTGTAGTGAACGCCGGCCTCAAGTCGGAAAGCTACATCGCGGTAGAAGAATTCAAGAATGATCATGGCGAAGTCGAGGTCAAGGCCGGCGACTATGTCATGGTTGCCATCGAAGCGCTGGAAGACGGCTATGGCGAGACCCGCCTGTCGCGCGACAAGGCCAAGCGCATCGCCGCCTGGAACGATCTGGAAAAGGCGCTCAACGAAGGACTGCTGGTCACCGGTTTGATCAGCGGTCGGGTCAAGGGCGGCCTGACCGTCATGACAAACGGCATCCGCGCGTTCCTGCCGGGTTCGCTGGTCGACACGCGGCCGGTCAAGGACACCACGCCGTATGAAGGCAAGGAATTCGAATTCAAGGTCATTAAGCTCGACCGCAAGCGCAACAACGTCGTTGTCTCGCGACGCGCCGTTCTCGAAGCCACCGCGGGCGAGGAGCGCGAAGCGCTGCTGGCAAATCTGAAGGAAGGCACCGTCGTCAAGGGCATCGTCAAGAACATCACCGACTACGGCGCGTTCGTCGATCTGGGCGGCATCGACGGCTTGCTGCACATCACCGATCTGGCATGGCGCCGCGTGCGCCACCCGAGCGAAGTGCTCAACGTGGGTGACGAAGTGCAGGCGAAGGTTCTCAAGTTCGACCAGGAAAAGAACCGCGTCTCGCTCGGCCTCAAGCAACTCGGTGAAGACCCGTGGGTGGGCATCTCGCGTCGCTACCCGCAGGGTACCAGGCTGTTCGGCAAGGTCACCAACATCACCGACTACGGTGCGTTCGTAGAAGTCGAGCAGGGTATCGAGGGTCTGGTTCATGTGTCCGAAATGGACTGGACCAACAAGAACATCCATCCGACCAAAGTCGTCCAACTGGGTGACGAAGTCGAAGTGATGATCCTCGAGATCGACGAAGACCGTCGCCGCATTTCACTCGGCATGAAGCAGTGCATGAGCAACCCGTGGGACGATTTTGCGCTCAACCAGAAGAAGGGCGACAAGGTGCGCGGCCAGATCAAGTCGATCACCGACTTCGGCGTGTTCATCGGTCTGCCGGGCGGCATCGACGGTCTGGTGCATCTGTCCGATCTGTCGTGGTCGCTGCCCGGCGAAGAGGCCGTGCGCAACTACAAGAAGGGCGACGAGATCGAGGCCGTGGTGTTGTCGATTGATGTCGAACGTGAGCGCATCTCGCTTGGCATCAAGCAGATGGAAGGCGACCCTTTCACCAACTACATTGCCACCCATGACAAGAACAGTGTCGTCAAGGGAACGGTCAAGTCAGTCGATGCCAAGGGCGCGGTAATCGTGCTCGACGGCGAGGTCGAAGGCTATCTGCGGGCATCCGAAGCGGCGCGCGATCGCGTAGAAGATCTGCGCGTGCTGCTCAAGGAAGGCGACGCGGTCGAAGCCATGATCATCAACGTCGATCGCAAGTCACGCGGCATCAATCTCTCGGTGAAGGCCAAGGATCAAGCCGAGCAGAGCGATGCGATGCAGAAGCTGGCGAGCGAAGGCGGCAACGCGCAAAGCGGGACGACCAACCTTGGTGCGCTGCTCAAGGCCAAGCTCAACAGCTCGCAGAACTGACCGTTGGTAACCCGGGGCAGCGTTTCATCATGACCAAATCCGAGCTGATTGCGCGGCTGGCTGCGCGGTTTCCGCAGTTGGTGGCGAAAGATGCTGATTTCGCCGTCAAGATGATTCTCGACCAGATGACCTCGTCCCTAGGGCGAGGCGACCGGATCGAGATCCGGGGCTTTGGCAGTTTCGCTCTGAACTATCGACCCCCGCGAACCGGACGCAATCCAAAATCCGGCGAGCGGGTGCAGGTTCCCGAGAAATACGTTCCGCATTTCAA
>APMI01001911.1_pt1 | contig 15322 bp, 18 predicted proteins | sample 667938 | NCBI WGS metagenome assembly APMI01 (sample SAMN01084076, study PRJNA167559) | wastewater metagenome | biome: Wastewater | place: Denmark: Ejby Moelle, Odense | collected 2011-11-28 | reverse complement strand
GCGCCCGCCGCGCCCGCGCGGCGTTGTGGCGAGTCGCCGGAGCCCATTGCGAACACGGTCCACAGCACGCCGACGGCCACCGCCGAGATGGCGCCGATGGTCGCCCACTGACGCGCGCGCGGCGACATCCGCTCGATGAGCGCGGATGCGCGGTCCCTGATGCTCGGGCCCATGGTCAGCCACCCTGACGGATCACGAAGACCGTCGTGCTGTCACCCGGGCGCAGGTTGTGGTTCTCGATCGCCACCGCCAGCACGCCGCCTGCCTCACGGTCGAACTCCTGCTCGGCCAGCACCATGTTCTGGGTGCTGATGTTGGTCAGGAGGTAGCGCTCTCCGACGAGGCCGCGACCCTCGTAGACGCGGGTCATCGCGAAGCGGGCTTCGAGCCACAGCTGGATCGGCCGGTTGACTTCCTCCACACGAACGTCGGTCGGCACACTGTCGGAAGCCATCGCCACCAGCATCGCCTTGAGCGAGCGGATGTGGATGGACTGACGCGAGGCGGGCGCGGGACCCGCCTGGTCGGCACGTGCCTGCCGCGGCGTCTTGTCGCGGATGACGATCGTGTCGGCGGGCGTGTCCGACCGGCGCAGCAGCAAGGTGTAGGTCGCGTGCTGCGAGGAGATGAACAGATTGACCGGCTTGCCCAGACCGCCGACCGGCCGGACATAGATCTCGCCCTTGTCCGCATCGCACTCCAGCACGATCTCGCCGGCCGGATTGGTCTGAGGCAGTACGGGTGTGCTGCCGGTGCCCGGCTGCGTCGAGACCGCTGCGCCGCAGTTGCTCGAGTAGATGTTGCCGAACACGTTCGTGATCGACGCACCATCGATGCGGATGCGGGTCGGCTCCTTGATCGCCAGCACGGCTTCGACCGTCACCCCGTCGGTGGCCTCGACCACCTGCAGGGCGTCGGCGATCCGCGGCTCAGCGAACCACAGCGCGGGGATCAGCAGCGCCGAGGCGAGTCTGATGGGCCTGGCTGGCTTGACCATAGGGCACCTCCTTGAAGGTCCTGACATGCACACGGCCGCCCGTGTACTCGAACTGGGTCTGGTAGGCCCGCGTCTCGGGCTCGCCGACATCGCTACCGTTGATCTGCCGGCGCAGGCGGCCGATCACGAGGACCGACTGATCCTTGTCGTTGGCGGTGAGCTGCTGGATCAGGAACGAAGTCGACGCGTTGTTGCTGCGCAGCCGATCGGCCTCCAGATCCATCTGTGTCTTCATCGCCGCGTGCCGGTCCGGCGCGACGTAGTTGAGAAGCACGTTGCGCTTCCAGTCGATGGTCGACGGCGACACGTCGAGGACCAGCCAGGTCATGAACCCGGCCATCTGTTCCAGGTACTCGGTGCTCGCCTTGTCCCGCGTCACCCAGAAGGTCTTGTCGATGCTGGGCGGCACGATGATGGTTCGCTCGCTGCCGACCATGCCGGCGATGACGCCCAGCGACAGCAACTGGCACAGCGAGAGCAGGGCGACGATGGCGCCCAGCGTCCGGTTCGCCTTGCGCTGCACGCGCAGGTCGTTCTGGTGACGTTCGAAGTCCATGGTCCGTGTTCCGCAAGTTCAGCCGACCATGCGGCGCAGATGCGAGGGCGGCGTTGCCCGCAGGCCCGTCAGCGGATTGGTCGGCAGGGCCCAGTACGCCCAGTGCATCGCGAACGCCGGATGCTTGTCCGCCTTAGTGCGCGAGACCCAGCGGCTGAGGAACAGGCCGACGCTTGCGCAGAGCGCGAAGCCGACCTTGCTGCTGGACAGGTAGCCCACGAAGAGCGCGAAGACGAAGGGGAATGCGACGTCGGCGTCCCAGAAGCCCAGCTTCCACTGGTCATCGAGTCGGCGCGGAATGTAGGTGTCCGATTGCATCGCACCCCCCTGGTTGCACAGTGATGGACAGCGGCGCTCAGATGACCGCGCCCAGGATGGCACCGGCGATCGTCAGGCCCACGGCGCCGAAGATGGCCATGCCGAGGTAGAACAGGACCGGCCCGAAGTTGCGCAGGGCAGCGAGGCTGATGAAGGCCACGACGAACCCCACGAAGCCGACCAGGGCCTTGACCCCGGGAGCCAACGCGGCGAGTTGCCCGAGGGCGGCGGCCAGCGGCCCGCCGATACCGACGAAGGCCACCAGGTCCAGGGCGTGGCTGGGGAAGGCGGCCATCAGGCCCAGCGCCACGAACGCCAGCAGGCTGGCGACGGTCAGGTGCTTGCGCGAGCGCACGGGCGCGGGCGCAACGAGGGTAGGGAAGTCTGCGGTCATGGCTGGCTCCATCGAAGTTGAGGGTTCAGGGCTTGGTGCGCTGGGGCTGCAGGCCCGACAACGCGCGCTGCACGATGGCCTCGGGTCCGACGTCCAGGGCCATCTGGAGGCACGCGTCCGCCAGGTAGCTCAGGTCGATCACGGGGTCGGTCGTGGATTTCTGGATGGCCCGGAGGCGGGCGAAGGACTCGGACCGGACGATGGTTGCTCTCCATCCGGGCCTGATCCTTCGCTTGGAGTCCGGGGATGCCGAGGTGTCCTGCGTCGTGCCGCGCGTGTGCGAGTCGGCGAAGGGCACCTCTGGAGTGACCGAGGCGGGTCTGATGGGCCTGACAACTGGGCGATCCATCAGTCGCCTCCCTGGGCGAAGAACGCGATCTCGACGCGCCGGTTCCTCGATCGGCCGTCTTCCGTCTCGTTGGGCGCCACGAAGCAGCAGCGGCCCCTGGCGTCGATGGAGATCACCGCGGCCAGATCGGGGGCCTGGTCGCTCAGGTAGTTGCGGACGGACAGAGCCCGCGCCAGGGCGAGGGACTCGTTGACCTGTTCCTTGCCCACTGCATCGGTACGCCCGGAGATGACGATGCGGGCTGACTGCCGTGCGTGGTGCATCGATTCGGACAAGGCCGTCCGGGCCGGCGCCGTCAGCTGTGCCGATGCAAACGGGAAGACGACGACGATGTTGAGGACTGCCTTGTCGACAGGGTGCACCGCAGCCGAAGGCGCAGGCGATGGCACGGGCGCCATCTCGATCTGCAAACCGGACTCGCGCGCTCCATCTGCTGTGACGGCCACGCGATGAGCGACAGCCTGCATCGGCGCTGCGCCTGTCATCGATAATGTCTTCGGCGTGACCGCAGGACACGCAGGTTCGACGCAGACGCCGAACGCGGCCTGGGTGCCGAAGGAGAACTGCACGAGGCGCTGCACGCCGGGCACCTGAGTCTCGGGCAGTGGCGCCGACGTGGCCGCACCGTCGGGATAGCGAGTGGCGCAGGAGGTGTTGGCAAGCAGCAGGCAGCCTGCAAACGTCGTGGACACAGCCAGGTCCGCAAGGCGGCTCATCATCGCGTCACCCTCGCGGACAGGATGAACGGCGCGGGTGCTGGTGATGCAGAGGGGGTTCGATTTGCAGGTGCGGCCTGCTGTGACCGGGACTTCGCCTGGTCACCGGGCAAGCGCCTGTAGACACGCCATGCGTAGCGCGAGCGCGCCGCCGCGCAGTCATCACCCTTGAGTTGCGTGCAAGCCGCGTTGTAGGCGCCCACGGCGTCCCATGAGACACCGCGCCTGGCGAACGAATCGGCAAGCAGCCAGGCTCCGACCTTGATGTTCGTGCAGGGCTCAAGGAGATCGGTCTCCGAGATGCCGAGGCTGGCCAGCTTCGGCAAGTGGCTGCTGTTGATCTGCATCAGCCCGATGTCGTAGGTCCCTGTCCGGGCGCGGTGCGCGCGGTTGACCGCACTCGGCTGCAGGTCGGATTCGGCCCGTGCCACAGCGTAGAGCAGGTGGGACGAGACGCCATAGAGCCGCTCGGCGTCGGACCAGCATGCGATGCAGATCGAAGGCGCGGTCATGCCTGCCGCGATGGCGTACTGCACGAGACGGCTCGACAAGGTGGGCATCACGTCAGCACTCCAGACCGCGCGAACGCGTCGCGCGGTCCCGCAGGTTGAGGCGAGCCTGGCCGAGGACCTGTGCGTGCCCATCGGGAAGGGACATGGCCACTGCGACGCTGGCCGTCGTGATCTGGTCCAGCTCGAACATGGGGTTCGGGAACCGGTTCCAGGGCGCGCGATGCGCCGCCATGACGAGCTCGAACTGCACCGCCCAGATGTCACAGCTGCGGCGTTCGGTCCTCGGGTTGCGCAGCGTCAGCTGGGTCACCAGGTACTCGACGAGGCGGCGCTGGCTTGGCGGGTCGCGGAAGGCCAGCGAGACACAGGCACCCAGCAGATCGGGAAAGCGGAACTTCGGCGACGTGTTGTCCGGGGACTTGAAGAGGCGGTGAAGCCAGCCGTGCTCCTCGATCCATATGCCGGTCTGCACGGTCGGGGGGCGCACGTCGCGGTCGATCGGATCTGGCATCGACATTTCTCGCGGCAGTGAGAGTGCGACTTCCATCGGTGAGCCTTCTCGAAGTACGACCTTGGGTGGCGTTTTCGAGAGCAAAGGGTAGGGTCACCGAGTCGGTGTGTCTCCCGGAAAGTCCGGCAAGAAAGGGCCGAGAAGTGGGGGCTCGATGAGGCAGCGAGTAGCGCTGGGTCCCGGGCTGACGATCAGGTACAGGGACAGCAGGTGGTGTCACGGTCCGAAGATCGCATCAGCCGCTGTCGGCACGGTGTGCGAGGCAATGCCATCCCTCTACTACAGTCACTTGAGGTTGACCGTGGCAACTACGAAGGCGGTCGCCGCAACTTCATGGCTTGGTCGATTGGGACCCATCTTGGTTTGCCGTTCACTCGCACATCCGATCGGCCGCCTGCGCTCGTTCAAGTTGGTGATGCAATAGACCGGACTGATTGCTGCCACAAAGACAGCTGAATCCGAAAGCGATCGGATCACGACATGCTTATCCCACCCCGACCGAGGCTACTGGTCGCAGTCGAAAGCAGTGCTTTTCGTCGCCAGCGCCCCGTTGAGCTAGGCCGTGCGTGGTCAGCCGGTTGCAGGCAACGAGCACGGCCCATGGCACCGTCCCTAGCTGATCCGCCACCGCGGTGTACTCCTGGAACGCCGAAGTCAGCTTGGCAAGAACGACGTGTTCGAACGCCTCGCTTGTGGGCTCTAGCTCCTCATGCCAGTCGCACCAATAGATCCGTGATCGCCAGACGATGAAGTGGCTCTTGCACCCGGTCGTTCTCCATACGGATGGGAAGATGCTGATGGAATCGGCGTCCCGGTAGAAACGCCATGCCGGTCCGCTGCGGCGGTCCAGATTGACAGTCAGCATCTCGCCGCAACCGTCAGGGCAGGCAAGGGTGATTGATCGATCGACGCCCCGGTGCACTAGAGCGGCCTGGCCAGCCATGGTGACCAGGCCATCGGCTTCATGCCGATGTTCAACGATGCCCCGGAACTCAACGCGCGTGGCACGGCGATTCATGCAGCCTCCTCGTACATGCACTGGGCTTCCTGTATCGCAAGCAACAGGCGGCACCCAATAACCCAAGCCCAGGCCCTGCGCGACTCGTCGCCGGCGGGATCCACGGTGTCCGGTTCAAACATGGCGCGTCGCAGCAGGTACAACGCCAGGGTGACCGCATACTCAACACGCGGGCTCGACATCAGCGCGATTCGGCGAGTCTCGAGTACGGCATCGCGCACCCAGTTCGTCGCTGAGCCGGTGTCGACCTCCGAAGCCTCGACAACGTGCGCGTATGAGAACAGCTCTTGCGCGGTCCGCAGCCACGTGGCCCGCTCGATCTCGAAGCCCGGTGGAGGGGCTTCGAAGGCAATCCATACCTCAAGACAAGCCGGGTCGGCGCCAGGCGGTCCCATAGTGACCTTGGCCAAGTCGATGATGATCGCGTCCGCGCCGCGGACCCGGACGTTTTCAGCGTGCATGTCGCCGTGGATTGGCGCCTTCGGCCAGACCCGGGTAGGTAGGTTCAGGAACGCTTCCCAGATCGCTTGCGGCTCGTACGCGAACCCGAGGCTCGCTGCCGCTCTGATGTAGCGCTTGCGCACGTTCATCGGCTTGAACACCCCGACCAGGGACGGTGCGATCGAGCCGTGCTCGACCTGCGTCGCCGCATGCTCGGCTCGCCACCCCGCCAGGGTCTCGGTGAAGAGGCTACGGATCGCGGCTTCTGCGCGACCTTGCACGATCAGTGTCCACAGCGACTCGGACCTCGGAACAAAGCTACCGACCAGAATTCCAGTGTCGGCGCCGATGAGGCAACGCGCCGGCTGCAGGTTCGGGCGCAGGTACCAGGCGATGTGGCTGTCTGCATAGCGCTCATAGCAGGCCTGCTCAGCGACGATCAGCGAAGCGCGGTCGAGCTTGGCGAAGAATGGCAACGGGTGGGGGCCGGCCAAGGAGTTGGACAGCGTGGCCTGCACCGACAGGGTCAGTGCCGATCGTCCACCTGAGAGCACTGTCAGGTGGATCGCAGAGCAGTCGCTGAACGCGCGCTGCAGCAGGAATCGCTGTGTTGCGGTGAGATCGATTCCTTCTTGTGCGTCGATGCGTATCGTGGCAGCGATGGCCGGGCCCGGCACATGTCGCGCGAACACCTCGGCGACCTCGTGCGCATGCGCGCCGAGCCGGTATCGGATGCGCTCACGCGCGGGTCCGTCGGGGACGGGCTTGTCGATGGATGCATTCCTGGATGAATGCATGCGTCACGCTGTCGCCGACTAGGACCAGCACTTGCAGCCCATGGTCCAGCGCCGGGACGATGCAGCTCACCGCTTGCTTTGCGGTTGGCAACTTGGGCGGCATGGCGCAGACGACGAGACCGCGTGCGAACCAGTAGTCGATATCTGGGCCGGACGGATCGCCGGGATCTACTTCGCGCAACGTCAAGCCGCGGTTCGCGTGCTCGACGTGGTGCTCGGCGCGCGGCGGCGCGCCCAGCCACAGAACCTTGGTGCGCTCAGGATTCGGCAGGTTCATGGCGCACCGGAAGAGACCAGCTGCCACCGCGGGCGAGCGCACCCTCTGACGAGCAGACGATGCAGCTGTGGCGTGGCGATAGGATCTGAGGTCGGGTGGAGCCGCGGATGCCGTCGTAGTGCAGCAGTCGCGCCTCCGAAGGGTAGGCGGTTAGCGCAGACAGGAACATCGTCAGCGCGGCCGATGTCACTATCCCATTCAACGGCAGCACGGCCGGCTGCGGTACCGATGCCCCGAGAAAGTATGGGTCGGCGGTGCGCTGCGCTGGCGTCATCATCTCCCAGCGCACCCGCTGCCCGTCGATCCCATCGGCGCAGACGAGGCAGCCCAGCCCGGGCGCGAGCATTTGCGCCCGGCCGGTGATGGAGGCGACTCGACCGTCGGTCACGTGGATCGCCACCCCCATGTCGACGGTGGGAATCAGGAACTGGTACGCCAACTGGTTGAGCACCGCTCGACTGGCCATCGAGTCGGTGCAGCCGAAGACGAAGTCCATCGCGAGAAGTCGCTTCGCGACGGCCTCGTCGACAACGTCACCCGCGATGACCTCGCAGTGGGACCCTGGGTTGATCGCTTGCACCGCGGCGCGCGCGACCTCTACCTTGAGCCTGCCAACATCGGACGGCGTTGCGCCGAGGAGTCGGTTCAAATTGGTGGCGTCTACCACGTCGTGGTCGATCAGCAGCAGCCTGCCAACTCCAAGGTGCGCCAGCTGGTACGCCACGATCGACCCGGTGCCGCCCAAGCCGACGATGGCGACGCTCGCCTCACCCATGCAGGCCTGGCCCTCGCGACCAAAGGCCCGCACCTGGCGGTCGTAGCGTGTGTCGTTCGCCACGTCGCGGTCGCTTGCGTAGCGGCGCACGTGGGGACCAACGCCCAATGCAGCGACCTCGCCCCGGTGGCCCAGGTCGCGCATGTGCAAGGTGCTGCCGGTGACCACTGCAGCGAAATGAACCAAGCCAGGCACGCGGGCCGCAAAGTACGGCAGCAGCGCCGCCTCACCTTCATCGTCCGCGCTGGAGAATCCTTCGAGTGGATTCGCGCCAACGTGCGTGTGCAGCATCACCACGCCGGCCTGCAGTTCGCGCGCCCGGTTCGCGATTTGGACCATGAACTCGGGGCTGAGCGACGCTCGGGTCGGGCTACGCTCCAAGTAGGCGCTCTCGGGCGCATGAAACAGCTCGCGCACCGTGTAGCGTGGTCCAAGGCGACCTTCCCCAGCCTGATGGGCGAAGCCAACAGCACAGGTCTCGAACGGCTCGGCTGCTGCCAGACGATGCAGCTCGAGCAGATCAGGCAGCGCGAAGGTGACCATATTCATACCGGTTGTGCCAAGCGTTGGCGAATGACCGTCAGCCAGGTGGTCAGGTCGTCCCGTGCCGCGTTCCAGAACTGCAGATGCCAGGAGAACCACAGCATCGGCCTGCCCAGGTGCGGTATGGGATTCGTCAGGTTGGCGTTCTGCGGAAGGGCCCCTGTGCTCAGGCGCAGGTCCTGCTCGGTCCAAAAGCAGTCGGGCTGCGCGAACGGGTAGCCCGGCGGGGCAACCAGATGCACAGCGGTCTGCGGCTTGTTCCACCCCGGCGGCAAGGGCACGGCCGGGATGGAGATGACCCGGCTTCCGTCGGGCAGCGCTTCAACCTGCAGGTCCGGCTCGCGCTCGCGGAGCCGATCCACGTGAATGTCGACCGGTCCCATGGCGATCAACCGAAATTGGCGGGTGGGACCAGCGTGAAACGGCGCGGGCCATGGCCGTCGTCCATCAAGACCTTCTCGTCGTCGGCGATGATGCGGTCGGGCTCGTGTCCGTGACCCTCGAGGGACAGCTTGGTGCCAGGCGGAACATCAGGCACGTAGGCCTTGATCTGCGCGCCCGTGAGCACGCGCTCCGTGGTCTCGTATTTCTGCGAGCCCACGAAGAACGTGTAGGTCTTCGGCTTCTTGTCGTCGTCGTGCTTGCCGTCCATGTGAACCTCCTTCAGGTTGAGTTCGGCCGTCGTGAGCTTTCGGCCAATCCCGCAGCCCACACCTATAGATGCTCCAGCCGATCCCGTTTTCGGACATCGATTCGTTCGGGACCGGCGCATTGGTAAGCGCCGGAGGCGTCCTCTCCCTTGTTGATGCTCCGGGCGGACGACCGCGCGGACGTCGGCCTACAGTGGGTCGGGCGTTGGGCGAGGAGAACGCATGGCGCACCGGTCGGATGCGATTCCGAGGCAGCCGGCATCCCCCTCCGCGTCAAAATGTTCTATCGCGATGTCCGAATTTCGCCCGGGAAGGAGCATTGAGGATGACCAGGAACATGGTGCTGGAGGTGGCCGCCGTGCATTGGACGATCGAGGAGTTCCAGGCTTGGCAGGCTGAGCACCTGGCAAGTCAGGTAGACCAAAAGCGCTGGATCGTCGCTGCCAAGCGTTTGCTTGGCAGCCTGAACATCGAGCCAAGTGACCTGCTGGGCGAAGCGATCTTTCGGATCCTCATCGGCAAGCGCCAGCTCAACAGGAGCGTGACGATCGAGGCGAACCTCTTTTGGGTCATGAAGAGCATCGCCTCCAGCTGGCATAAACGCAGGAAGCGAAAGCCGGAGGTCAGCCTGGAGGAACTCTTGGCTAGCGACGAGGAGAGCGGCGACGCCTTGGAGGTGCTGCTGATCTCGGATGACGGCAGCGCGCCAAGCCCCGAGGATGAACTGGCGTACAAGCAGGAGTTGGATGCACTGCAGGCGGTGTTCACGGACCGGCCGGACGCCCAGATGGTCATCTTAGGGCGCGCCGAGGGCCTCAAGGGCGCCGAGCTGGCGGCCTTCGCAGACTTGAATGCCTCGCAGTTGGCGACGGTTCAACGGCTGATCTCGCGCCGCTTGGCCGGGTACAGGAGAGACGCATGAGCAAGACACCTAACGCAAGTACGCAGCTCCGCAACGTCTGGGTCGCTACCGTGGATGACCTGATGGGAATGACCGAGAGCGAGCTCGACACCGAGTTGAAAGAGATGGGAATCGATCCTGAGGTGGCAGCTCAGCGCGGCAAAGCCGCCGTGGAGCAAGCGACCGCGAAGTCGAGAGCTATCCAGCGGGAGAGAAAGCGCCAGCTGATGGAAGCAGCCCGGGGCAGTTCGGGCATCGCTCGCGACCCTGGCGTCACCGCGGACGTTGCCCGGACTCAGCTGGCGCGGTTGATTGCCGCCAATGATGGTCGACTGACGTTGGCCGCTCGAAATCGTAACCCCGGTGACATGGACGACGAGGAGGTGCTGGCCCTGTACTGGCAGATTCAAGAACTCTCCCGGTGAGATCTTGATGCGTCGCGCCGAAGATCTGCTGAGACTGGCTTTCGTCGACTCGCCGGACGACATTGACTTGGAGGTCATAGCGTTTGAGGCCGGCTTGGAGGTTCGCGACCGAGCGCTTATGGGCTGCGAGGCGACGTTGCTCGGCTATGGCGACAGAGGAATCGTGACCGTCGCGACCGGGGTTTCGCCCGAGCGGCGGCGGTTCTCGATCGCACACGAGGTAGGTCACTGGGAACAGCATCGCGGGCAGAGTTTCGTCTGCCGCGTCGAGGAGCGTGCGCTCGATAAGGCGGCGAAAACCAAGGAGCGCGAGGCGGACGACTATGCGTCGTCGTTGATGATGCCAACGGATCTGTTTAGAGAGGCCATGCGCAGCACAAAGGGCGGCGTCGCCATCGCGACGATCAATGCCTTGGCCACGACCTTCAAGGCCAGCTTCCCAGCTGCTGCGATCAGATACGTTGAACTGGCGGGTGAGCCGGCGGTGCTGGTTTTCAATGGTACGGACGAACACAGCGGGCGATGGTGGCCTTCACGGTCCAAGCGCGCTACGGGGCACCTTTGGCCACGGCGAGGTCTGGACGAGGATTCCTATGCGAGCGACCTGGTATCGGCGCCGTCGGGGACCAAGCGCTCTGGGAAGATGCCAGCCGAGGTATGGTTCGAGTCGGTTCAATCGGACCGCTTTGAGGTGCAGGAGCATTCGATTCGACTCGCCGAGGGTGTCTATACGCTCTTGCACTTGACCGACGAGGAGATGTTGGTCGAGCGCATGTCGGCGAAGCGGGCATGGCGAAATGAGGAGTAAGCGGAGTGACGAGGTTGTCAGCAATGTGGCCAACACCCGCTGCAGAGCGGAAGCCGGCCAATGACCGCACCTGCTGCGCTGCTGACCGTGGCACGTCGACGCTGAACATCGGCGGTGGCTCATCGGATTACGTGATAGTTCGCGATCGCGCGACTGAGCGCAAAGAGCATCGCCAGCAGGCTGAGCGTGAAGAACATCGGGTGCAACTGCATCGGCAGAAAGGCGCAAACCGCCACCATGCCGCCGAGAACGATCGCGGCGATCAGGCTGCCGCCGAACTTCTCCGCGCTGTGGGCGACGAACTCCTTCGCCCGCACCTGTCGAAGCACGAAGCCGTCAACGGCCACCACCAGCAGGAAGATCGTCAGCAGCGGAAGCAACTCGATGATGGCGCTCAGCCGGTAGGCGGCCAGCGCGAACAGCGAGTCGATCGACCGGAAGTACGGGTTGCCAAACAGGCGCATGCTCATCTGGGTCATCTGCGCCGCCATCGCTGCGTCAACGGCCGGCTGCTGGCCGACGTGAACCATGGGCGCTGGCGGCTCGCTCAGGGGCGGCGAGCCCTGCTGGATGTCGAGCATCCGCCTGAGGATGCGGTCGGCCACCACCGGGCCCCAGATGTCGCGCGTGATGTCGTGCTCGGCGCGCAGGACCGCGGTGAAGCGCTCGGGTGGGGAGACGGAAGGTATGTAGAGGACGATGCAGAGAATGGCCAGCATGGTCCCGATCCACACGTAGCGCACCATCACGCGGACTCCTTGACGACGGCCTTCGGTCGATCGAAGTCCGGGTCGAGAATCGGGAAGCGCCCCTTCACGAGTCGCCCGGCGACAGACCCGAAGTACTGCAGGTTGGGCAGCTTGCCGAGGATATCGACAGGAACACGTTCCTCCATCGATTCGGTGAGCTGCACGCTCTGGCCGGCGCTCCAGTCGCCGAGGTGCGTGTCGGCGCCCTGGTTGATGCCGACGCGCATCGTGTGGATGCCGGTCTTGCCGAAGGTCTCGACGATGAAGTCCTGCGTCGGCCGATCCTTGGAACGCAGCGCAAACAGGTTGTTGAGGTTGCCCAGGGCCATGCGGGCGGCATCCTCGGAACCCAGGCGCTTGGCCAGATCGGCGAGCGTCTGCATCGCACAGATTGAGTGGATGCCGCCTTCGGCGCCCTTGTTCAGGATCTCGATCAGGGGCTGGTTGATGACGTTGGCGATCTCGTCGACGACCAGCGTGATGCGGCGCGTGATGCCGAGGTTGTAGCGCATGCCCGCGCGTGCGGCCAGGTCGGCGATCGCCAGCGCCCCGATGGCCGAAGCCACCGACGGGTCGGGCAGCGAGTCGAGGCACATGTAGAGCACGTGGCCACCGCGCTCGATCTTCTCGAAATTCATGATCGGGCGCTTGTCTGCCAGATCAAACGGGTCGGGCGACAGGCTCCCACCCAGGTCACCCGAGGTGAGCATCGACAAGATCGGCAGCAGGTTGGCGGTGATCTTCTGGTAGTGCTCTCGGTTGTGGCGGAAGACCCGGATCTGCGAGTCGATGACCTTGTCGCGCTGGTTCTGGGGAATGTGCTGTTCGTAGTACGAGACGCAGGCCATGAGCTGGGGAGTCGCGACCTCGGACGGCCGCTTGATCTGACCGCGCACGGCCGCCTGCATCAGCGCGCGCATCTCCTGCAGGTCGCGCCAGGCCGGGCCGAGTGACGCATCGAAGAGGCGTTGGAGAGACGCCTCGAGGACCGGTTCGATGCCCCCCTCGATGTATTTGGTGAGCTTGATGAGGTTCGGCCGGTCCTCGAGACTGACCAGGCCCTGCACCACGACATTGACGGCGTCCCAGCCGAATGCGGTGAAGGCGCCGCCGGTGTCGACCGGCATGATCGACTGGATGCGCGAGGCGATCTCGGTCGGCTTCTGCCAGTTGAAGGTGAAGTCCAGGCGCACGCCGAGTTCCGGGAAGGCCGGATGGAACTCCAGGAACGTGTCGGCATCCCGATAGTCGCTGCAGGCACGCTGCACCACGCGCTTGAGGCGTCGACTGTTCTTCGGGTCGATGAAGACGACAACGTCGCCGCGCCGGATGGCCTGGGTGAGGAAACTGCCCAGCGCCACGCCCTTGCCGGCCTGTGTCGTCCCAACCAGCAGCGTGCCGCCCTCGAAGTTCTGCAGTGGCCGATACAGCGCCTTCTCCCTGGGCTCGACACCATGGATGAAGGGCAGGCCGATCTCGGAGTCGGGCTGCGGGTTGACGGCGTAGCCCAGCAGACGCAGAACGGCTGGCGGTGCGGCGTAGTCCTTGTAGTTGACCTTTGCGAGTTCGTAGAGGCGTTGCGAGTGCACCGGCAGCCACTCGAAGCCGAAGCCCAGGAAGACCTGAGAAGGATCACGCGTCAGGGCTTCCAGCCTGCGTGTCGTGATGACCTGCATGGCCTTGCCGGACAGCGACGCCCGGACGGTCAGCACGTCGAGGCCCTGTCGCAGTCTGTGGCCGGCCATCAGCAGCGCAAGGAAGGCTAGCGCGAGGGCGATGCTCGCTGTGAGCAGGCCCTTGCCGCCGAGGTAGACGAAGTAGAAAAGGCCACCAGCCCACGCAGCCGCAGCCCACAGTTCGTAGGCCGGTCGCCAGGGCATTTCGTAGGGCCGCACGAGCATGATGGCAACTCCTCAGGCGGGCGGGGCGAAGTCGGACGGATCGAGGCCCGAGACGAAGTCCGCCCGGATGACGAAGCCGAGTTCCTGCTTGCCGCCCATGTCGTGCTGGACAGTGCCGGAACGCGCATTGCCGCCGACGGCGGTCATGCCGGTTTCGGTGAGCGACCGCTGCACCACGGGAATGTCGATGCGTCGCCGCTTGAAGACCTCGAGCGGGACGAAGACACCGGCGGAAACCGTGATCGCGTCGGCGGTGCGCGAGTCGCCATTCATCGAGGCGATCGCCGCGGCCAGTGCGTCGCGGACCAGGGGGTTCAGGCGAAGCGGTGCGACGAGTCGGAAGGCCGGTGCCGGTGCAGCGTTGGTTTCGGCCGGCAAGTCCGGCCAGGCTTCGACTTCGGGCGAGTCGTGTTCTGGCTCTGGGCTGACTGCCTGGCCCGTCAGCGGATCGCCGAGGAGGTCCAACCCCGGGGTGATCGTGCCATCGGCCGGTTGTGCTTCGGCGGCTGGAGGGTCTGAGGCCGCCGGAATTGGCGCCAGTGGTGTGGAGGCCGGCGTCGAAACCGATGCCGTCGTGGCGCCGGCCTTCGACACGAGCGGCGTCGAGAGCGGGATGACCGTCTGTCCGTGGCCGTGCAGCAGGATCTCAGGTGCTGCCAGCTTGACGGCTTCGAAGACCGTTTTGCCCGGCGGTGGCTCGATGGTCCAGAGCGGGCTTCCCGTGCTCCGGCTCTCGAACACGCCCGCGCCAAGCAGGATCTCCAGAATGGTGTCCGGCGCCTTCGGGATGCCGGGCAGTTCGTCTTCCTCCAGCAGCTTGCGGATTTCGGTGACGGCGTTCGGCCAGACGATGAAGAGGCCTTCTCGGCCGTACCAGACCCGCGAGCGATCGTGGTTCGGCGCCCACGCGGCATGCGAGACGACCAGGCGGCGCATGGCGTCGATCAGGTAGCGCTCGAGGTGTGCACCGAGGATCGGACGTCCGTACCGGTTGGCGCAGGCGATCAGGTCGCGATCGATCACCAGCGCAGCGGCCCGCTTAACGAGATCGACCAGGATGTTCTGTTCGCGGTACAGCGCCGTGCCCGCGAGGCAGGACAGCATCTGGGGCACCGCGATCGTGTTGGCGGTGGCCAGGTGCTGCATCGTCTCCGACGACACGATGTGCGGCAGGGCGAACAGGCCGAGCGCCCGGGATTCCTGGGAGTTGGCCAGCCATCGAACGAAGAAGAGCCGGGCTCGACGACGTTCCAGCCATGCCGTCAGGGGACCGAGGTAGGCCGGCCACTCTTCGCCGCGTTCGTCGGTGACGACGACCTGGCTGAGAGTCCTGTGCAGTTCCGAGCACAGGCCGGCGATGAAGGTGGCGTGGCGCCGGCGAGGTTCGAGCTGGCGCCGCGTCGAGATCGTCGCTCGGCCGGAGGTGCCTTGCAGCGCATAGAAAGCAACTTCGAGCCCGAGCCGGAACAGCCCGCCGACCTCGCAGAAGAAATTGTCCGGGGTGGCCGGCAGCAGGTTGACGAAGGCGGCGTAGTTTCGGATCGGAGCGAGCAGATCTGCCTCGAAGCCCGCGCGGTCCGCCCCGTAGCAGAGCTTGATGCGGGAAATCAGGTCCTCGTGTGCGGCCAGGATCTCGTCGACGGAACTGGCCCGCACGCCAGGGTCCACCGAGGGGTAGGCGCGC
>APMI01004022.1_pt1 | contig 15328 bp, 13 predicted proteins | sample 667938 | NCBI WGS metagenome assembly APMI01 (sample SAMN01084076, study PRJNA167559) | wastewater metagenome | biome: Wastewater | place: Denmark: Ejby Moelle, Odense | collected 2011-11-28 | reverse complement strand
TTCGGACGCTTCCTTGATCTGTCCCACCACTTCGCGCAGGCGCTCCACCGTCGTGTTGGTGTTGTCCTTCAACTGACCGAAGGTGCCGCCATAGTCGGCCGTGATCGTCTCGGTCAGGTCGCCCCGCGCAATCGCGTTGAGCACCCGGGCAATGTCTTCCAGACTGGTGGCGACGATACCCATCAGGTTGTTCATGCCCTCGGACAAGGTCGCGAAGAAACCCGCTTTGCCGTCCAGGGTCAGGCGCCGCGCGAAGTCGCCAGCCACCGCGGCCTGCAGCAGATCGGCCAGTTCCTGCTCTATCCGCACTTCACCCGTGCGGTCCTGCCATTCGACCACCGAGCCCAGGCGCACGCCCTCGGCGTTCACCACCGGATTGGCAATCAGCGAGAAGGTCCGCCCGCCAATCTTCACCACCGCCCTGTGCTCGCCAGTCAGGCGGCCAAGCATGTTGCGCTGATGGGCGGGATTCTTGTGGAAACCATCGAAGTTGCGCCCGACCAGCCCCGTGGCGCTAAAGGCCGGCAGTTCCTTGCGGATGTCGCTCTCCGCGCCCCGCATCATGGTCAGCACCGACTCATTGCAATAGACAATCTGACCGTCGTTGTCCGCCAGCATGATGTTCGTCGACGCCTTGTCCAAAGCGTTGCGGACACGCAGGTTGTCCGCCGCAACTTCATGTTCGGCACGAATCCTCGCCAGCAGGCTGGACTGCATCCCGTTGAGCGCGTCGGAAATCTCACCAAAGGCATCCGATGATGCGCTCGAAACCGGTACGTCAAGCTGACCGTCGGCCATGCGCCGTACACCAGCCTGGATCTCCCCGATTGCGTCGAGCATCGTGCGGCGAAAACCGAGGAAAAGATAAGCGACGACCAGCAAACTCAGCACGATCACACCGATGGCGACCATCCTTGCGCCATGAAGCTTTGCAAGACGGGCTGTCAAGCGCTGATCGAATTCTTTGGCGGATACATCGAAGAGGGCATACGCTGAATCCACCACCTTGGTCCCCGAATCGAACACCACGGTCGGCGCAACAGAGATTCCCGACGGCTTGAGCAACTCGCGTTCGGCCAGGTCAAGAAAAGCCCTGGCGTTGTTGTCAAATACAGCGCGGGGCCCGTTGAGCAGATCTTTCAACGCGGCATCGTTGCTGCCTGCCTTCGAGATCGATGCCTCAATGGCCATGCGGCCATCCGCAGTACGACGCAACAGGACATTCATATCGATCCGCTCAGCCTCGGAACTCACCTGGCGTATGGCAAGCCCGGTACCCATCGCGCGCGCGCGGCCGGCATCTTCTGCCAGGCCCGGCATGCGGGCGGTAAACAGATCCATCAGGTAATAGGTTTCAAGCTCCGGATCGAGGGTGGCGTTGGTCAGATCGGCCGCACGGGTGATGAAATCGGCGACCTTGGCGATGTATTCGCTGTGCAGACGGAAGCTCTCGGGACCACTGACGCTCAGCGCCCTGGCCTGCACAGCCTCCCAGCCCTGACGCACAGCCAGCCATTCACGCGACGTTCCAACAAGCTCACCCAAGGCGGCGTCCACCGCATCGCCCGCCTTGATCGCCGCAATCGCCTGCTCGCGCAACTCGGCGAGACGCCCCGAGAGCGCCGCATTGCCACCTATCACTGCCTGCGAAACACCGCGATGCGCCTGGACTGCCTGCATCAATTGGCGCGCCGGCACGACCAGCGGAACGGTGTGCGTCTCCTTCTGGGTAAAGGCAATGTCGCCCTGAATCCGGTCGAGCAGCATCACGGCAAGCACAGCGACCGGCACCAGGGCGATCAGGCCCAGGAGCGCCATCTTGCCCTGCACGGACAAACGGTTCATCACGCTCACTGCGGGGGCAAGAAAGGTACTCATGGGGGTGACTTTCAGTATGAGGATGGATGCGAGATACGCGACTTGCGGCCTCAGTGGGCCACTTCATCCACCAACGCCATCTCGCTGGAGAGCATCAGGCGCTCGATATCAACGACAATCAACATACGTTCGCCGAGAGCACCCAGCCCCATGATGTAGGCCGTATCGACAGACGATGCGAAATCCGGCGCAGGCCGGATCTGCTCCGGCTTGAGGGCGATCACGTCGGAGACGGCATCCACCACCATCCCGACAACACGGCCACCGATATTCAGGATGATCACCACCGTGAAGGGCGTGTACTCCGCCACCCCTACCGCGAACTTGATGCGCAGATCGACAATCGGCACGATCGTCCCGCGCAGATTGATGACCCCCTTGATGAAGCTGGGGGCATTGGCGATAGTCGTTACTGCGTCATAACCACGAATCTCCTGAACCTTCAGGATGTCGATCGCGTACTCCTCGACGCCGAGGGTGAAAGTCAGAAGTTCCTGCGCAAAGCCGGACTCTTCCGACTCATGAACTGTAGCGCTCTGGGCAGCCTGCAACATGGCAACACTCCTCGTTGGGAATGCTTCATTTACGGCAGTGGAATGGCTTTCTGAAGGCGCCGGGCAAGACTTCCGGCAAGAGCGGCAGGCAAAGAAAAGGCCGCCCGGAGACGGCCTCAAAACCCCTTGCGGAGTGAGCGAAAAACGGCGTCAGGCGGCAGCCGGCAGGACCCGCCGGGCCATGCTGACGAGCAGGGGAATGTCAAGAATCAGGGCAACCCGGCCATCACCCATGATGGTCGCGCCGGCGATGCCGGGCACGCGACGATAGTTGGCCTCCAGACTCTTGATGACCACCTGGTGCTGACCGACGAGCTGATCGATAAAGAGGGCCGCACTCTGACCGTCCGCCTCAAGCACCACCATGATGCCTTTCGACCAGTCGGTGATCGCCCCCTGGATGCGAAAGACATCGTGCAGGCAGATTACCGGCAGGTACTCCCCACGCACCTGAATCAAACGCTCGACTCCGGAAACGCTCTTCATCATGCCCCGGTCCGGCTGCATGGACTCCATGACATAGCCCAGCGGAATGATGTAGGTTTCCAGCCCGACGCCCACGCTCATACCGTCCAGAATCGCCAGCGTGAGCGGCAGCCTTACAGTAATGCGCGTACCCACGCCGGTCATGGAGTCGAGTTCGATCCGGCCTCCCATGGCGGAAATGTTCCTCTTCACCACATCCATGCCGACCCCTCGGCCCGACACTTCGGTAACCTGATCTGCCGTGGAAAAGCCCGGCTCCATAATGAGTTGCCAGACATCCTGGTCGGTCATCGCATCGCTTACCGCCATGCCGCGCTCTTTCGCCTTGGCGAGGATGCGCGCACGGTTCAGGCCTGCCCCGTCGTCACCCACTTCAATAACGATATTGCCGCTCTGATGGTAAGCGCTGAGGGTGATCGTGCCGGTTTCCGGCTTGCCGGCGGCGCTCCGCTTCTCGGGCGTTTCAAGACCATGATCAAGACTGTTGCGAACCAGATGGGTGAGCGGATCGGTGATGCGTTCGACCAGACTCTTGTCCATCTCGGTGGTTTCGCCAATCGTCTTCAGCTCGACATGCTTGCCGAGCTTCTGGGAGAGATCCCTGACCACCCGCGGGAAGCGGCTGAACACCACTGAGATCGGCATCATCCGGATCGACATCACGGTTTCCTGCAGATCACGGGTATTACGCTCAAGTTGCGCCAGACCGTTGATAAGACGCTCGAAGATAACCGGATCCACATTGCTGGCAGCCTGCGTGAGCATGGCCTGGGTAATCACCAGCTCGCCGACCAGGTTGATCATCTGATCCACCTTTTCAACACTCACCCGGATCGACCCACTGTCGCCGGCTCCCGCAGGGCGAGGCGGCGGCTTCTTGGGCGTCACGGGGCCTGGCGGTGGGGCAAGCGGCTCTTCAACAGGTACATCCCCGGCCGGAGGAGAGGAAACCGTTTCCGCTACAGGCAAGGGTTCGAACAAGCCGTAAGCCGTTTCCGTCGGTTCCGAAGCAGCGGCCGGTGCCGGCACGCTCTCAGGCAGCGGCAGCTCAGTGAAGAACCCGTAGGGCTCGGCGACCTGTTGCCTGGCCAGTAAATTGGCTACTTCGGCATCGTCGAAAAATCCGTAGGCGTCATCGCTGGTTCGCCAGGCGTCGCCAGCCTGCGCATCCAGATCGCCAAACAGGCCGTAAGCTTCGTCCGCTACACCAGCAAACGGCTCGACCCGCAAAGTGGTGCCATCGGCGACGAAATCGAGCACACCACGCAAGACCTCGGCATCCACCTCGGTGAGGATGCGGAGCTGGCAGTTGGGGCAGCCCGGACCGGGCGCCTCGATCGTTTCTACTACGCCGAAACTACCCAATTCGGCGATCAGATGGGACAGGCTCTGGGCTTCCAGCGCAGGATCACCAACCAGCGAGAAGAACAGGTCAAAGCCCTGTGTGGCCGGTGGCGCCATAGGGGTCACGGAAAGAGGCGCAGGATTACCCGCAGGCGCAGGCGCCTCAAGAGCACGGCACAGTGCCTCCAGGCGGTGACAGATGGCCTCTGCCGCCTCGCGGTCGGCCTCCTCCTCCCCCCGATGCGCAGCCAGAAGATTTTTCAGCACGTCGCCGGACACCAGCGAGGCATCCACCATGTCATCGGTGAGCGGCGCCTCGCCCTTACGCACCCGGTCAAGCATGGTTTCGAGGATGTGAGTGACTTCCATCATGTCCTGAAAGCCGAAAGTCCCGCTCGAACCCTTGATGGAATGGGCAGCCCGGAAAAGCGCGTTGACCTCTTCCGGGTCAGGTGCGGCCGGATCAATCGCCAGTAATAGCGCTTCCATGCTCGCCAGGTGCTCCGCCGCTTCCTCGAAGAACACTTGGTAGAACTGGCTCATGTCTATGGCCATGCCTGTCTCCCGTGATGCATGACTTGCCGGCTCAGACTTAACCGATCACTTTCTTTACCACCTCGATGAGCTTTTGCGGATCAAAAGGCTTTACCAACCAGCCCGTCGCCCCCGCAGCCCGCCCCTGGGACTTCATCGTGTCGGACGACTCGGTCGTCAGCATCAGGATCGGCACGCTTCGATAGCCGGGCATGGCACGGAGCGACTTGATCAGGGACAGCCCGTCCATCCGGGGCATATTCTGGTCGGTCAGAACCAGATTGAAAGCCTTGGTCTTTGCCTTGTCCAGGCCGTCCAGACCATCAACGGCTTCCACCACTTCGTAGCCGGCACTTTTCAGGGTAAAAGAAACCATCTGCCGGATTGAAGCAGAGTCATCAACAGTAAGTACGATCTTGGCCATCGTCATATCCTAGGGTTCTGAAACTAAAACAAATCAATCTCGCCGTGCGAGATCTCCTGCTGGCGTACCGGACTGTTTTCTACCTTCACGGCGAGCACCGAAAGCTGAGCCTGGACAGACTCGGTAGCGCGACGCAAGGGCGCAATGTCACCCGCCTTCACCGCGTGCTGGATACCATCAGACAAGGCATCGAACTCCTTCATGAGAGAGTTCAGACCATCCACACGCCGATCTACGTGACCGATCAACTGCGACACCATGTCCTGGAACTGCAGGGCCGTCACGGCACGGCCAACCTCCGCATCCATCGCCTCGGTATGCTGACCGAGACGCGATATAGCGCTACTGCGCTGCTGGTTAATGCCCTCCATCGACTTCAGCACATGCTCGACCTGCTGCTTCGACTCAAGGGCGAAATTCATGTCGGTCGACGCCATCTTCTCGATGGCCTCTTCAGTACCCTTAACACCTTCCCGCATCGATTTCATGACAACCGCGATCTGCTGGCTGAACTGGCTGGTACGGGTGGACAGGTCACGGACCTCATCTGCCACAACGGCAAACCCGCGGCCGGCCTCTCCGGCTCGCGCGGCCTCGATGGCGGCATTGAGCGCCAGCAGATTCGTCTGCTTGGCAATACCGCCGATTTCACCAAGTATCGACTCCACGTCGGCAGCGCGTTTCGAGATCCGATCCGTCAGTTCAACCAGCTCCATGCCGAGTTTGCTGTTCATGATCACGCTATCCACCACCCGCTGCATGACTTCGGATGTGTGACTCACAAACTCATCGAAACGGCTTGCGGTATCGCTATTGCCTTCGTCGTCTTGCGCCAATCCCATGGCGATAGCCTGCTGAGCATTGGTTGCCGAGAGAATCCCCTGGAAGCTCTTTGTCAAAACGACAATCGCATCAGACAGCATGTCCTGTACGCGATTGACCTCATCCCGAATCGCGTCGTGCTGCTGCCTGAACATACTGGTGCTCTCACGCAGTACGCTATCTAAAGCCATCAGGCTCTCCACCTGTGGCGTAACCACAACCGTGTCCTCAAGGGACGAAGCAGGGAGGAGCGGCAACATCAAGAGCACACCGATCCAGCCAAGCGCAATCAAGGCACTGGCGAACACCAAAGCCCATCCTTCATTCAGGAAAACTGAAGCGCTTCCCCCTATCAGGGCCGTCCAGAGGAGCCCCGCGAGAACCGCAGCAGATCGCGATAGCTTCATCATCATTAAACAGGCTTGTACACACGGGTTAACATATCGTCACTCTTCAGCGGTTTCTTTAGGAAGCTCAAGGCGCCCCCCGGGGAGCGCCCAAGCCGGCACGAATATCGGCCGCATCCACAGAGCCCTCGGTGCTCACGTCCAGTTTCTTTTTGGGATCGCCCCGTAAGGCGGCCTCCGCCTCTTTGTTGAGCACCACAATGCTGATACGCCGATTGATCGGTAGGTTGGGGTTATCCTGATCGAGAGGCAAGGTGTCTGCCAAGCCGATCACCCGAACTATTTTTCCTTCCGCCAGGCCCCCCGCCACCAGTTCCCGACGCGACGCATTGGCGCGGTTGGCCGACAGCTCCCAGTTCGAAAAGCCCCGCTCCCCGCCCGCATAGCGGGTGGAGTCGGTATGCCCGGACAGGCTGACGGTGTTATCGACGCCGTTCAAGGTTGCACCTATTGAACGCAGAAGCTCCTGGGTATAGGGTTTGAGCGAAGCACTCGCCGAATCGAACATGGGCCGGTTCTGCTCGTCCACGATCTGGATGCGCAAACCTTCCATCGTAATGTCGAGCAGCAACTGGTTCTTGAACTGCCGCATGCTGGGGCTGGCCTCGATGATCGCCTCGATCTGACCTTTCAGATCCTCCAGCTTGGCGCGCTCCTTACGCTCCTCGCTCTTCTTTAGCGCCTCTGCGCCCTCATCACCGGAAGGCGCGGTCGCCCCCTTGGCCGCCTCAAGATTCAGGGACTTTCGGCCCTTGACGTCACCGCGCTTGACCTGCCCTACTGAACGGGTCAGATCCTGCCCGCCACCGGCGATCGGGCTGGTCGCATCACCCGCCCCGGACCCACCGCTCATCGCTACTTTCAAGGGTGAGTTAAAAAAGTCGGCAATCCCCTGCAGGTCGCCCTGGGCAGTCGAGCCGAGCAGCCACATCAGCAGAAAGAAGGCCATCATGGCCGTCACGAAGTCGGCATAAGCGATTTTCCATGCGCCACCGTGGGCTCCGCCGCCGCCCTTCTTGATCTTCTTGACGACAATTGGCTGTTGGGTATCGTCGCTCATGGCATGAATCCCGCAGTCCAGGAGCGCATCAGTGCGTCAGACTGCTTCGTCAAAGCGCCCATCACTTCCGGCTCTTGATGGCTTCTTCCAGCTCGGCAAAGCTCGGTCTGTCAGTAGAAAACAGCACCTTGCGACCGAACTCCACCGCAATCTGCGGTGCATAGCCGTTCATGCTGGCAAGCAGCACGGCTTTCATGCACTGGTAGATCTTGCCCCCTTCCTCGACCTTCTGCTCAAGCTGGCCCGCCACCGGGGCAACAAAACCGTAGGAGACCAGAATACCGAGGAAGGTCCCCACCAGCGCGCCACCGATCATCTTGCCCAGCACTGCCGGCGGCTGCCCCACAGAGCCCATCACGTTAACCACACCCATTACCGCCACCACGATACCGAAGGCTGGCACGCCATCCGCCACCTTGGAGACCACGTGCGCAGCGGTGTGTGCTTCGGCGTGGTGCGTTTCCATCTCGATGTCCATCAGATTCTCGATCTCGAAGGCATTGAGATTGCCGCCCACCATCATGCGCAGGTAGTCGCACAGGAAATCAACCGCATGGTGATCCGCCGCAAAAGCAGCACATTTCGAAAAAATGGGACTCGCTTCGGGGTTCTCGATATCCCCCTCAATGGACATCAAACCCTCCTTGCGAACCTTGGCCAGAATCTCGTACATCATGCATAGCACATCGATGTAGAAAGCCTTGTTATAGGGAGAACCTTTGAAGATTGTCGGCAAAGCCGCAATCGTCGACTTGATGGCCTTCGGCCCGTTGCCGGCGACAAAGCCTCCCAGCGTGAGGCCGACAATGGCGATGTACTCGGTTGGAACCCACAGCGCGGCCAGACTGCCGTGCACCGCATAGGTGCCGAGGGAAGCCGCCAGGATAATCACATAACCGATGATCAGAAACATCGCCGAAACCTCTTTAAGCGGGAGCGCCACAAACGTGCGCCCCAAGGAGCGTTACTCTTCACCGGCGATATCGGCCCTGCCTGTCGAAACTTGAGCTTTTTATGCAAGCCTGTCGTCGCCCTCTGCAGCCAAAAAAATGCCGCCAGAACAAGACGGCGGCACAACCTCTCACAAAGAAAGAGGAGGGTCAGGGAACACTTGCCTCAATAACCTGTGCCTTGCGGGTCTTGCCCGCGCGCGACGGGACGTGACAGAGTCCGCATACATAGGCATGGGTCGGATCAAATGCATGGGCGACAAACTCTCCCCCACAGCAGGTGCATTTGGCCGACTGGAGAAGATTTGCGTCAAAGAAACGGATCAGCGTCCAGGCACGCGTCAGGCTCAGAACCTGCTCCATCTCAAAAGATTCGATGTGTTCGTTGTATAGCCGGTAGGCACGCACAATCGCCTCAAGCCCTTCAAGCTTTGCATGAACCCGGACAAAGCGGTGAAAGGCCATGAACAGCGATGCATGAATGTTCGGCTGCCACGACATGAACCAGTCTGTCGAGAATGGCAACATGCCCTTCGGAGGGGAAACGCCCCGCACTTCCTTGTAAAGTTTCAGCAGACGCTCACGGCTCAGAGAGGTTTCCACCTCCAGCATCTGCATGCGGGCTCCCAGCCGGATCAGATCAACGGCCTTTTGAATATCCTGCGCTTCCAGCAGTACGCTTTTGTTACGCATGATGATTCTCCCGGCAGCCTAGCCGTCAGGCCAGACTCTCAACCGGTCGGCCCGCAGCGATGATGGCGGCATGAAGATGCGCAGCGCCGCGATCACGCCCGTGGGAAGAAAGCAGATCCACCAGCAAGGTCTCATTGAAACGGAACTGGCAAAGCAGCATGTTCGAGCTGGCCATTCGGAGCACCTGTGCAGAGCTCAGACCTTCAAGCACATCCGCAATATCCTCACCGACACCAAGGCGATAAATGGCGGCAGCGCGGTCCTCCCGGAGCATCTGCTGGGCAAGCATCAAGTAAGCGAGATTCAGCTCCCTGATTTCGTCGTGCATACCGGTGGCGCGCATGATTGTCTCCTTTTGGCAAACAGCCTTTTGTATGCGGCAAATTCTGCCGTTTACCGGCAAGCACCGCCATCCGCGACCTTCGGATAATCACGTAGGTACAAACACGTAAACAGAAGTAAGAAAAGCGCCTACGCCACACCCAGAATCGGGCACAAACCCTGTGCATCCCCCCTAAGCACGGCTTGTCACTAGTGCAATGCGGGCAAGTCAGAGGCGGGCAGTGCGCGCCTGAAGAACTCTGCGCCCACCGGCCAGCCAAAGAAGTAGCCCTGGAATAATTCACAACCATCCGTCCGCAGGACATCCACCTGCCACGAAGACTCCACCCCTTCTGCGATCACTTCTAGACGCATGCTCCGCGCCAGAGCGATGATCGCGCGCACGATAGCTGCATCCTCATCGTCATCGCACAGCCCGCTCACAAACGACTGGTCGACCTTGATGACATCAACCGGAAAACGCTTGAGGTAGGCAAGTGACGAGTAGCCGGTACCAAAATCGTCAATCGCCAGGCGCACGCCCATGCTCTTGAACGACTTGAGCATGGCCACCGCGGTCTCTGCATCCTTCATCAAGGATGATTCAGTGATCTCCAGTTGCAGCCCCCTTGCCGGCAGACCCGCGGCATCGAGGGCACTACGCACCGATTCGATGAGTTTCGGTTGACCAAACTGCACCGCCGACACATTGACCGAAACGCACATGTCGCTGTGCCCCATGTCATGCCAGCGCCGGCACTCCTGGCACGCCATACGCATAACCCAGTCACCAATCTCGACAATCAGGCCGTTCTCATCGGCAATGGGGATGAACCGATCTGGCGCCACGGCCCCCAACGTGGGGTGATCCCAGCGCAGCAAGGCCTCAGCACTGACCACACGGCCATCGCGACCTTCCACGCAAGGTTGATAAGCCACCCACAACTCGTTGCGCTCAATGGCAAAGCGGAGATCGTTTTCCAGTAAAACGCGGTCAGCAGACACCTTATGCATGTCTTTATCATAGATCCGGAAGCTGTTACCTCCCTGCCGCTTGGCCACACTCATGGCCAACTCGGCATTGGTCAGAAGCTCGAAGACATCGCGGCCATCGCCCTGCACCAATACCACGCCGACACTGGCCGAGAGAAACAGCTGAATCTTGTCATGGGTAAATGGCAACTCGAATGCCCGCAGCAGCCAGCGCACCAGAACCTCCGCCCCTTCCTGCTCACTCACCCCCGGGACAAAGACCCCGAAGGCATCCCCCTCCAGCCGCGCCACGATTCCATGAGACTCGGAACGTTCAAGCAAGCGTTCGGCTACCTGAATCAGCAGAGCATTGCCGGACTCGTAGCCAAAACTGGAATTGATGCGCTGAAAACGGTCGAGATCGACATGAAAAATCGTCGCACACAAGGGTCTCCCATGACGGACAAGCTCTTGTGACCACTCGGAGATACGCGCGCAAAAAGACTGGCGGTTCGGCAATTTGGACAGCGGATCGAAATACGACAGGGCTTGAATCCGGCTACCTGCGTCGCGGACGGCCTTGCGCGCAGCAGCGCCGCACAACTCCCGGCCAATGACAGGAACCAGGCGCGCGTAGTTACCCTTCGGCACGTAGTCACTTACCCCATCGAGCATCGACGAGAAAGCCAACTGGTCACTGATTGCACCGGAATAAATGACAAAAGGAATATCGTGACCACTGTCCTTGAGAATCTGCAGCGCGGCTCCGGAGTCAAAGCCCGGCATGCGGTGATCCGAGATGACGATATCCCACTTAGCCGATCCCAGCGCATTGCGCATTGCCGAGGCTGAATCAACGCGGGTACATGAGGCATTCAACCCCCGCTTGCCAAGCTCAACACCGAGAAGAAAGGTATCGTCCTCGCAGTCGTCAACAACAAGGATATCAAGCCTCCGCTCGCCAGCAACACGACGACTTCCGGTATATCCCATCAAACTGGCAGCTTCCCGATTACAACGTTGGAAATATCTCGCCCCGTGGAACGGGCACTTTTGAAGGCGGCAGCGGCAACCGTAGTCACCGAGGTGGCACAAGTGGCCCCGGGCGTAGCGACTGAGCTGTCATGATGCGGTTGCGCCCCTTGTTCTTGGCCAGGTAGAGCGCCTGATCGGCCCGTTTGATGAGCGCGTCCGGTTCGGCCATCACCGTATCACGGGTGGCGACACCGATACTGACCGACATATTCAGGGTCTGCCCCGCCATCACGAGTGGCGTGCTCTCGACGGCAAAACGCACGCGCTCGGCACAAGCCAGAGCAGCATCGAGACCGGTATCCGGGCAAATAACCAGGAACTCGTCCCCCCCTGTGCGGGCCACTATATCCTGGGCACGCAAGGCCCCTTTTACCGACGCAGCGACCTGGCGCAGTACGGCATCACCGACATCATGACCATGGGTATCGTTGTAAGTCTTGAACTGATCGACGTCGATAACCATTGTTGCCAGTGGCCGACGAGTACGTGACGAGACCAGCCACTCCTGTTGCACCCTCTCGATAGCGTAGCGCCGATTGGGAAAGCCGGTCAGCGAGTCGGTCAAGGCCACCTCTTGCAGACGACGGTTCGAAACGGCCAACTCGGCCGCAAAACGACGAATCTCCTCCCGATCCCTGTCAAGTTCCTGCTGCAAGCGAATCACCCGCTGCCCCGCACGCAGACGCGCTGCAAGCACACGCGGATTGATAGGCTTGCTCATGAAGTCATCGACGCCGTTTTCGAAGGCCTCAATCAGGCGATCATCATCCTCAAGACTGGTCATGATCAGGATGTAGATACTGCGTCCAATCTTTGTCTGACGAAGAGCTCTTGTCAGTTCCAGCCCGGTAACCTCCGGCATCACCCAGTCGACAATCATCAACTGGGGTTGAAACTCCAGCGCCATTTCCATTCCCACCTTGCCATCGGGAGCCTCCAGGACTTGATGCCCGACCGTCTCCAGCACCTTGCGGACCAAAGCCCGCATTGATGCATCATCGTCAACAACCAAGACTCGCATGGGCTGAATACCCGATGCAAGCGCAAGCGGCTCCCCCCCGCCAAGCAGCGCCGACGGGGCCAGATGCGCGACCTGCCGGACGGCGGCCGCTCCTGGCGCAATGGCCAGATTGGCGGCGAGCGTCTCTCCACGACTTGCCAGCTCACCGAAAGGCGGCACCTCCAGGGTTTCAAGCTCGAGTAGACTCCCCCACGCCTGCCATTCCCGAACAACCCCATCGCACAGCTCATTCACAACATCGGGCTCAAATGACAAACGCGTTCCGATCTCGAACAGACGCCCCATAAGATTGGGACGCTCCGCCTCTTCGGCCAGACAGACCTCGGCAATGTAGGAGGCCAGATTGAGAGAATTAGCGATGTGATACTCACGGGAACCATCGGCGTAGCCAGACGTCTCCGGCACCTCGGCAAAATACACCGGCTCATGAAAAATACGTGGCAACCCCCAGTCGGCCAGCATGGCTGAGCCCAGTTCGCGATGGTTGAGCGCAAAGGCCCGCTGCTCCAGAGCGACGAGCGGAACATCCCTATACTCCAGGGTCTGTTGCAGCACCTTGCCGTAATCCTGAGGGTAGAGAGTCGCCAGAGCCAACTCGCCAATTCGAGCCAGAAGCCCCAGACAGAACGTTTCTTCCGCCGCCGCGGCCCGCGTCCGCTGAGTAATCGCCTGCATGGCCAGCGCATAGACCAGGCAGCCTGTCCAGTAACGATCGTAGTCGAAGCTCTTGCAAGCACCGTCGCGATAACTCGACAGCAAGGAAAAACCCAGCGCCAGAGTACGCACAGCCGGCAAGCCCAACACCATCAAGGCCTCCTGGACAGAAGCAATCGCACGTCGATTGTAGCCAGCCAGACCGTTCGCAGCCTTGATCAACCGCCCGACAAACGCGGGGTCCGTTTTGATTATCCGTGCAAGATCTCCCATCGAGCTGTCTTCTTGTTGAATCAGCCGAATGATCGCCAAGGCAACCCCCTTTGGCGACGGCAGATCTCCGGAAGCCTTCAAGTGCTCGAATTTCGTAATATCAATCGGCGAAGCCATGTCTGATCCAGTCAAATTCCGCTGCGCAGAACAACGCATCCAACGTTATCGGACAATGAGCCCGAGCCTTTAACCAGAGCGAAGAGACAGACTGCACAGGAGTCTCCTTGATTTAGAATCATGGCAGTGCTCATACCCACCTAAAGTCATGAACTTCTGCTCTCACTGCGGTGCCCCGGTAAGCCTCAGAATTCCTCCGGGCGACAACCTTCCCCGACACATCTGCGATCAGTGCGGCACTATCCACTACCAGAATCCGAAAGTTGTGGTCGGCGCCATCGCAGCCTGGGAGGACAAGATCCTGATGTGCCGCCGCGCTATCGAACCACGCTACGGCTTCTGGACACTGCCCGCCGGATTCATGGAGAACAACGAAACGACCGGAGACGCCGCGCTGCGCGAAACCCGCGAAGAAGCGGGAGCAAACATCGATCTGGGGCCAATGTTCACTTATGTCGACCTGCCGCACATCAGCCAGATTCACATTATCTATCGCGCCACGCTCCTCGACCTGAGCTTTCTTCCGGGGGAGGAGTCGCTTGAAGTCGCACTGCTCAATGAGTCCGAGATTCCCTGGGACGACATCGCGTTCCGATCAGTGGAATACACCCTGAAGTGTTTCTTTGAAGACCGGCGCCGCGGCCGCTTTGACCTTCATAGCACCAGCCTTGCGATTCCCAATCCTGGTACTTACCGCTAGAACAAGCGGCCTGATCAAGGAGTCTTCAGCTCAAAGCTCACGGGCAAGCGGATGGCCGCGGCCTCTGCCATGGACGCCTGCCAAACGGGAAGCGTCATCACTGCACGCGCCAATAGCTGGACCGCCTCACGATCCAGTTCCTCGACGCCACTGGATCGTCCGACGGTAATCAACGGGCGCACTGATTTTCCGTCCAGCCGCACATCGACAAGTACCGTACCCTCAAGTCCGGCAGCCATGGCGGCCTGAGGATAGGTTTGCATCCGGACGGCGGCGGCCGCCAGGCTCAAACGAAAGCTGGCGAGAGACACCCCCGAAGCTGGCCCTTCATCATTCAAGCGTTGCCGCACCTGCTCTGTGGCTCTGGAAGCAGGCATGGCATTTTCGACGGCGATGGGAGACACCGCCGGCCAACCCTGCTGAACCGTCGTTATTCGACGCCCCCGGCGCACTTCAGCGGCACCTTGCTGACTACTCCTGCTTGTGCCGCTCGAGACCGGTAGATCAGAACTCTGCAGCGAATGCGCCTCACAGCAAACCGATCGCACGGCAGGCTCGGGAGCTACGATTGGCACAAAACGCACGGAGAGCGGAGTCGCCTTTATCCGCACATTTCTGGCATAGGGCTCCGGCCAGAACACGACAAGATGGATAAGGACCGAGACTATCAGCCCTCCCGACCAATACCGCCACTTCACAAAACCCCCGAACAATTCATTTGGATTAAATGGTAGCGTGGAGCGCACAATTTCCAAAGGCACTCTATATAAATGATCAAGTACAACGGGCCCGTTGCCCGTCGCGGCCCCCTTGTGCAGCGCCAGGCAGATCCTTGCCTACTCGTGTATCCGCAGTGCCGTAGCTACCGCGGCGAATCCATCTTCACCCAGCGCCTCTCCGCAGCCTAAACATAGCGCCCGCAACACACAGAAGCCCCACGCCCAGCCATACGCCGACGGCCCTCCGAAGCGCAAAGTCATGTCCGCGTGAACGCAAAAACGCCGACCACATGGATCGGCGTTTTTACTGAAGTATCTTTGGTGGCCAGTCGCGGAATCGAACCACGGACACGCGGATTTTCAA
>APMI01025933.1_pt1 | contig 15334 bp, 10 predicted proteins | sample 667938 | NCBI WGS metagenome assembly APMI01 (sample SAMN01084076, study PRJNA167559) | wastewater metagenome | biome: Wastewater | place: Denmark: Ejby Moelle, Odense | collected 2011-11-28 | reverse complement strand
CCACAGAGGCAACAAGAGTGGCAAATGATATGGTCGGATGAGTTTAACTATAACGGATTGCCAGATGTAAAAAAATGGAATTATGACACGATTGGTAATAGTTATGGCTGGGGCAATCACGAAGCGCAGTGGTACACAGTAGCCAATGCTGACAATGCAAAAGTGTCCGACGGCATATTGCACATTTCTGCTTTGCATCGAAACTACCACGGCAAACAATACACTTCTGCCAGATTAACGACAAAAAACAAAGGAGATTGGCAATACGGTAAAATAGAAGTACGGGCAAAAGTACCTACAGGAAATGGCACCTGGTCTGCTATTTGGATGATGCCATCTGCAAGTAAATATGGCGAATGGCCCAATAGTGGCGAAATAGACATCATGGAGCATATTGGCTCAGAGCCGGATACTGTATTATCTACTTCCCACACAGCCGCATTCAATCATATAATTGGTAATCAAGAAAGCAAAAAGTATTACTTGCCTACTGCTACTACAGCATTTCATATCTATACATTGGAGTGGAACGAAAAAGAATGGCGTAGCTATGTGGATGGCGTTCTGTACTTTACTTATTCCAACAAAAATATAGGATCCAAAGCTTGGCCATATAATGAAAAATTTTATTTAATTCTGAATTTGGCCATTGGCGGTGGTTTGGGTGGACAAAAAGGGATAGACAACCGCCTGTTTCCTCATGTCTTTGAGATAGACTATGTTCGTGTGTATCAAAAAAACAAATAGGGTTGTTCCCCGCTAAATGATACCATCAATCAGCCAAGCCTATTATTGATGGTATCATTTATTTTTTTAAATAAATGATAAGGTTTGTACACCCGCCAATTATCCATCTCCATTATTTCTATATATTGATAAATCTTCGCTTTCTTAAACTCGTACTGAGATTGTTCCGGCATATTTAATGCTACAATCCAACCATCAAGATCGGAAAGTTCTTCATGCAACTCTTCATAGTAATCCCTATCGCCACTGTGGTAGTTTAATACGTTTTCAGCGATCAACACAAACTTGTTAATCCCCTCGGCCATAAAAACTTCCAACACATCCCGTTTCAACGTCATAATATCATTTTCCACAGCATCGTTCCACTCTCCTATCATTTCTATTATGGCATACTGTTCTTCATAATCGGCCATTAATACTTTAAGATATAATGTTCGGCTTCCAAAATAATCCCATTGTGGATGAATGTAATAGTTGTAAATCGCATCTGTATATCCAAACTGAGAATGCTCAATGCCATAGAATGGAGATCGTTCGTCTTCTTCACTTACGTATATGTGTTGCCAATTGTAATATGGTTCTAATTCGTGCATTGTACTGCACAAGGTAAATATATTTGTATAGATTGTAAAACCTTCTCTCCAAAAACTGCAACACTCATTTCATTAATCGAAATGGCATGAAGTCAGCTTTTTTTATGATCCCAGCTTCAGTACTACTATAAAATGAAATTGCGTCGCACGCTGCAACATTCAACTCCCTATTCAGCATATTTGAATACAGTGTAATATGTATATTACTTCCGTAAATGAACCATACATCTTGTATCTACCAAATATAGAATTTGCTATTACGCCCGTTATTCTTATCAACAACTGATTTGTTTTTATACCACATACTATATAAGATCACTACAAACACCTGCTGTTGGTTAAGCTTTAAGCAGGAAATCTTTCAAAGCTTCGAACGTGGGTGCTATTACAACCGACTCCTTTTTTTGTGCCATCATTTCTTCCAATACTGGTGGTATCAATACTTTAAGTCCGGTAGCATTTTCTACTGCATCGGGAAATTTCACCGGATGTGCAGTTTCCAAAATTATCCCCTTCTGCGTTGTGTGTTTTTGTAGATACTTTTCCAGCGCTAGGTAAGCTACTGCACCATGAGGGTCTAAGGTATAAGCAAACTGCTCATGTACTTTTTTAATTGTTGCAATCGTTTCACTATCCGTAATGGTATCGGAAGATAAATTGTTTTTCAATTCAGGAAACTGCTGTTTAAATAGCTGGATGATGCGAACAAAATTGCTCGGATTGCCAACGTCCATTGCATTGGATAAAGTAGCTACGGCTTCTTTGGGTTTTAGCTCCTGCGTTTCCAAATAGTGGGTTACTATATCATTTACATTGCAGGCAGCTATAAAATGACCCAATGGCAAACCAGTAACTTTGGCCAACAGTCCCGCACAAATATTTCCAAAATTGCCGCTGGGCACACATACTACTGGCGAAATGCTTTTTTGTTTCCATTGCTTGTACGCAAAAAAGTAATACATCTGTTGGGGTAACCAACGCGCTACGTTGATAGAGTTAGCCGAGGTTAAAAATTTTTTCTCATTAATCTCTTTATCTGCAAAAGCCTGTTTCACCATGTGTTGGCAATCGTCAAAACTGCCCTCCACCTCAAGTGCTGTAATATTCTTTCCAAGCGTTGTTAGTTGTTTTTCCTGCACAGGGCTCACTCGTCCTTTAGGGTACAAGATTACCACGCTCACATTCTCTACTCCATAAAACCCATTTGCCACTGCACCGCCAGTATCGCCAGATGTAGCTACCAATACGGTTACTTCTCTTTGTTCATTTTTCAAAAAGTGTCCAAGACAACGGCTCATAAATCTTGCACCAATATCTTTAAAGGCAAGCGTAGGCCCATGAAAAAGCTCCAATGAAAAAATATTTTCATTAATCCTTTGTAGTGGAATAGGAAAGCTCACGGTTTCCTTTACAATTCGATAAAGATCTTCATCCAATATGGCACCTTCCACATACGGCTTCATCACCTCAAAGGCAATATCTATATCGGAAACGATTTCAATGTTATCGATAAGATCTTTGCTTACTACCGGTAGCTTCTCGGGAAAATATAAACCTTTATCAGGTGCCTGCCCTTGAATGGTCGCTTCTTTAAATGATATTATAGGTGATTGCTGATTAAGACTGTAATAGTTCATGGCTTATTGTTGATGATTCTGGGTTACTAACTGTGATCCACCTCTACCCCATTTTTATTAATTGTTGTTACATACACATAATTCTCTATTCCAATTTGATCGTACACTTCCTTCATAATTGCACCAACCGATTGGGCAATTGCTTCGGTTTCGCTCAACATAAAAATGGAAGGCCCTGATCCTGAAATTCCGCCACCTAATGCACCCGCTTGTTTGCATCTACACTTCACGTCATCAAAAGCTGGAATCAGGATGCTGCGTACTGGTTCTATAATTACATCTTCTAACGAACGACCAATGAGTTCTTTATTATTAGTTGTAAATCCGGCAACCAACCCTGCAATATTGCCCCATTGCTTGATGGCATCTTTTAGATACACCTGCTTACGCAAAATTTGTCGGGCATCGGAAGTACGCACTTCAATTTGTGGATGTACCACCGTTACAAACAAATCAGGATTTGCCAGTGGCACAATATCCAACGGATATATGGATCGAATAAGTGTAACGCCACCTAAAATACAAGGGGTAATATTATCGGCATGTTTTACGCCCGTGGCCAGCTTCTCTCCTATCATGGCCAATTGGATCAGATCGTCCTGAGAAAAAATATTGCCGAGCAATAGATTGGCGCCTACAGCGGCACCGGCAGCACTTGCCGCACTGGACCCTAAACCACTTCCTGGCTTGATATGCTTTTCTATTGTTACTTTTATCCCTTTTGAAATGCCCGCCTTTTCAATGGCCGCTAATAAAACAACACCTGCCACATTATTTTCAGGATTGGTAGGAAGGTTATAAGCATCTCGGTTTTCTATAATAACACCCGGTGCTTCCATGAGCTCGAATTCCATGATATCGTAGGGTTCATTGATGGCAAGTCCCAATATATCAAACCCACAAACCAAATTTGCCACAGTTCCTGGAGACTTGATCTTCACCACCTGATTGCGATCGGTAGATTTCATATTTCTGCTTTTAATATTACTCCTAAAAAAACTATTGAAGGACTTTGTCTTTCGGCATTGTCCTTTATTCTAAACAATTAAGATGTCTATTGCGCTGCTCTTACAATGTCGGCAAATACACCGCTGGCGGTAACCTCTGATCCTGCTCCGGCACCTTTTACTACAAGCGGTTGTTCATTATATCGCTCTGTATGAAACAATACAATATTGTCCTTTCCGTACAAATGATATAAGTTGTGCTCGTTGCTAATATGCTGCAAACCCACAGAAGCTTTGCCTTGATTAAATGTTGCTACAAATTTCAATTTGCAATTCTGAGCATTTGCATCATCCAATAGCTTTTTAAAATGTGCTTCGTGACGAGCCATACAACGATAGAATTCCTCCACCGTTCCCTCCATACACTCCAGAGGAAGGAAAGTATTATTCTCTATATCCGCCATCTGAATCTCATATCCTGCTTCGCGTGCCAGAATAAGTATTTTGCGCATTACGTCGGTTCCACTCAGGTCAAGGCGCGGATCCGGCTCGGTATAGCCCTCTGTCTGTGCTTGCCGTACTACATCAGAAAATGGCCGGCTTCCATCATAATTATTGAAAACAAAATTTAATGTACCACTCAACACTGCTTCTATTCTTTTCACTTCATCGCCGCTATGTACTAAATCATTTAATGTGCCAATTACCGGCAATCCCGCTCCCACATTGGTTTCAAATAAGAACTTGCAGTTGTATTCTCTTGCCAACTCCTTTAGTCTTTTGTAATTTTTGTATTCCGAAGATGCTGCGATTTTATTGCAAGCTACCACAGAAATACTTTTTTGCAATAATCGGTCGTAACTATTGGCAACATCCGTATTTGCTGTAATATCAACAAAAATAGAATTGCGAAGATTTTGTTCGATAGCATTATTGATAAACATGGGCAAATTAGCCTTTTCTCCTTCCTCCAGTACTTGTTTCCAATTATTGAGATCGACTCCCTTTTCGTCAAACACCATATTTCGGCTATTGCTGATACCCACCACATTAAACTTGAGGTTTAAATGATTTTGCATAGACAATAGTTGCTTTTGTATTTGCTTCAGCAACCCCGCACCCACATTTCCTACACCAACAATAAACAGGTGTACCTGCTTATATGTGGTTTCAAAAAATGCTTCGTGCAGTACATTGATTGCTTTCCCAACATTGTCAGTTGTAATAACTGCACTAATATTTTTTTCGGAAGATCCTTGTGCTATGGCTCTAATATTGACCGCATTTCTTCCTAACGCACTAAACATTTTACCGCTCACACCCGGATGGCTTCTCATTTGCTCACCCACCAATGCAATGATAGACAGACCGGTTTCTACCTTTAATGGAAGTACTTTTTGCAGAGCCAGTTCTCCTTCAAAAGCTGTATCCACTGCGGTTTTGGCTATTGCTGCTTTGGCAGCATCTATTGCAACACAAATCGAATGTTCGGAAGATCCCTGTGTAATGAGTATTACATTAATTTGTTCTTTACTTAACGCCTCAAACAACTTTTTGGAAAAACCGGGAATCCCAATCATTCCGCTACCTTCTAAACTTAACAATGCCACATTGTTTATGCTTGAAATGCCTCGTATAATATTTCCGCTGTTTTTGCTTGAAAAAGGAATATCGTTTAAAATAACGGTTCCTGCGTCCTGTGGTGCAAATGTATTCTTAATCCAAACAGGTATATTCCGATTCATTACCGGTTGGATTGTTGGCGGGTAAATAACCTTGGCACCAAAATGAGAAAGCTCCATTGCCTCTCCGTAAGATATTTGATCTATAACTTTTGCATTGGCCGCTAATCGGGGATCGGCCGTCATCATCCCACTAACATCTGTCCAAATTTCTAACACATCTGCGTGTAAAGAAGCCGCTATAATAGCAGCTGTATAATCAGATCCACCACGTCCAATGGTTGTAGTTACGCCGTCTTTATTACTACCAATAAAGCCGGGAATTATATATAATGAAGCTATATTTTCTTTAATAAAAGCTGTAATATTTTCTTTTGAGGTTTCCAAATTAACCTGAGCCTGAGTATAGTTACTGTTAGTTGTTATCAGTTCGCGTGCATCTTTCCAGATTGCTTCAATGCCTGCAAAACTAAATGTAGCAGCTATCACTTGAGAAGAGAGCCACTCCCCATAACTTGCCAAACGATCCTTTGTTCTTGTTGTTATTTCATTTAGCAAGTAAATGCCATTACAAATATCTTCGATCTCGTTGATAGCCGTTTTTACTATACTTAATAGGTGGCTTTGGTGTGCTACGGGTATTAAACTTTTTACAGCCTCAAAGTGCCTTCTTTCCACCTCTTGAATAAGATTTCTAAATTCTTCGTTCCCAGAAGCAGCATTATTGGCAGCACTTAATAAGATATCCGTAATGCCTCCCAATGCGGATACCACTACAATGGCCTTATCCTTTTGAATAGCATTTTTTACTATTGCAACTACTTTACTAATGTTTTCTGCATTGGCTACCGAAGTACCACCAAATTTCAAAACCTGCATGGTTTATATAATTAAATAATGTAAGGAAAATTTTTCTCAAAAACGGCCGAAAAGACCCAGATAGTGATATGAAAAGTTACAACCCTTAACGGGTTGTAATTGTAGTTGTAGTGATAGAGGTAGCCACCACAGTACATTTACTAATATGCGTATGAACAATATTCATGAGTATGCGCAAGATAAGACAGGAATTAAAAATAAGCAAATATTTTTTTCAGCACAATGAAACATTGAATGTTTTAGTTCGAAAACTGATAAACCATCGTATAAAAATAACGACATTTGCCTCAATATTATTTATGAGTATCTTAATCATATCTGCTACTTCATTTGAAGTGAAGCTTTCGCCACTACTTCGAAAACGAAAAGACATCAATTTGGCAATATCGGGAGTTGGTTGTGCCCCAACAGTATATTCAATATTGAAGGCGATGCGCCTATTTGAACCGCAAATGATTATACAAGCAGGTATTGCAGGCAGTTTCGATAAAAATCTTACCCTTGGCAAAGTAGTGGCGGTAGAAAAGGATGTGTTTGGAGATTTAGGGGTAATGGAAAATAATTCTTGGAAGTCTGTTTTTGAAATGGATTTTATCAATCCCAATAAAAGACCATTTAAAAAGAACTGGCTTGAAAATCCAAATAAAAGGGTGCTAAGCCAAAGTGAGCTACCTTCTGTATCCGCCGTTACTGTAAATGAAATCACAACAAACAAACAGCGTATTCGTTTGTTGCAACAACAAGGAGCATCAGTAGAGTCTATGGAAGGTGCTGCGCTTCACTATGTTGGAATTATGGAAAAAATTCCTTTCTTGCAAGTTAGAACCATATCTAATTTTGTGGGAGAACGCAATAAAAGCAAATGGGATTTGCATCAATCTATCAAAAATCTGAATGTAGCGTTAGATAGAATAATTTGCTCCTTATAACGGATTGTCGTTCTTTTATTGTTCATCCAATAACTCATTTTTAATTTTGGCTATGGTTTTATCAATCGGTTTTTCGCCCTGCCCCAACGATACTTTTATTTTTGATGCATTAATTAATAACAAAATAGATAGAGGCAACATTCAGTTGAACCCAGTATTGGAGGATGTGGAAACACTGAATCGTTGGGCATTAGAAGGAAAGTTAGATATTACTAAATTGAGCTTCCCTGCATTGTTTAAAGTAACAGAAACTTACCAATTACTGAACGCAGGAAGTGCTTTAGGAAAAGGAGTTGGTCCATTGTTGATTGCCAATACGGATCGACCTTTTTCTGAAGAAGATGTAAACAATGCGACTGTTGTGCTACCAGGAGCGAACACCACCGCTAATCTGCTCTTTAGCTTTGCCTTTCCCAATGCAAAAAAAAAAGTATTCAAAATATTTCATGAAATAGAAGATGCCGTGTTAAATGGTGATGCAGACTTGGGCGTTATTATTCATGAAAACCGATTTACATATCAACAAAAAGGCTTACACAACGTAATAGATTTAGGTCAATATTGGGAGTCTAAAATGAGCCTTCCCATACCTCTTGGTGGTATTGCCATAAAAAAAACATTAGGCAATGACCTATATCATCAAGTGAATAATGCAATTGTGCAAAGTTTAGCTTATTCATTCTTACATTACCCTTTTGTTGCTGAATACGTAAAACAATATGCTCAAACCATGAGCGAAACTGTAATGCGCCAACATATAGAGTTATATGTAAACAACTACAGCTTGGATTTGGGAGATGATGGAAGAAAAGCTATTGACGTTTTGCAGAGTGTGTTTCAAAAAGAACGTCTCTTGTTGTAACATTGTTCTTAATATTCTGTATTCTCTATCAAATCCATTACACATATAATGGTTGAATATATTGCTGATATAAGATTTGAGCAGTACTGTGCTTATACTGGGATTGCTCAATTGTTTTTACCCAGCGGATTCCTCGAATTGCATTTGTGAAAAAAACTTCATCAGCATTTAGCAAATCGGTTGGTTTGCAAAATGTTTCCCTAACATTTGCCAACGCATCAATCAAATAAGAGCGCATCACTCCAGCCACACACCCTTCGGACAAAGCGGGAGTAAACACTTGATGATCCTTTGTCCAAAATATATTGGCGATACTGCTTTCGCAAACATTTCCCTTTTGATTAAGAAGGACACAATCGTCCCAATTTTGCAATTGTGCAAATTGCGTAGCTACGCTAAAAAGCAGTGCCGATGCCGATTTTAGTTTAGCGTACTCATCGCACCCCTTTTTTATGGCAGTGAAAAAGCCTGCCACTAATCCGTTCTCATTTAAAAAATTAGCCGTACGATCTAAAGGCCATGCTTCAATTATATAATGCAGTGTTTGATTGTTATCTAAAAGCCCTCCGTTGCCATTAGAAAAAGACAGCCGCACTCTTGCGGCATTTAGGCAATTGTTGGTTTTGCAAAGTTCAATAATTTGAAAAAAGAGTTTGCCTATACTCACTTTTTCAGAAAAACTATAGGCCAATAATGTTATGCTTTGCTCAATTCGACTTTTATGATAATCTGCAAGAATAATTTGACCTTTCCAAATTTTTATTGTTTCAAAAAGACCATCTCCATAACGATAGCTTTTGTTATTCGCAGGCAATATTGCCTCCCACTCATTATAATATACCCCGTTATAACAAATTTTATGCACTTTAAAAATATTCTAAACTATGTTATCGAAACATGGTGGATGCAGAGTCGGTAGTTTTGCCAGCGAGCTTATTTTGCCTGGCGACAATTGTGTCCAAAACTTCTTTTAAGTCATTTGGTCTTCTTCGATAATATTCCATTGTATTATAAAACTCCTTTTTTTTAATTTTGTGCACTTTACATATTCTCTCCAACATAGCGTCATTCAGTGCGGCTTTGTTTTGTTCGGGATGTTTGGTATAAATGTATCCGTTTAAAAATTCGCTTCCTTGTGCCACATCCCAAAGCACCTTTTCCATTTTAGCATTAGAAAGTACATCGGAATTGCTACCGCATGAAAAAAAGATTAACGTAAAAAAAATACCACAAACGCACCTTAACATGAAAGATAAATTATTAGGATTATTGATTTTAATATATAATGCAAATATATTTATTGCTTAGCATCTACACTCATGGATTATTCTTAAACTTTTAAAAGCTATTTTACATCGACTACTTCGTAATTAGTTTGCCCATTTTCGATTACTGCTTTGTAATATACATTATTGGGAGATACATATAGTTTATTACCATTTACAACTATTGATTTACTATTTCGGGGTAACTGTTCAAATCGATCTCCAACTTGTGGTCTTACCGTATAACTGCCATTTTTATCCAAGGTTGGTAGTTTTTCTGTATTTCGGTTTTCTACCGTAGGATAGTTGTCATCAGTATTGCTTGTATCATCATATGAATCATTCTCTTCTGCTGCGTTCAACTCTCCATTTTTCCCTACAATTATATAAACCGATTTTCCATTTTCGTCGATATCCTTATAATACAAGATGCCATTTTTTTCGTAATAATATTTGTCCTCAATTTTTTGTAGCTGAGTTCCAAGAGGCAACCGGTTCAACTCTGCGCCTATAGGAGCTTCTACTAATTCATAGCCGCCGTCTTGTCTTTCTCTATAAAATGCATCTCCCTTTCTAAAATAAGTAATTCCATTTATTTGCTGTTTTAGAGCTCCTGGGGGTATTCCTCTTGCTGCATACCCTGAAGGTGGCACCATTATTCCAATATTTACACCAACTCTTGGTCTTCCCCAACCATAACCCCACATACCAGAGCCATAGAAACCACTTCCCCACCCTATGGAAACCATTGTTCTTGAGTGATGATACATAGGCCGATTGCCTCTATATACACGCCCTCTTTGCGCGCTTGCTCCCACATCAAGAAGCAGCAATGTCATAACAAGAATACTTGGAAGTAAAAATCGTTTCATTTAGATCAATTTTATACTTTGACGACAATTTTCGTAAAACAGATGCCTTCATGACTGATATTTTTTGTTAAAAGACTGTTTGACTCTCAGATATTTAGTAAAGCGTAAAAACCGTAGCAACAGAATGCGATACCACAAAAGTTCCTACGCCGGCAACCTCAAGAAAAAATGAATAATTAACGCTTCATTAAAAATTATTTGATGTACGTTTGGTGCTATTCAAATTGTAATTATGGCAAAAGCAAAAAATACAAAAAAAAAAGAAGCTAAGTCAACAGCAGTTTTAACAGAAACGGCTATGGATTTTTTAAAAGAATATATTAATAACGCTTCGCCGGTGGGTTTTGAAATATGGGGGCAAAAGCTTTGGTTAAACTACCTACAGCCACATATTGACGAACATTTTGTGGATCCCTACGGAACTGCTGTGGGTATAATCAATCCAGGACAAGCATTTAAAGTAGTAATTGAAGCTCATGCTGACGAAATCAGTTGGTTTGTAAATTATGTGTCGGACAATGGTCTTATCTTTTTAAAACGAAATGGCGGTGTAGATCACCAAATAGCTCCTGGTTTGCGAGTAAATGTGCATGGAAAAAAAGGAATAGTAAAAGGAGTGTTTGGCTGGCCGGCTATTCACACCAGAATAGGAAAAGAAACTGAAACCCAACCCAAAGTGGAAACCGTTTGTGTGGACTGTGGTGTAAGTAGCAAAAAGGATGTAGAAAAGCTTGGAATACACATTGGAGCGGTGGTTACCTATCAGGATGGTTTTGATGTACTGGCAAATGGTTTTTTGGTGGGTCGTGCATTTGACAACCGCATTGGTGGGTTTATGATTGCCGAAGTGGCTCGTTTGTTGAAAGAAAATAACAAAAAGTTGCCCTACAGCCTTTATGTGGTAAATTCAGTACAAGAAGAAATAGGGCTGCGTGGCGCAGAAATGATTGCCCGCCGTATAAAACCAGATGTAGCAATCATTACAGATGTAACGCACGATACTAATCATTTTATGATCAATAAAAAAATAGAAGGCGATATATCGTGTAGCAAAGGTCCTTCGCTGGCATATGGACCAGCCATCCATAATAAGTTGTTGGCATTTGTTGAAAAAATTGCAGCGGATAAAAAAATACCGGTTCAATGGCGAGCTTTAAGCCGCAGCACAGGAACCGACACCGATTCATTTGCATATGCCAATGACGGATGCCCTTCAGTTTTAATTTCTATGCCCTTGCGTTATATGCATACTACAGTGGAAATGATCCATAAAGATGATATTGAAAATACCATTAAACTGATGTACGAAACCTTGCTAACACTTACTCCTAAAACCAATTTGAACTATTTATAAAAGGATAGACACTACAAAGAAAATTACTTTTCAAAACCTGTCAACCGAACTGGCAGGTTTTTTACATATACACAAATCAATACTGTTTTTGTGTAATTTTTTATTATCAAATATTTCTTACTCCTTATTCGCCTACCACAATATTGATACAAATCAAGTTTTCTGCATGTTAGCAAATCGGTTACAATTTGTTAACATTCCCTATAAATTTGTTAAACCTTATTATGTTTCTTTGCAGCTTCAACAACTAAACAATTCATGCGAAAGAAACTATTACTTTTTATTGCATTGATACTAACATCAGCAGCAATAATTCAGGCGCAGGTAACTACCAGTAGTATTGCTGGTAAAGTAAAATCTCAAAATGGCAGTGCACTTGCGGGTGCTTCCATTACTGCGGTTCACGAGCCAACAGGTTCCAAATACACTACAGTAGCCAATTCATTGGGCCAGTACACATTACCTAATTTAAGGGTGGGCGGTCCATACACAGTAACCATTTCATACACTGATTACAAAACAGAAGAACTAAAAGACCTTCAAGTAGGACTTGGAAGTACTTTAGTAGCAGATGCTACGCTGACAATGGAAGGCAAAGAATTAGCTGAAGTTGTTGTTACCAGTGTTGCAAGAGGTAGCATAATTAGTCCACAAAGAAATGGTGCTTCCACCTATGTTTCCAGCAGACAGATACAAACATTACCGAGTGTTAATCGAAATGTACAGGACTTTGCAAGGCTTACACCCCAAGTAAAAGCCGGAAACAGTGGGAATGATGGTAATGGAGCAGGTCTGTCCTTTGCGGGTCAAAGCAATCGTTATAATCAGTTTTCGATTGATGGGGCTAATGCAAGTGATGCGTTTGGCTTAACCTCCTCGGGAACTAACGGTGGGGCAGCAAACGTGAATCCAATTTCGATGGAAGCGGTTCAGGAATTACAAATTGTGCTTTCTCCATATGATGTAACCCAAGGTGGATTCACTGGTGGTGGTATCAATGCTGTTACCAAAAGTGGTACTAACAAATTTCATGGTGCTATTTATGGTCAATTTCAAAACTCCAGCCTTGTAGGTAAGGCCAATTCATATAACGCCAACATCCAAAAACTAAAATATCCCGATTTTAAGAATCGAACATTCGGTGCAAGTATTGGTGGACCCATCATTAAAAATAAATTATTCTTTTACGCAAACGTAGAACGTTATGAAAAAACTACTCCGTTGCCATTTGATCCCACACTTGCAGGATCCGGATCCATTGTAAGTGTAGATACTTTGCAAAAGATAAAAGACTTTATGATGAATACTTATGGGTATGATGTGGGATCTTACGGAGCTATAACTAATGAAAACCAATCCTTATCAGCTTTTGGGCGTATTGACTGGAATATTAATGATAAACACAAATTAACATTGCGCCACAATTATATAGATGGTAGCAATGATATTGGATCTCGCAGTTCACAATCGTCTGTATTATTTTCAAACTCACGTTATCGATTTAATACAAATACTAATTCGACAGTATTGGAGTTAAACAGCAACTTTAGTTCCAGAGCTTCTAACGTTTTTAGAGCTACCTATAATAGAATTAGAGATTTTAGAACGACTGGAAATGTACCAAACATTTCAGTAACAAGTTATGATGGACGCCAAGGTGTTGCTCAAAATATTACTTATAATTTTGGCTCTGAATATTCAAGTGCTGCAAACTCATTAGACCAAGATATTTTTTCTATTACTGACAACTTTACCCTATATAGAAATAATCACACTTTAACATTTGGTACAAGCAATGAATTTTTCAACAGTGGAAACGTGTTTTTACAAGGCTTTAATGGTGCATATACTTATAACCCTGGAGGCAATTCGCCAATGTCGTTAACCAATTTTTTCAACAATACGGGAATGACGAGGTATCAGGCAACATATAGTACATCTGGTCGTGGTGATAAAGCTGTTGCAGAACTCAAGTCGGCTCAATTTTCAGTATATGCCCAAGATATTTGGAAACCAAAAACAAACTTCACATTAACGTACGGTATTCGCTTTGACATTCCAGTCATTTTTACCGATCCAGTTAGAAATGCAACTTTTGATAGTGCTTTTGCAAGCTTTGGCGTTGCTACAGAACAAATGCCCAAAACCAAACTTATGGCATCGCCTAGAATAGGTTTTAATTGGGACATCAATGGAGATGCTTCTATACAACTACGCGGTGGCGTTGGCTTGTTTACAGGAAGAATACCTTTTGTTTGGATTTCTAACCAATTTAGCAACACTGGCGTTGCTACCCGAAGTGTAGATTACAATGCTGCGGCTATCAACTCAAATGGGGTAAAATTTGCTTTTGATAAAAATGCAGGACAATTAGGAACTTACATTCCTAGCAATCCTGCAAATGCAGCTACAATCATTAATGTGATAGATAAAGATTTTAAATTTCCTCAGGTATTTAGAGCCAATTTAGCAGTAGATAAAAGATTAGGAGCTGGATTTGTAGCCACCTTGGAAGGAATCTTAACTAAAAATATTAATAACGCATTTTACCGCAATTTGAACTTGAGTGAAAATGGCGATACAACATTAACCATTGCCAATACAACACGCCCATACTGGAGAAAAACAACGATGGACTCTCGTTTTACTCAGGTTCTTAAGTTAGAAAATACTAATAAAGGCGTTTCTGCAAGTGTAACTGCACAAATCCAAAAATTATATACCAAAGGTTGGATGGGCTCCGTTGCATATACTTTTGGTTTTGCAAACTCTCTCAATGATCTTCCTTCATCAGTTGCTGCATCAAATTGGAGAGGGGTTGCAACAGTTAATGGCTTAAATAAGCTGGAACTTACTCCATCTAACTTTGATATGGGATCTCGCCTGAACGGATTTATATCCAAAGAGTTTAAGTATTTAAATAATTTTGCTACAACTCTTACATTGTTTTACAATGGTCAGTCGGGACAACGTATTTCGTATTTGTACAGTGGTATTAGTAGTAGAAATATCACTAATGATGATGCCAGCACTACATCATTGATTTATCTTCCTAAGACTGCTCAGGAAGCCAATTTTGTGGACTTAACAGTATCTGGCAATGTGGTAACAGCCAGCCAACAATGGGCAGACTACGAGAAGTTTATGAACGACAACGAATACTTCAAAAACAATGCTGGTAAAAACGCAAAGAGAAACGGTGATCGTGCCCCATGGGAAAATCACTTTGATTTTCGTATAGCTCAGGACTTCATGGTTAAAACTTATAAACTACAGGTATTTTTTGATGTACTAAATATTGGAAACCTATTCAAAAATAGCTGGGGACGTGCTTATGGCACAGGTAGTACACCTGATGGTTTCTACCCATTATCTACTACAATTTTTACCCCAATTGTAAGTGGAAACCAAAAGAAAGATGGTGTGGCCTATACCCCCACTCCCTACCAACCGGGATTTACCTTTAATGTGAATAGCTATACCGATATTGATGGCAAACGCAGACCATATAACGTCAACAACTTCACATCAAGATGGAGTGGACAGATCGGTGTTAGATTAACCTTC